>SDBV01003003.1_pt1 | contig 25153 bp, 21 predicted proteins | sample 2277081 | NCBI WGS metagenome assembly SDBV01 (sample SAMN10402039, study PRJNA504765) | marine sediment metagenome | isolation source: marine sediment core GS10_PC15, 223 cmbsf | place: Arctic Ocean: Southern Knipovich Ridge | collected 2010 | reverse complement strand
TATCAATGAAAGCAAAGTTGAAAAAGCCCGGGAGATTCTAAGCGAAAAAGAACCCCTCTTCTTGAATCAGGAAGATCAGATCAACACGATTAAAGGGAAGATCATATCAGCGATCAACGATGCCGTCAAAAACAAGAATCTTGATGCTATTGGAAAGTTAAAACAGCTAATTGATAAACTTGAAATGGCAATTTTTCAAGAGTAGCACAATCGTCATAACCCAATTCTAACCTTATAAACTTATTTTTACACCACTTAAAAATCAATGGCTCAAAATGACCTTTTGATTTTTTGTAAAACCAGTTAATTTTCGAGTTTTACATTACCCTTTGGGATCTTATTTCCATCTTGTTCCTGGCCATTTTTCAGGTGATCGTTCAAATGATCGAACTATCCCAACAATGAATGTTGAGATGATTGAATAATACTATATGGAACTAAATCTTATAAATAAATGAGTTATGAATGGGTTACTTGTTATGTATCTACCAAGTGCTATATTTGTATATGAGATTAATCTCGAAATCTAGTTTTAAGCTAGCCATTCGATTTCAATTGATGTTATTGATTGCTGCTGCAGTTTTATTAAAAGGTTGCATGGGATCGAATGGGCATTCGAAAGAATCTGAAGAACCTGGATTCGAGAACAGTCTGGTAGGTGCGATTGAGGTAGATACCACAATGGCGAAGATTAAGACTATTCATCAACTAATTGAAGTACCGGGGATTGCAAAGGCAAGTAAGGATGTTGAAGCGGTGACTGGTTCGTCTGGACTGGTTGAAAAAGTTTATGTAAAGAATGGAAACCTGGTTAAGGAAGGAACTATATTGGTTCAGCTGGATGATCATGATGCCCGCATTGAACTGAATAAGGCACAACTTGGTTTGCAGAAAGCGAAGATCGATCTTCAAAGTGCGAAACTTGGATTCCAAAGTCTTCTTGAGAAAGACAAAGAAGAAGCTGATTCACTTTTGAATAACCTAATGATCATCAGCGGTTATAAAGATGCACAGATCCAGCTTGAGGTTGCCCAACATAATCTAAAGAAGACCAGACTTACCGCAAGATTCAATGGTGTTGTAAATGAATTATCAGTAATAGAAAGTCAAACCTTGAATACCGGGGATTTAGTTTGCCGACTCACGGACCCTGGTTCACTGGAGATCGAAGCTAAATTACTGGAAACTGATTATTCTCTGATTCGGATTGGCTATCCTATTGAAATAAAGGCCATTGATAACGACACGCCAATTAAAGGCAAAATCATTGATATCAACCCTCGTGTCGATGAGAACGGCTTGGTTAATATTCTTATCAAACCTGAGCAAACACAGGGATTGTTGCCGGGGATGCATACGACTGTATTTATTATGATCCCAAAAAAAAATACACTTGTAGTTCCTAAAACAAGTATTGTTATACGTTCAGGACGTGAAGTAGTTTTTACGTATGAAGAAGGAAATGCAAAATGGAAATACGTACAGACGGGGATCGACAATGGAACTGAGGTTGAAGTAACCGAGGGGCTTGAGCCGAATATGCCTGTCATTACAAGTGATAACTTACAATTAGCCCATGATGCACCGGTCAGAATCCGGTGAATTGGACTATTGAAGTGTTAACAACACTAAATTGATTAATCATCGAATAGGTGTTATATTAAATTGAGTTATTACGCCTTTTTGTGGATCAATAGTTAAAATAAACCTACAACATATGGATATCTACGATTGTAAAACAAGAGCTCAACTGGCAGACTATTATGGGGTTAGTCCTAGAACATTTTATTCTTGGATAAAAAGAAGGCGGATTAAACTTTCACCAGGAGTCATAACACCTAAAGAGATCCAAATAGTTATTGAAGAGTTCGGCGCAAAATGGGGGTCAGCTATTTCTTAATGTAAGAATTAATGACTATCACACATTAGTTTATCAATCGCATATTTTCTGAAGATACTTACTTATCTATGGCCATTTATTATGTTAGTTGGATTCAGTCCTATTTCAACAATCAGTATGGATCATCCATTTAAAAATAAGAGTGTCTTTTTTTGCTTTTAGACACCCCTATTTTAAATTGCGAATATTCTAATTGCAACAATTTGCACATACATCTAAACAATCCAGTGAGCCAGGTATATCCTGCCACTTAGGCAGCCTGTTATGGTCCCACGAACATTCGCAAGGTCCGGGAGGATCGGCTTTTGCGGGACTTGATACAAAGAACGATGCTGAAAAGATGAACAAAACGCCAAACAAATAAAATAACTTTTTCATTGTGTATAATTTTAAAGTGAAACAAATTCAGTCTGTCTATTCAAATTCAAGAATCTTAAACATTGAGCAGACAGTCCAATGCCAAAATTAAGTAGATAGGTAAAACTTATACAATAGATTTTTCGGAAACAATGAGCAATTTTAAGAACATTGTTCCTAATTTTCCAAATAATACATTATTTGGTCATATTATTACCTACATAACATAACAATAAATACTTCATATATAATTTTCTTATGAAATTCATTTATACTAGGATAATTCTTTTGTCGTTAAGTCTTTTCATCTTTTTCAAGTGTCAAAATAAGAATGAGGTTAAAGATGAGATAGAAAGTGATATTGAGCACCTGACACATATACAATCCAAAAGAATAAACTCTCATAAAATTGTCATGGGAGATACAATTCTTATTACGGTTGATAGTATTACCTCAAATGTTACTAAGCAAGTGGAATATTGTGAGTTGTCAGATGGAACCAAGTACATTTTAATAATGAACCACAATATACTTGCTTTGGATTTCTATGATATATCCAATGGAACACTTGCAAAAAGGATAGTAATTCCAGAAAGTGGACCTAAGGGTTTAGGTAGAGTAACGGGTTTTCGCTATGTAAGTATGGATTCTATCTTTTTAATTAATCCAAATTCGATAACACTAAGATTAGTTGATTCTGCTCTAAATGTAAAGAAGAAGTACATGGGGTACGATAAAAGTACAGAGTTGGAAAAGATCTTAGCCAGTGTAACGCCAAGATCCAATTCAAGGTATTTACCGGTGGTAACACAGGATTGGATACACATGAAGGGAAGCTCTCATTATGGTTTGAATCCTGAATTTTACAAGAATGCTTTAAATATGGTTTCAGTAAATTTACTTTCGGATCAGATGAATAACTGGCTAAAGTTTCCTGAAAACTATTATGATGACCGGTTCTATTCATATTATTATGAAGAACAATCTTTTGCTCCCTCACATACAGGGGGTGAATCTATTGTGCTTCAATTTCCAGCTAACCCATCCATCTATTTGGTAGATAACCAAGAAATTAAGGAAATGGTAGATACTCCTGAGTCAAAATATTATGATAATAATATCACATCCTTAAAAGCAAATCCTCCAGATAGTAAACTGCACCTTGAACATTTACTTACAAACCCATTTTTCTCGCAGATAATATATGATAAATACAAACATATATATTATCGAATAGTCTTATTACCCAGGGATTATAATGAAAAATACATAAATACGCGCAGATTCCTTATACCACGACCATTTGTCCTGGAAGTTTATAATGAAGATTTTAATCTGATTGCAGAAAAAAGATTTGATGATGATCTTGCTCCTTATCTCAGCTTTGCAACTCCTGCAGGATTTTATGTTTATAAACTACAGGATGATGAAGATATTATGCAATTTGTTGGAATTAAAATTACTGAGAAATGAAGTATATGATAGTTCTCTGTTTAAGTTTTATTTTATTTTCTTGCTTAAAAGAAAGTAAAAAAGTAGAAAATGTATTAACTGCAAATTCAAATTCTATTGAAAGGCAGTTAGAGATTGATCTTGAAAGACTATTTCCTGATCATAATAAGAATGCACTATTAATAATCCCAATATCAGGGTGTAGCAGCTGTGTTCGCGAGACATTAAGCTTCTTAAACGCTAATTATCATAAAATTGATTCCAAAAAAAATAATATCATATTCACGGAATTAATGGATGACCACAAGTTTAATCTGGCAAAGTTATCTCCAAACTTCTTAAATGGGTTTTTTATTGATAGTACTAATGAATTATCAAACTATTTTGGTAATGATAATCGTGTTCCATTACTTGTACTTTACAGAAATGAATCGATCTCCAAAGTGCACAATCTTACAACAGATGAGGTACCAATGTTGTCAATTCTATTGACTGAGTAGTAAGTCACCTGAGAGCTTTGTAGTGGTATGACCAGCAAAGATGCTGAACATACTCTTGAAAAGGCTTTACAAGCATCAGGATTAAAGAATAACAATCTTCCTAGATAATTGTCTGATAATGGATCTTGTTACATCTCAAATAATCTTGCCGATTATCTGGACAGTGTTGGTATTGATCATGTGCGTGGTACACCCAACCACCCACAAACGCAAGGAAAGATTGAACGGTATCATTGTTCCATGAAGAATCTGGTTAAACTGGAACATTATTACAGCCCCGACCAGTAACGCTATCCTCTCACAGAGTTTGTAGATTACTATAATAATAGGCGTTATCATGAGTCTTTACAAAATGTAACTCCTGCAGATGTGTATTTTGGAAGGGATAGGCAAATACTTAAAAAAAGAAAACTAATGAAACAAAAAACAATGAAGAAGATTTAGTGAATTTAATTGTCAATGTTTAATTGCATTTTCAACTCCACTTTAAGCTACTATAATTAATTAAGACAACAAATTTTTATACCCCTCTATAAGCCCTTGGAATAAATTAAAATAGTTAATTATCAAGGTTCGGATTCATCAACCAAACCGGTAAGCATATAAACACTGCAAACATAGATACAATCAACCCCCCAATCGTACCTGCTGCCAGCGAAAACCAGAATACTTCATTCTGCCCCTCAATTAAAAAAGGTACCAAGCCAAAACAGGTTGAAATAATGGTCAACATGATGGGTCTTGCTTTTCCCCTTACAGCCAGTAGTACATTTTTGTTGTATTCACCCCCTCGAAAATTATTCAGGTCGTTTATGATAAAAATGGCGGCATTTACTACCAGCCCACCTAACAAAACAAATGCTGCATATCCTCCCTGGTCAAAATAAAAGTCAAATACAGCAAAAGTCAAAAACAACCCAACAAATGAAATAGGGATTACTCCAATGATATAAAAGGGTTGTTTCAGGTTTTCAAACAGTATGCTGCAAATGAAATAAATCGCAACAATCAGAATTAAAAGTAACAGGTAATTACGTTTTACCTTGTCAAATCTCCAGCTCCACGATGTACGCGCAGCTTCATACCCCATGGGCATTTCCTGTTCCATTTCTTCCAGTACTTCATCCAAATAAAGGTTTCCAAATTTCCCACTCCCATAATAGTCAAACCCAACCACCCGGATGTACTGCCTGTTCTCCTTTCGGATCGCATTAATTGTAGATTCCTTTACAATGGAAGCATAATTACTGAGCTGAAATGAATAGTCACCGGCATCCAGGTTTGAATTCATCAGGTCATATCTTGAGAACTCCTGAGCACCTTCAGGTACGATATAAACAGGATAATTGCTGTTATTCGTTTGAATATAATAAATCGGTGTTTCCGGAACGGTATATTCCTTGACAGCTTTGGTAACAGCCATAGGTGAGATTCCCGACAATGCCATTTTGCTTTGGTCGGGGTGCAATACAAGTTGTGTTACAGATGCTTCATTCCAGCTTAGCCGTTCATTTGTGTTCACCTTTTGAATTCTTTTATGCTTCAACAGTTTATCACTCAATATCTCCGCCTGCATTGCTAGTTCATTATAGTTGTAACCTTTCATAACAACACGGTAACTAGGGAGGCCATCACTTCTAATATTTGAAAAACCACGCCCCACACCATAGATTCGCCAGTCTGTCCCACCCTTGTCAATGGACCTGGCGATCAGCCGGGATTTTAACCAGTAGGGTAGAAAACCTCGCTCATACTCGGGTTGAAAAGTAATAAAAATGGAAGCATTCCTTCCCGAGTTGACCGTGGTAACAAACCGGTCTAATCCATCAACCGTTTTTAAAAAATCCTCAACCTGGGCCATCACCTCATTCATCTGTTCAATGGTATGGCCATATGAGAGTCTTGCGTTTACGATAAGACGTGTTTGTTCATTCGTCCGGTAGCCTGATTTCTCAAATACATTTCGGACAAAAAGTCGCAATGTCCCTCCCAAATATTTGTCGGTAAACGGCCGGATATTTTCCTGGTAAATCTCCGATCCCACCGTTTTGTTATACCACTCCTGGCCATCCCATTTGGAAGGCAATAAAAATACGGGGGTACCAAACACAAATAACAGTACAATAACAAATGATTTCCTGTATTTTGCCAGGAAATAGATCAGATTTTCATAAACCCGGAAAACAATCAATCGAAATTTTGAACCGGATCCTGTTTTAGTTGAAGTAATTTCAGTTCGGAATAATAAAATGTAAAGGGAAGGGGTAAAAAATAGGGCAACCAACAGGGATAGCACAAGACTTACAATAATTATCGATGAGAACTCAATCAGATTGTGCTTTTCCTGTTCAGGAAGAAAATAAACCATACTAAGCGCTGCAATCGTTGTGATGGTTGCTGCCAGCAGGGCAAGGAATATCCGTTGGTTACGTTTTTTCCTGATATGGTCCAGCATAACAATGGCGTTGTCAACAATAAGCCCAAAGGAAATGGTAAGGCCGGCAATTGTATAAAGATGTATATTTATATTCAAGGCCCATGCCACCAGTGTAGTCAGACATAGGTTAACGATAATACCCGATATCAGGATCGTCAGGTATTTCAGATTTCGATGGATCAGGAAAATGAAGACTATAAGAATGAGAATGGATAGCCCCGCCCGATAATAGATTTTGTTCAACTCTGTGATAAGGAATTCTGTATCATCATAATCCATCAAAATTTCATAACCATTGGGCAGTGTGGTTGCAATATTGGAGATTTCAGCTTTTATATTCTCAGCCAGTTTGATCTTGTTTTGTCCGCTTCTTCCCGATATCACCATGGACACGGAATTTAGCCCGTTTACCCGAAAGTATTGTCGTGGGGTTTGTTCCGCTATAAATACTTTAGCAATATCTCTGATCCTGATCACGGGATCATTAGAAATGATCAGTTTTTCAATATCATGCAGTTTTATTTCCTTATTTCCGGTTTTTACAAATATTTTCTGGCCTGTAGGACGGCTCATTACACCCGGGTAGGTTAACCGGAATGTTGTTCTTAGTTCTTGAGCTATTTGATTGGAGCTTATTTTATACGATTGTGCAATATTACGCTTAAGCTGGATTGTTATTTGCAGATCGGTCGCACCGGTGATCTCAATTTCTTCAATACCTTTCAGGGTAGCCAAAGGTACCCTCAATTTTTCTTCTGCTATTGTCTTTATATGTGATGTAGAAGCAGGGCCATTGACTCTATATACCAGCAATGGTTTTGTCTCCTTCTCAGGATCATTATGTGTTATTATTGGATAGGAAAGATTTTCTGGCAGTTTTTTAAAGGAATTCCGGATAATGGAAGAGACTTCAAATCTTTTGAAGTCAATATCCACACCTGTATTAAAGACCAGGTTGATCCTGCCACGGTTATAGTTTGATACCGAGGTGATCTCTTTTAGTTCACCAATTTGAGAGAGTACATTTTCCAAAGGACTTGTTGCACGCTGTTCAATGATCTCGGGTGAAGTACCGGGCATTGAATAACTAATCGTTAATCGGGGCAGGTTATATGCGGGATTGAGATCAATGCTCAACTTGGGAATGACAGCCAATCCCATGATGGAGCCCACAATAAATACAATTACAATTCTAAACGGGTGTTTCATAGTTTTACAATCCTGGAAATTTACTATCCCAACATGAATATAGTTTTTAATTTGACAAAATAAAGAATGAATTCCATAATTGTAATGTCTGTCGTATACCTACCCTTTTTTCATAGTGTTTCTACTAAAATGTAATTAGACTCTATTCAATTATTTTACAGGGATAAAAAAGAAAAATGTGTACTTGGAGTAGTAATACAAATGTTTGGATTAAGATTTCTTGCACAATTTTAAAAATATAGGGTCTCACAACATCCAACTAAATGATATTATTTTCTTTGGAAATATAATTGAATTATATTTCCATTGGCGTTGTGTTAAAACATTGATTTTCAAGTTTATATTTAACACAAATGGAATTTAAACCAAAAACTAGGGAAGAGTTGGCATATGAATATGGAATTAGTCGCAAAACCCTTTACAATTGGCTGAAAAAGTTAGATTGCTCCTTTCCACAAGGATTGCTTTCTCCAAAATGTTTGAAAATTATTTATAAAAAGTATGGTGATCCAAATCGTATTTTAAATAAACATTGATCTTGTTAGGTCGTAAATCATTATACACAAAAGTGGTTAGCAAAACCTACCCTGCCCACCCTGCTTACTACACGTTGCCTGAAAAAATTTATGCCGTAGGCATCCCTTTGGGACAAGGAACAGGGTATCCAAAACCAAACAACCAATAATGTCGTTTCATTAGTTGGGTAAAGTTGGGTAAAGTTGGGTAATGCTATTTGCTTTTTGGCCAAAGATTTATGTGATTAGTAGAGAAAATGGATGTTTAACTAAATAATTATCGAAAATGAAAAAGTTAATTATGTCAGCTAGTTTTTTATTGGCTAGCTTCGTTGCTTTGATTTCTTTCCCATCAATTAATCCTGCGAGCGCTGATTGTTCTTGCTCTTCAGGGAGTAATGGACTTTGTTGGGTAATTACTGTTAATGGACATGAATCATGTGAATGTAATTCTACGTCTGGTAGTACTACAGATTGCGGAACTGGTGGTAATCAGCAGTAAAAATTCCATTAAAAGAAGCTGCCTCAAAAGTTGAATAGAGAAAAAATTCAGTAAAGTATATTTTGTAAGACTCCCCTCTCCGGAGGAGGAATCGAACATCTTGCTAAAGAGAATTTGGCTTATAAAAATCGGGTAATACTTTAGAGGTGGTTTCTTTTAAATGAGTACTAAGTTTTAAAATAAATGTTTGGGATTAAAGCTAAATTAAACAGGTTATTTTGTTTACTTATATTTCTATTCAGTATTAAATGTTCCAATTCGCAAGAAGGAATTCAAAAATACACAAGTAAAGACCTATATCGTATTGTTGAAGTTGCAGAAAAAAAATTCCCCTTAGACAGCCTCACTGGCTATTATACACCTTCAATCCAGGTTTTTGAATCCAAACGGGATACTTCTAGGTATTTGTGCATTTTGAATGAATATGAAAACAGTATATATATTTACAGTTATGAATCATCTGAATTGTTTTCCGCTCTGGCATTTGAAATTAATGGTCCTAATGGGGTTGGTAAAGTAAATGATTTTTTAATTCATAATTATGATTCAATTTTTCTACTTTCTGAAAAATCAAAGAAATTATCCATTGTGGACTCTATAGGAAGATTGAAAAAGTCATATCCGTTATTTTTGGCAAACCCCGTTGGAGGAACCAACCAACCCATAATCAAGATTAGAAACAAATTATATATAACCAATATTTTTGACAAAGGTATCGATCCATTGGGTAAGATTGATTTACGGAGTGAAAACCTGAAAATCAGTATAGATATAAATGACAGCACTGTATCAACATTTTTTTCTTATCCCAAATCATATGCTAATGGAATATGGGGTCCAAATATGTTGCAGTTTTACTATTGCTACAACTCGTCTTCAGAAAATTTTATCTACAGCTTTTCGGCAGACCCTTATCTCTTCGAGCAGAATAATAATATGGAATTAACCAGCTATCTGGCACAGAGTAAATACTTTTCAGAGATTAAACCTATGCAATCAAAAGATTTTAGCAGAGAGAACAGAATTAAATACTTTTTAACTACACCGGATTACAATGCAATCATATTTGATAAGTTTAGAAACGTATATTACCGATTTGCACACCTACCTATTAGCAGCGATGATTTATCATCACGAGATATGAATAAAAGTCGCATCAAACACACTTCAGTAATTATCCTAGATGCTGATTTTAATAAAATAGGGGAAAATTTGATACCTCGATTTTCTTATACAGAAACGATGTTCTTTGTAACTCGGGAAGGCCTACATCTAGGTAAGTGGGAGACTTCAATTAATCATGAAGATACATTAACGTTTGGTGTGTTCCAGTTAGAAAAAGTTAAATGAGAGGTAAGATAGTATTATATATTTTTTTATTTTTATTAAGTCATTGTACCAATAAAAGTAATGAAATTGAAAAATTTGAAAATGTAATTAAGATTATCTCAGGAAAAGATTATGATAATTTTAACATTTTCATAATCATTCCAGAAGTGGGCTGCGATTATTGCATAAATAAAGCACAGGAATATTTGATGCAATATCATAACAGCATTAATACAACCAAGAGGATCAAATTTATTATTACTAAAATTAATTCTTTAAAAATTTTGAAGAACAAGTTAGGAAATGAGATTCTATTAAATCCAAATGTGGCATTGGATATGGAAATTTGTTCTATAAATCAGGATTTAATTCCATATATCCAATAATATGTTACATAGAGAACGGAGTACTTATAAACATAAAATACATTTCACCAGATAATATTCATATTCTTGATGAATTAGAATGATTTCGATTAACAACAAAAGCCATTGTATTCAGGTTTCCCCATTTTTTTTACTTTGAGCGGTCTATTTTTAAAAATCTAATAAGCAAGGAGAATTGCAAAAAGTGCGCTTGTACAAAGATCAGCCTACAGTACCCCCGGAATCACTAGTTTTGAAAACTAATTGCTTAGTTATAATCCGAGTAAAGAATATTTAAAAAAATAATGAATAATGAAAATAGATCTGAAACCTAAAACCCGCGATCAGGTGGCTAAAGAATACGGTATAAGTTGTAAAACGTTATATAATTGGATAGATAAGCTTGACCTGCCAACGGAGACCGGCCTGCTTACTCCACGTTGCCTGAAAATTATTTATGCCATAGGCATCCCTTCGGGACAAGGAATATGGTATTCCACAACTGAAAAACTAATAGTTGCGTTCCTCAGTTGGGTAAAGTTGGGTAAAGTTGGGTAAAGTTGGGTAAAGTCATTTGCTTTTTAGCCGGTAAGTCGTGAGCTTGGGAAGGAAATTGTTGTTTCACTTAAATTTTAATAAAATGAAAAAAGAATTTAAAAGCCTAAAAAAAGTATTGTTGGCTGTAATGTTTGTGTTTGTAACAGCACTTGGTATGACGTATGGTTTTAATCAAACAGAAACCTCAAATATCAGAAACTTGTCTCTCACTGATCTCGCGAAAACTGAGGCACAAGGAGATCCTGATCCTCCTGATTGGACATGCGCCGTTGCATATGTTAACGGAGAATGGGGATGTTCATTTACAGATATTTGTTTATGTGACTAATAAACCCTACTTTACCAAAACAATATTAGTTAACTGTAAAGGATTAAAACCTTTACAGTTTTTTTTGAATTTTGAATCACTATTGTCATTTTGAATTGTAAAATAATTTACATTGTTAGCTTATTATTTTTAACTAACTGTACATTTGATAAACCAAAAGATATCCAGATACAGCAATCAGTTCAATTCTTAGAACGCTCTGATAGCTTAGTATTTAAATTAAATGATTCTATTCCTTCCGATTTCCTAAGTCTGCAATATGTAGAAAATGAAGATGTTATCATCGTAAACGGTGGACGTAACATTCTAACTTGGTATAAGATGACAACAGGAAAAGCAATTAAAACCAAGAAATTTAATAGAGAGGGGCCAGATGGAGTTGGAAAAATGAAAGATTTCTATTATCACAACAAAGATTCCCTATTTGTCTTCAATAGCTATGTAGTAATGCTTATTGATGCTAATGACCATGTGAGTAAAAGATTTCATGTAAAAGGAGCCCAAGAAAAGAGAGGGGTGAATACGGCTATGTTATCATCGAAGGTTACACTAAAGCAAGCAGTATTACTTGATGATCATTTAATAATACCTTCGTCGGAAGACGAATTACCGGAATCAAATGGTTATACTTCCAGAAAACTTATCACAAAATTAAACTTGTTTTCAGGTATTGTTAAACACTATGGAGGTTACTCTGATGTATACAGAGATGGTTCAAGGTGGACATTAGAATATTGTGGTAATTCTAGGTTAACTTTCGTTCCGAGTACAAAAAAATTCATCCTCTCTTATCCCATTGATAAACATGTGTATTTTACAGATGATTTTGAAAGTTTTGAAGCCAAACTATCCAAAAGTAATTATTTTGATGCCAATATCGAATATAAAAAAGATATGATGAATCCCATTCAAAGAATTCATTATTTTTTGAATAATTATAGCTATGAGGGACTATTATATGACCATTACAGGAACGTCTATTACCGTATTGCCTTGCATCCTATGAATATAACTGAAAAAGAAGTTGAGAAAGCAGCAATGACGAAAATTAGTTTTAATCAATCCTTCAGTCTGTCTTTGTTTTCACAAGACATGGAAAAGATAGCAGAACAAACTTTTTCTGGTGAGATTTTTAAGTCAAACAGTTATATCATTCATCCCAAAGGATTATATATTCAGTCAAGTAATATTTACAATGCGGATAAAAGGACATTTTATCTAATGAAATTTAATGATAACTTATTTTAACAAACATCAAGGGGTATTAGTTATTGTGTTTACTGCTCTTTTCGCGTGTGAAAATAATAGGCAAATTGACCTTAGTCGTTTAGGGATAAATGAGGATGTTACCTATCTCATTATGATACCGGCACACTCTTGTAGTGGATGTAAGGATAAATGCTTAAAATTTGCAAGTAATTGTTCAAACATACATACTGTCAACATTAAATTTGTACTTACGGGGTTCGATGGGGACTATCGAGAAATAATATACATCAAGGAAGATTATAATATCACAAACTTGTATTATGATAGTTTAGATTACTTAACTGGTTTTACAAAGAATATTCTATATCCATCCATAATAAGAGTAGTTGAAAATGAAATAGTCCAAAATATCAGCTTGGATGCTACAAATACTGAAGCAGTCTTAAATGAGCTAAAACTATATTGTAAATGAATTGTATTCCCTCTTTGGTAATATTTATCATATTTTTCATTTGAGAGAATCCTATTCCTATTTGATAGTATAATAACAGTTAGAGCGATATATGTTTAAATCTGTTTGTTACATTGTATTATTCGAATACAAACTTTAATGTATGATTGGGTTTTATTAGTCATATATTTTATTGGCAATGAATGGCTTGATTACAAAAACATAGTGGACTTTTATTACCCGTTTCCTTTTTCTTTTTAAAGCGATTAGTTAAAATGATATGATCAGTAAAAGTTTCACATTTCTATTGAAATCTACAAAGTGGTTTTTGGGCATTGTACTAATCTTAATTCTATCATCTATGATTCAATTATTCCTTGTTGATTCATATCTGGTACCTACTGGATCAATGGAAAGTATTATAGTACCTGGTGACTACATATTTGTTAACAAATTGTCCTATGGCCCTAAGTGGCCACAAAGCCCTTTACAGATATCTTGGTTTAACCTTCTGGCACTAAATGAGAATTTTTTCCCATGGTTTCGTGATACCAAATGGCCAATCAAAAGATGGCCTGAGGGAGGTGCGATATCAAGAAATGACGTCGTCGTTTTTGAAATGCCAAGGGAAAACAGAACTATTTTGGTCAAGCGCTGCAAAGGATTGCCTGGTGAATTGATCGAATTGAAAGAAGATCAACTATACATAAATAATCAGCCAGTTGGAGAGCCGGAAACAGTCACTTATACCTATAACAGTACTTTAACGGATACATTAATTAATAGTTTAACAGATTTTGAACATAAAATACAAAGAATATTTTATGGAAATGGTCGTAGAAATTACAAACTAAATCATGAATATGTCCAAAAAATAAAAAAAAAATTCGGAAAGAATTCTGTCAGGGTAAACCCTTATTATGGAAGAAGTAATAATCATTACGGGAAAGTCTTATTACCATATAAAGGGGCCTCTATAAATCTTTATGACTATATACATGAAATAAGACCTTATAAAAGAGCTATTGAAGAATTTGAGGGGGTAAGTTTTAAAATGTCAGGGGATTCCATAATGATCAACGGAAAGCTAAGCTCGATTTTTACTTTTACAAACAATTACTATTTTATGCTGGGCGACAACCGACATGGATCACAAGACTCCCGGGTTTGGGGGTTTGTGCCCGAACAAAATATAATAGGTAAGGCTACCAGGGTTTGGTACTCCAATGATAAAAAAATGAGCAAAATCAGGTGGAATAGGATTTTTATGAAAATTGAATAATCATGTTCTTGAAGTTTGTGGAAATTGAGTAATGGAAAATAATAAAATTATTTAATTATCTTGAATTCCTCTGGCCAATGGGTGGAGAAATAGCTTATTCCAAAACAAGATGCTGATACTTTTATTGTAATTCTGTTGAATTTAAGGCTTTATTTGAATATTTTTAGAGTGCATTTCCATTTTGAGGTAGTATGAAGATAAAAGTAAATATTCAAATTAGCCTGCTTGCGATTTTATTGGGATGCAGTTCCGGTACGGGCAAAATTGCAGAACCCGATCCGGAAAATCTCAGAACGGAGTTCGCTGCGACCGAAGTACAAATAATGGAAGCCGAAAAGCGGCCATTTGTCTACTATATTCATTCAAATGGCAAAATCATAGCCGGTAATGAAGTACATATACAACTTAGGACCAGTGGATTAATTGAAAATATCAATGTTCAGGAAGGGGACCTGGTAAAAAAAGGAAAATTGCTGGCATCTCTGGATGATCAGGATCAAAAACTAAATCTTAAAAAGGCAGAAGCGGAACTAAAACAACGGCAACTTGAATACGAGAGCCAGTTATTAGGTTTAGGCGCCAGGCAGGATTCCATAAACAAAAATGACCTGATAGAGAACATCCGGATCCTGAGTGGTTTGACAACTGCCGAGATTGGGTACGAAGAAGCTTTATTGGAATTCAACAAAACATTTGTCAGGGCGCCCTTGTCCGGGGTTGTGAGTGATATTGGCATTCAAAGTGGAAACCATGCTTCTTTGAACCAGGAGCTTTGTGTTATCTACAACCCTGGAAATTTGATGGTTAAGACAGAAGTGCTTGAAACGGATTTTGAAAAATTAAAAGATGGATTGAATGCTGCCATTTCACCGGTTGCTGCAGACAGTTCATACAATGCAATAATAGATCATATTAATCCCCGCGTTAGTGAGAATGGAACACTCAAAGTTACATTACGAATAAAAACGCCAATGGGCCTTGTTCCCGGGATGAACGTACAGGTAAAATTTTCCGTACCCTACTCTGAAAACCTGATTGTCCCAAAATCAGCCCTTGTGATCAGGTCCGGGAAAGAAGTTGTGTTTGTAGAAGAGAACGGATTGGCGAAATGGAAATATGTAACCTCGGGATTGGAGAATGGTGAGGAAATAGAAATTATTGATGGGCTGAACCCTGGGGCTAATGTCATTACATCCAATAACCTGCAACTTGCCCATGATGCACCTGTATCAGTTATAGAAAATTAAATCTGATATATAGTTTTACAATACTAAATAAAATATATATTTTATTTAATTCGAAAATATATATTCAACCCAGATTTGTCATTAGAGTTTTGTGATGAAGGGTTAAAGTACAAGAAAATCAGGTACTTAGGTGAGGAAGCATAGCCTCAGTTATGCTGACGTGCCAACTTTGTGTTAAGTGCCTGATTTTGAAGTAATTTGACCATGTAATGGAAAGTCTAATGACAATTCTGGGTTCATGCAATCTCTTAGTTCTTCGTAGATAGTGATGTTACCAGTAACAATCTTTTTATTTTAGTGACACAATGGTAAAATTTCTCATCAATAGGCCCATCGCTGTTCTTATCTCAACACTTGCCCTGATTATATTTAGTGTACTCTCAGTTATGGATCTTCCAATTAGCTTGTTGCCATCATTGGATGTCCCCTCTCTGGTCATTCGGGTTGCTTCTCCCAATACTTCTGCCCGGGAAATAGAAAATAATATTTTAAAACCAATCCGTAATAACCTCCTTACACTACGTAATCTCGACAATTTGGAAAGCATTTCATCCAACGAATCAGGTCAAATCGAAATAAGGTTTTATTTTAAGACCGATATGAACATTGCATTTGTAGATGTAAATGAACGCATAGACCGTCTGTTGGGTATTCTGCCTAAAAATATGGAGCGGCCCAGGGTCATACGGATCAGCTCTTCTGATATTCCTGTTGTTCGAATTCAAATTGTACCAAAATCTGAAGCCGAAATGGTCGAAACCTCAGTCTTGGTGGACAAGGTCATCCGTAAACGAATCGAACAGCTGGATGGAATTTCACTTGTTGATGTTGGTGGCTTACAAACAGAAGTCATTTCTGTACGTCCCGATTATAACAAAATGGATGCCGTAAATATTTCCGAAAATGTATTGTTAGATGCAATACGGGATGGGAATGTAACATGGGGGAGCATAAATGTAAAAGATGGCCAGTATCGTTACTATGTCAAGGTTACATCAACGATTTCAAATCCTGAGGACATAGTAAACTTACCCGTTCGAACTTCCAATGGGACTATATTATCAGTTGGTGAATTGGCATTTGTAGAACGGGTAAAACAAGCACCCGAAGGATATCACCTGTTCAATGAAAAGGAAGCAATTGTTGTCGCAGTACATAAGCAGGATCAAGCCAAAATGACGGAACTCTTGCCGGAGATAAGAGCAAGCCTTGATGTATTTAAAAAAGATTATCCTGAACTGGAGTTTCACTTGACACAAGATCAATCCAGTATATTACTGTCCGGGATAAGTAATTTAAAGTCTGCCCTTCTTTTTGGAGGCTTGTTCGCAATTGCCATTCTTTTTGTATTCATGAAAAATTATCGGCTGGCTATCATCATGGGACTCAGTATTCCTGTTTGTTTGCTTTTGAGTTTCATAATATTCAATGTTTTTGGCCTATCCATAAATGTAGTTTCGCTTAGTGGTTTGGCACTGGGTATAGGTATGTTGATCGACAATGCAATCATCGTTTTAGACAACATATCAATACAACGAAAATTGGGAAATAACCTCATGGATAGCTGTGTACAAGGAGTAAACCAGGTGATGACACCTCTGATCAGTTCTGTCCTGACAACATTGGCTGTATTCATACCGTTGATTTTTCTCCATGGAATATCAGGAGCTCTTTTTTTCGACCAGGCTGTTGCTGTAGCCGCTATATTATCGGTCTCTCTTCTGGTTTCTTTTATTCTACTTCCTCTCTTTTACAAATTATTTTTCTCAGATAAGTCATCCGTTGAGGTCGACAGTAAATTTTTTCGATATTTAAAAAGGATTTATGGCTTATCTTATAATCTGATCTGGCGACATAAGTTAATGTCTTTCATTTTACTTATTCTGCTTTCGGGTTCCGTAGCGTGGATAGGCCATAATATTCCTAAAAGCGGAATGCCGGAAATCGAAAGCAATGAGTTGTTACTGACCGTTGACTGGAATGAATCCATCGGACCCGGGGAAAATAAACGGCGCATACTTGAAATGAATGGCGAATTTGGTCAATATACCCAAATTTCCGAATCGGATATTGCCAGGTTAGGATATATATTTCATAATGAGGAGAGTCACCCTGCATGGTTACAATCCTATTTCCAGTTAAAAAAAGATGTTGATAAACAAATCTTTGTGAGATTGTTGAACAAATGGTTTATTAAACATTATCCGGGGGCAGAGGTATCTATCACGGATGCACCGAATGCATTTGACCAACTATTTATCAGTGATGAAGCACTGATACGAACGAAAATTAGGAACACGGATCAACTCCATTCATTTGATGACATTGAGAAAGTCATTGACAATGAATACCAAAGTACCATGTTACAGGGTCCGGGATTCAGTCGGGTAACAATCAATCACTTCACCATTAACAATGAAAGGCTAGCCTTGTACAATGTATCCAGGACCGAAGTTGTAAAAGCTCTTGACCGATTATTTGATGATTACAATATAACAACGTTGAAAAATTATGGAGAAGAACTTCATGTACGCCTGGTCTCAAGTGGTACGATGAATAATCAGTTAGACAATATATTCATCCAGAATCAGGACACTTCGAAATATCCTCTTAGCGCCTTTGTCAAATCATCACTCGATATGGACTTTAAACATATTACAAGTGATAAAAAAGGAGAGTATCAAAGCATATTTTGGCAGGAAGCAACTGATCCTGAAAAACTGATCAATAGGGTAAATAGTTCTTTGGTTTCCACCAATTTCGTTGTGGATTTTGATGGAGGTTATTTTAACAATATGGAAAACCTCAGGCAATTGGCCTTAGTCCTGACAATTTCCCTGGCTTTATTATACTTCGTACTTGCAGCACAGTTTGAGTCACTTTTACAACCTGTTATCATATTGTTGACCATTCCTCTTGGCATTGCTGGTAGTCTCCTTATACTTTATTTTACCGGTACTTCATTAAACATAATGTCAGCTATTGGTATTATTGTGATGTTGGGCATAATGGTTAATGATGCCATTTTAAAAGTGGATACAATTAACAGGCTTGTAAGGGGCACAGACGGACAGGAAAAACTCGAAGTATCAAAGGCAATACATATTGCAAGCGAACGACGTCTGAAACCCATCTTAATGACAACGATCACAACAATCCTTGCCCTGCTACCGGTTCTTTTTTCAGGAGGATTGGGGGCAGATCTCCAACGCCCATTGGTTTATTCAGTGATTGGAGGACTCAGTGTCGGTACATTGACAGCTATCTATTTTGTTCCTTTAGCTTATTATTACCTGACAATTAGTAAGTCATGATTGTATTGTACACTTATCCGGCTCTACAAGCAACAATTTGCACATACAAATAAACAATCCAGATGGCCGGGTTGATCCTGCCAAAAAGGCAGCCTACTGGCGTCATACCAACATTTCACACTGTCCGGGAGGATTGGCTTTAGCAGAAATATTTGATACAAAGTACGTAGCCGAAAGATTAACAAATGCCAAACAAATAAAATAATTTCTTCATTGTGTATTGTTTAAGGTGAAACATAAATAAGGCTGTCTGTTCAAATTCAAGGATCTTAAACATTGAACAAACAGTCCAATGTCAAAAGAAGTAGATAGGTAAAACTTATCCAAGAGATTTTTCGGTAACAATGAGCAATTTAAAGAACATTGTTCCTAATTTTCCAAATAATACATTATTTGGTCATATTATTACCTACTTAACATAAAAATACTTAGTATATAATATTCTCATGAAATTCATTTATACAAGGATAATTCTTTTGTCGTTAAGTCTTTTCTTCTTTCTCAAGTGTCAAAATAAGAATGAGGTTAAAGATGAAGTAAAAAGTGATATTGAGCGCCTTACACATATACAATCCAAACGGATCAACTCCCATAAAATTGTTATGGGAGATACAATTCTTATTACGGTTGATAGTGTTACCTCAAATGTTACTAAACAAGTAGAATATTGTGAGTTGTCAGATGAAACGAAGTACATTTTAATAATGAACCACAATATACTTGCTTTAGATTTCTATGATATATCTAAGGGAACACTTGCAAAGAGGATAGTACTTCCGGAAAGTGGACCTAAGGGTTTAGGTAGAGTAACGGGTTTTCGCTATGTAAGTATGGATTCTATCTTTTTAATTAATCCATACTCCGTTACACTTAGATTAGTTGATTCTGCTTTAAATGTAAAGAAGAAGTACATGGGTTACGATAAAAATACAGAGCGGGAAAAGATATTTACTAGTGTATTTCCAAGATCTGGTTCAAGGTATTTACCGGTGATAACACAGGATTGGATACACATGAAGGGAAGCTCTCCTAATGATATGAATCCTGAGTTTTATAAGAACGCTTTAAATATGGTATCAGTAAATTTACATTCGGATCAGATTAATAACTGGCTAAGGTTTCCTAAAAATTATTATGATGATCGGTTCTATTCGTATTACTATGAAGAACAATCATTTACCAGATCTCATAAAGGGGCCGAATCCATTGTGGTTCAATTCCCAGCTAATCCATCAATTTATCTAGTAAATAACCAAGAAATCAGGGAAATAGTAGATACTCCCAAGTCGAAATATTATGACAGTAATATCACATCCTTAAAAGCGAACCCTCCAGATAGTAAACTGCACTTAGAACATAATCTAACAAATCCATTTTTTTCGCAGATAATATACGATGAATTCACCCATCTGTATTATAGATTTATCTTATTACCTGTTGATTATAATGAAAAATACTTAAATACGCGCAGATTCCTTATACCACGACCATTTGTCCTGGAAGTTTATAATGAAGATTTCAATCTGATTGCAGAAAAAAGATTTGATGATGATTTTGCTCCTTATCTCAGCTTTGGAACTCCTTCCGGATTTTATGTATATATGCTCCAAGGTGATGAAGATATTATGCAATTTGTTGGAATTAATATTATTGAGAAATGAAGTATGTAATAGTTCTTTGTTTAACCCAGATTTGTCATTAGGGTTTTGTCCCAAAGGGATGCCTTTGGCGTGATGAATGGTTAAAGTACAAGAAAATCAGGTACTTAGGCGAGGAAGCATAGCCTAAGTTATGCTGACGAGCCAATTTTGTGTTAAGTGCCTGATTTTGAAGTAATTTAACCATGTAATAGAAAGTCTAATGACAATTCTGGGTTTAGTTTCATTTTGTTTTCTTGCCTAAAAGAAAGTAAAAAAAGATGTATTAACTACAAATTTAAATTCTCTTGAAAGGCAGTTAGAGATTGATCTTGAAAGGCTATTTCCTGATCATAATAAAGACCAATACGATCAAAGGAAAGATCATATCAGCGATCAACGATGCTATCAGGAACAAGAATCTTGATGCAATTGGTAAGTTAAAGCAGCTAATTGATAAACTTGAAATGGCAATTTTTCAAGAATAAAATTGTGGGTTGAATGTAAAATAATTTCTACCCTCAGTATCTCTTAATATTCTACCATAAGGAACACACAATGAGAATAGTTATGTAAAAACTCAAGATATATGCTATGTCTACATTGTACTCCCGAATTGCAGTTGATTAATTATTTATTACCAACAGCATGTTTTACATTTTCAATCTACTGGTAGTTGATAACTTAGAAAAGGATATTCATCGGTTGTCGAAGCTAAATATATAGTATTCTCTGCTTCGTTAACACAAAAATATCCCCAGTTATCAAGTTTAAACTTACGGATAGGATTCCCGTTCCAATCGAATTGTTCTACATAAATATATCCGGATGTTTTATCTAATTCTTTGGTAACATCAATCGGTGTACGACCCGAATAAAGTACATACAAAAAATCCTCTTGTGCAGACATTCCCCAATAATGTGTAACATTTGAAGGATCAAGCATGGATATCGTCGAACCTTTTTTTGGTTTACTATAATTGAATATAACCCTTCTTGTTTTTTTACTCTCGGTATCTAAAAAGATAAGACGCTTAAAATATTTGTATGCAAAAACTAACCTTTCTTTCTTTTTATTACCACCAAAATCACCAATATACGCTGCCCAATTTTGGTGCTCTTCGGAGAAGGTAAGATTCTTAATAAGATGATTTGATATAGAATCATCCTTTAAGATGAATTGAAATACGGCTTTCCCTCTTTCAACTGATTCTACATAAAAGATATCATTCTCAGACCAACTATTAAACTGTTTGTCACCAAATCCCCTGTTACTTTTTGGTAGTTTGAAAGAAAGTTCTTTTATCTCAAATTCTTTGCTTAATGAAAATAGCTTCTCATTGGCCCTTTTATAAATATAGCATAATACATCGTCTCCTTCTGATTTTACTAAACTCGGAAACTGAAATTCATTGGGACCCATACCATACATACCAAATGATTTTATAAACTCAAAATCAGGTAGTGAATATGCCATAAATAAATGCTTTTCACTCTTATTCTTCATTATCAGTATACTATCTTTTATAATCATCTCGGTTTCTCGAATCTTGAATATTTGTTCAACTTGATGTGATGTTCCTTTTAACTCAATAATTTCTCCAAAATCTTCATCTGTTACTAATAGCTCACCTTCTGGTAATGGTGAAAGGAGCTCAACTCTGATTGAATTTGCATCTTCGAATTGATATTCTGTTTGTTTTTGCTCCTTCTCAATTGTCGGTTTGCATGAAATTGTTCCAAGCAGGATTAGGGAAAAAAGTATTGTGCGTTTCATAGTATTGTTAACAATTGATAAAAGATAACTAATATCTTTAAATCTGAATCTCATTCTATGTTATTTTTCATTTTATAGATTATGAATATCGGGTTGACATTCCTCCCCCTCAAGGTCACCTGTAGGACAGGGACCTTGAGGATATCAAAAATAGTTCCCAACATTAATAACATAAAAACACTCGGAGATCAAGAACGCACGATCAAAGGAAAGATCATATCAGCGATCAACGATGCTATAAGGAATAAGAACCTTGAAGCTATTGGTAAGTTAAAGCAGCTTATTGATAAACTTGAAATGGCAATTTTTCGAGAGTAATAAAAAAAGTTTTTTTAATTAGGCTCAGTAAATTTCATCCTCACTGAATCAAAAGTTCATTTTGAACTTTTGATTCTTAGCTTTTCGTATATTAGATACAGTAGTTAAAATAACTAAATCAATGGATTATGAATTTATCTTCAAAAAATCATCTGAAATTGAGCCTGGCTTTTAATTTCGTTTTGACAACAGCCATAATTGTAATTTATAGTCAGTCTTCAAAATTAAAATACCAAAACAGAGTAAATAAAGTAAATACAGAAATATTGGAATATGAATTGCGTGATGCTATAAATCAAGCTGACCGTTACAGGAAGAGGTACAATATTCAAAGTGCAAGGGTTCTAGGATTTCAGGAATATGCTAGTCGCCAAATTCAGATTGCTGATGACTGAATTGGAGTATAATTTGACATTAACCTCTTCAAAGAAATACCAAATCAAAGGTTCATTTTGAAACTTTGACTAATAAGATGGCGATAGCTTGTTATTTCTGCAGTAAGTGCATATTCTGTCTAAAAAAGTCTATTGGGCCCTGGATGTTAAAAAATCGAATTCAATTTTGACATGAAAGAATGAATACTTTGTAGCGCAAAAGGTCTTATAGTGTTTAGTGATCAAATGAAATTAAGTAAAAAAAATTTTGTTTGGGCTAGGAATACTACTTTGGATTTAGGCGCATATTATATAATATTGATATTTAAAAGTTTGGTACTCTTCAAGAATATAAAAATGAGGTTAGTTATTCTGAGTTTTTTTGTTTTGAACATCCTGACTCAAGCCTTATGTCAGGAACAAGAACCTGTAATTCTACAAGGTCAATTTCTTAATTGTCCTAAAAGAGAACTAACAGTTTCAATCCAAAACGTACCAGGTCTATATACCCATGAAGAAATTAAACTTAATGAAGATGGCACCTTTTATTTGAAAACTAACAAAATCACTGTGCCTCAAGACGTGGCAATTCGAAGTCTTGGTTTTTCTATCAATCCTTTATTTGTTGCACCAGGTTATAACCTTACTTTGAAATGTGACGGTAGGAATTTAAAGACAATCAAGAAAACCTTAGAAATCAGCGGAATTGGAAAAGAAAGTAATTACGCTATTACAGGTGACAGCTATCATGATTATTCGATCAACTTTGAGGAGCCATCCAAGAAAAAATTTCTTCAAGATATCAATAAGGTCACAGAAATAGAGGATTCAATTTATAAGATTCAATACGTTGAAAAAATAACAAAGGAACCATATTTCAATTACTTTTCGGAAGTTATTAAATTGAATTTACATTTTGATAAATTATATAAGCTAATTACATACAGCCTTCTCCAACCGTACTCGGCTAAAGAAATTGAACGGTTTGTACAAGATAATTATGACAATCAAACCTTAGACAATTTTTCAAATGACAATTGGTTGATTTCCAGCTCCTATAGAAAGTTAGTTTCTGATAGATTTTTGCGATATCAAATGATAATAGATACTGACGGTGACAAAATACTTATTCATGACGAAGACTACATTTTAAACAAAATAACAGAACTATATGATAGCCAAACAAGGGAATATGTATACGTCCGTTTTATGAGAGGTAGTTTTTCCCGCAGCAAGGATTTATCGGAACTCAGATCAACTGCCGAAAGATTTGAGCCATTCATTGAGGATTTTAGAAATGAATCGTATAAAGAGTACCTGGATCAGATTTTTCAAGACAAAGTGAAGCAATTATATGAAAGCCAGGTTGGCAAAAAAGCACCAATGTTTAATTTACCCGATACAACCGGCAAGTATCATTCATTACAAGATTATATTGGTAAGGTAGTATATCTTGACTTTTGGGGGAGTTGGTGCAAACCATGTCGTGAAGAGACACCTTTCTTAAAAGAGATATACAATGAATTCCATGATAGTAAGGATATGGTTTTTATTGGAATTGCTATTAAGGATTTGGAAGAAAATTGGATTAAGGCCGTGAATAAAGACAAACCAAAATGGTTACAACTGATTGACGTTGATCAGAAAGTATCGAAGCAATATCACGTTAACATTCTCCCTAGGTACATAATAATTGACAAAGAAGGCAATTTAGCTGATCCAGATGCCCCACGACCTCGCGAAAAGGAAAAACTTATTAACATATTGAATACAGAGATCATAAAAAATTGAAATATCCCCTGTAAGTATTAGGGACAGGACCAAGTATTATTGGAACTTTCTCCAAATATTTATTTATGAAACGTTAAGGAAATTTAATTAAAATACCACTACTGAAATAGAATTGCAGTGACAGTCAATAGTTTTGAATTGAATTAAACCCTTAGTAATCATGAAAGTCTTAAAAAAAATTAGAATTCTGGTTGTGGTTGTACTACTTACATTTGTCTTTTTTATTCCAACAAGTAAAGAATCCATTGCCAACTGTACAAGCGATCCTGAGAACAATGAAGGAATATGTAAACCTACACAG
>SDBV01003002.1_pt1 | contig 25156 bp, 14 predicted proteins | sample 2277081 | NCBI WGS metagenome assembly SDBV01 (sample SAMN10402039, study PRJNA504765) | marine sediment metagenome | isolation source: marine sediment core GS10_PC15, 223 cmbsf | place: Arctic Ocean: Southern Knipovich Ridge | collected 2010 | reverse complement strand
GCCGCCGGCGACCAGCACGGTGAAGACAGCCCCATAGTGATGGCGACCGCCGTTCCAAGGCGGCTCCCAGGACACCTTCGGCGTTCTGCCGAACTCGCCGGTACACCAAACCAGGGTGCTATCGAGCAAGCCCTTTTCGCTCAGATCCCCAAGCAGCGTTGCCACTCCTTGGTCCAACCAGGCACACTGTCGCTTCATGGTCGCGAAGTGGTTTGCGTGCGTATCCCAGCCACCGGGGAAGCTGATGGTGACGTAGGGCACACCCGCCTCGACCATCCGCCGCGCCGCCAGGCATTCCTGTCCGAACGTGTGCCGGCCGTAGCGATCCCTGAGTTCCGTAGGTTCGTTTCCGAGATTGAAAACTTCCTTCCCCTTGCCCAAGATCAACCCGTAGGCCTTCTGCTTGGCCTCCTCGGCGGCAGCCATCTCCGGGACGTCCGCCAGGCCGTAGCCCATGGTATTGATCTTGTCGACCAATTCACGGCGGGCCTTTTGCCTCTCGTCGTTGATTCCCTTGTTGACGATCCCCTGCACCTCGAAGCGGTCCGCGTTCGGATCGCCGCCGGTGGCGAAAGGTTTGTAGGCGGGGCCCAGGAAGCCCTCCTCGGAAAACCGCCCGGCTGCCCGTGTCATCACCACGTAAGGCGGAAGCAACCCTTTGTACTCATCCCTCTTGGAGAAGGCGAAGATAGCGCCCACACTGGGATAGGCCAGCCGCCCGCCGGACTTGTGGCCGGTTTGCATCAGGTAGGCCGCCGTCTCGTGGCCGTTGATGCCATGGGTCATGCTGCGGATCAAGGAGTACTTGTCGGCCTGCTTGGCCAAGTGGGGGAACAGTGCGCCGAGTTGGATTCCATCCACGTTGGTGGGGATGACTTTGTCAAACTCACCCAAGTAATCGTAGCCCGTACCCGGCTTCGGGTCCCAGGTATCGTTGTGCGACATGCCGCCCCACAAGAAGATCTGGATGACCGACTTGATCTTGCCCTTGCTTTTGGCCTTGGCTTTGGCCGCCTCGTCTCGGGCCGCCTTCTGCTGGGCGGCTATCTGCTCGGGCGTCTTCTCGGGCGCCTTCTCGGCCGGGGCCGCAAAGACGCGGGAACTCAATCCGCCGGCCGCGATCATGCCCGCCGCGCCCAAAGCGCCGCGTCGCATGGCCTCGCGCCGGGACACATGCTGTTGGTTGTCTGGATTGTGGTTTGTACTCATGATTTCAGTTCTCCTTTACTCACCTTTGATTGTTGTGTCAGGAAACCGACCGTTTCGTGTTGTCTCCCACCGCTTAGGACTCGTATGGGAATTACTTCCGTATAGTAGTCATCTCGCTCCGCGAGATGTGGCCATCGATAATCCAGACTGTTTCAGGCTACATCTCGCGGAGCGAGATGGCTACTGTACGCGCCGAATTCGGGAAGTAATTTCCATACGAGTCCTTAGGTAACCATCAATGTCGCAGCAGAAACTCGGGGCTATTGATTAACGCCCAGGCGAGATCGACCCAGACGTCGCGCCCTTTCGTCACTCCGGTCTTGGCGTATTCCTCCGCGGCCTTGACGTCGGCATCCGTCGGAAACCGCGAGAGGATTGTCAGGTATAGTCTCTCGGCGATTTCATTCGCACTACCGCCTGATGAGAGTATCGCCGCGAGCTTCGGGCCGCTCTGAAGCTTGCTCTGTATTGTAGCCGAATTCAGCATGTGCAGCCACTGGGTCGAGGCCAGCTCGCTGACGCGCTCGTTTTCCATCCCCGTGGCCCGCGCGGAACGTCCGAACAACGTCAGGAAGGAGCTGGTGACGCTGCCGTCGGCCAGCGCCACCGCAGACATACTCTTGGGAATATAGGTAAACGGCTCTGGAACAGCACTGGTGTAGAGGTCCGAACTGCCGGTGATTTCGTTCAGCGCATCGATCAACACCTCGGCCTCCACTCGCCGCAACAGGTAGCTGGCGAAGTTGGCTCTCGCTTCCGGCCCTTTGAACCTCGGTATCGAAGAGAACTGATAGGTGGTCGAGGTGAAGATCAGCCGCTTCAGATGCTTCAGATCGTAGCCGTTTGAGACCAGTTCCTTCTGTAAGTAGGCCAAGAGTTCGGGGGCGCTGGGTGGGTTGTCGTCGCGAATGTCGTCCGGCTCGTGGATAATGCCGCGTCCCATCGCCCACGCCCAGGTACGGTTGACGATGGCTTTGGTGAGCCAGGGATTCTCCGGTCGAATCAGCCAATCGGCAAACACCTCCCGCGGATCGCGGTTGGGCGGAATCGTTGTCTTGGTGCCGTCCGGAAAGACGGCCGCCAGCGGCCCGTTTTCGCTCAAAGGTTCGCTGAGCGCCTGCGGAATCTGGTTGGTGGCGGTCACTGACTTGGCCACCGCGGTTATTCCCGGCGCGGTGCTGCCGGGCACGGCGGTCGAGTTCAGCGGATCCCAGAAGACGATCTCCTCTTTCCACTCACTGGTGGGCTTGTAGCCGACCTGCGAGAAAAACACCGCCATGTCGGCGCGACGGTCTTCCGGCCAGGAGTGGATCCGCGTGCCCATCAACGCCAATCCCACGCTCGCGGCGATGCCCTCCGTAGTCTTGTCCTGGATGGCGCGGTAGAAGTTGACCGGGCCAACGCGATAATTGCTACCACTGGAGGTGAGCAGTTCCCGGGCGAACTGGTCGTACGGCTTATTCTGGGCAATCGATTCCCATATCCAGCGGTGATAGGCCTGCGCCGCGTTGGGCCAAACCTTGACGGGGAACTCCGCCTTGACTCTGAGGATATCACTCCACCGCATCGCCCAGTAATCGAAATGCGCCGACTGCTCAAGCAGACGGTCGACCAAGACGACGCGTTTGTTCCGGTCCGAATCTTGGATGAACGCTTTGGCCTCTTCCGCGGTGGGCAGCTTGCCCGTCAGGTCCAAGAAGGCGCGACGAACAAACACCGCATCGGAGCAGAGGGCCGGTTCGATACCCAACGACTTCAACTTCGCAAAGATAATCTCATCAATCCGGTTGGCGGGCTTCGGCGGATCAGAACTCTCCATAAGGTTTGCCACCTGCCTGGCGGCGAACAGTCGGTAAAGCACGGCCTTGGCCTGCTCGGCCAGGGCTCGCTTGTCGTTGGCGACGTTGCGGGCAGCCAAAAACGCCGACCGCGTTTCTGCTGCTTCCACCTGCAACGGAGCGGCCACGGCTTCCGCCGCCTTGGCTGCTTGTTCGTCCGCCACGTTTGTCTGTTTGGCAGCGGCGATCCGCTTCTTGAGGTTCGCCAGGCCGTCTTCGGCCGACTTCTTCCGCGTTTGGGCCCTGGCCAACGTCTGCGCGGCGCGGTTGGCCTGAACCACCGCTTGCTCCAGCGTCTTCGCCTTTGGGGCTAGAGTTGCCTTGGCCGCATTGGCCACTTTGCGCTTGGCGGCAGCTTCCGCTGCGGCCTGCGCGCTTGCCGCATCGAGTTGGATGAGTTCCTTGGCCGCTTCCTGGGCCGCCTGGTTTGCGGCCGTGGCCGCGGCCACTTGATTCTTGGCGCCGGCCAGGGCCTCGTTGGCCGATTTCTTCTCCGCCTCCGCTTCGGGCGGCTTCCCTGCGGTGGCAGTAACCTGGGCCTGGGCCGCTTGCTCGGCTTGCTGCGCTTGGGCCAGGGCCGCCGCGGTATCGACGACCGCTTTGCGCTTCGCAGCGGCTTGGTCTGCCGCCTGCTTCTTCGCTGCGGCGGACGCGTCCGCCTCTTGAGCCGCCTTTTCGGCTGCCGCCAAAGCCGTGTTGGCCGTGGCTACCTGCTTCTTGACGTTCGCCAAGCCGGCGTCGGCCACTTTCTTCTGCCCTGTCGCCCGGGCCACGCCCTGCGCCGCGGAGTTGGCCAGGTTCTGCGCATTTTGCTGGGCTGCCTGTGCTTGGGCCAGGGCCGCCTTGCCCGCGGCGTCCTGAGCCGCCTTCTCGGCTGCCGCCAAAGCCGTGGTGGCGGCGGCCAAAGCCTCGTCGGCTGCCTTCTTCTGCATCTCGGCTTCGGCCAGTTTCTTAGGCGCCTCGTTGGCCTGGATCTGCAATTTCTGCTCGCCTTGCCGTGCTCGGTCCAAGGCGGCCTTGGCAGTGTCGGCCACTCTGCGCTTGACAGTCGCTTGGGCCGTGCCCCTCTTGGCTTCCGTTGCGAGCTTGTTGGCCGCGTCGGAGGCGGCCTTCGCCACGGCCTCAGCCTCCTTAGCCGCCTTCTCGGCCGGATCGTAAGCTTGCTGCAGTGGGAGCGCGGCGGCCTTGGCATCGGCCAACGCCTTGTCCAGGGGGGGCTTGGCGTTGGTCGCGTCGGTCAGGGCCTTGATGGCGGCGGGCAAGTTGGCCTCGGCCTGCTGCAAGTCTTTTACGCCCGGCTCGCCCGCCAAATTCTTCGCATTGGTGGCCTGCTGTCGCTTCGCGTTGGCCGCCTTTCTCGCGTTGGCGTAGTCCACGTCGGCCTTCTTCATGGCGGCCTGTATGGGGGCGACCGCAGCTTCCGCCGCCTTGGCTGCGTTCTCGGCCGCATCGTATTCGGCCTTGGCCTTGGACTCGGGGTCGGCCATGGCGAGCTTGTCGGCGGCAGTTTCCGCATCCTTGGCTGCTTGTTCGGCCGCCTGGTGCGTCTGGATGGCGGCGGCCACCTGGTTCTTGACGTTCACCAGGGTCTCTTGGGCCGACTTCTTTTGCGCTTCGGCTTCGGCCAACTTCTGCGCGGCGGCGTTGGCCTGTTTCTGCGCTTCCTGCTGCTTCTGCTGTGCTTGGGTCAGGACGGCCTTGGCCGCATCGGCCGCCATGCGTTTGGCCGCAGCCTGCGTTGCGGCCTGCTGGCTTGCCGTATCGAGGCGAATCAGTTCCTGGGCCGCTGCCAGGGCCGCCCGGTTCGCAGTCGTGGCGGCGGCCACCTGGTTCTTGGCGCTGGCCAGAGCGTCATCAGCCGTTTTCTTCTGCCCCGCCACTTCGGTCAGCTTCTGCGCGGCGGCGGTGGCCTGGGGCTGCGATTGTTGCTCGCCAAGCTGTGTTTGGTCGAGGGCGACGTTGGCCGTGTCGGCCGCTTTGCGTTTGGCGACGGCTTCGTCGGTGGCCTGCTTCTTTTGGGCCTCGGACTTACCGGCATCCTCGGAAACCTGTTTGGCCCTGGCCGCGGCGTCCTGGGCCGCCTTCTCGGCTAACGCCGAGGCTGCGGTGGCGGCGGCAACCCGGTTCTTGGAGTTGGCCAAGCCATCGTCGGCTGATTTCTTCAGTACCTCGGTTTCGGTCATTTTTTGCGTGGCGGCGTTGGCTTGGCCCTGGGCTTGTTGCTCACTTTGCCGTGCTTGGGCCAGCGCAGCCGTGGTATCGACGGCCGCTTTTCGTTTGGCGGCGGCTTGCGCCGCGGCCTGCTTCTTCCGCTGCGCCGCCGTCGCGGCGTTCTGAGCGGCCTTCTCGGCTGCCGCCGAAGCGGTCGTAGCGGCGGCCACCTGTTTCTTGACGTTCGCCAAAGCATCGTCGGCGGGCTTCTTCTGCATCTGAGCGTCGGCCTGCTTCTTCGCCGCGGCGTCGGCCTGGGTTTGCGCTTGTTGCTCGGCCTGCTGTGCTTGGGCCAGGGCGGCCTTGGCAGCGTCGGCCGCATTGCGTTTGGCGGCCACCTGCTTCTTGGCGATAGCCAGGGCATCGTCGGCCGGTTTCTTCTGTGCCACCGCTTCGGTCAGCTTCTGCGCGGCGGCGGTGGCCTGACCCTGCGCTTGTTGCTCGCTCTGCTGCGCCTGAGCCAGGCCGGCCTTGGCGGCGTCGGCGGCTTTGCGTTTGGCATCGGCATCGGCCGTAACCCTCTTGGCTTCCTCGTCGAGTTTGTTGACCGCGTCGGAGGCGGCCTTCGCCACGGCCGCAGCCTCCTGAGCCGCCTTCTCGGCCGCATCGTAAGCTTGCTGCGCCGGGGGAACAGCGGCGTTGGCGTCGGCCAGTGCCTTGTCCGGGGCGACCTTGGCGTTGGTCGCGTCGGTCACGGCCTTGACGGCCGCGGCCAGCTTGGCCTCGGCCGGCTTCTGCTGGTTGGCGACCAGATCGTCCGCCTTTTTCTTCGCTTCATTGGCCTGCTGTCGTTTCGCCGCAGCCGCTTGCTCGGCGCTGGCCTGCTCGGCGACGGCCTGTTGCGCGGCGGTCTTTGCGGGGGCAACCGCCGCTTCCGCCTCCTTGGCCTCCGCTCCGGCTGAAGACGAGCCTGACGATGCCAGCATGAACACGACAAGTACAATCGCCTTTGTTTTCATGACGAGTCACCTTAAACCTGGGCTGAGTTAGACATAGGCCTTCCAGCTTGCCCGGGAGACACGTCGTCTTCCCGGAAACCAACGCGCGTCATCTGCAACCCGAATGCGAGTTCCATGGCTCGTACTCGGCCGAGCCGGCAGCGGGGCTCGTCGCTAGGATACGCGGGCTCCCTCGCTCTCGGATCGCTTTTCGAAACATATCCCTCAAATCTCGGCAGGACTGACAGATTTTGGGAGGATGGACAGATCTGGGCGGGTGAACGCTCTGGGACTCCACTGGGAACCATTGGTACAACTACTGACCTACCTCCCAATCGCTTTGCAGGGGCCACGCCCTTTCATTGTCGTCACCACGTCGGCGCCTTGCAATGGTTTGCTCGACATCTTGTTTGGCCCATCCCTCGCCCCGAACCACGCCCCGGCGATTCTGCGGCCCCACTGATGGTGCACCGCCACCCCATCGGACGGACTAGGCTGCTCAAGCGGCCTTGGCCCAAAACGCAGCGAGAAGCTTCACCCGCTCGTTGGAAAGTCGATGGCAGTAAGGATGTAGGGAGTGAAGAGATGAATGGTTCAACTGCACGAATCAGAAAACGTTCGAAATTCGGTGTGTCCGAGGAATTGGCCGCCGAACGAGTTTCCGGCACCACCCTGCCACCCATCAGAGGCAGTGCCGTCTTTCGGTCGACTATGAAGCCGTGTGTGAGTCAAGCTTGGTCTTGCATTTTTTCTTCCCCTATTTGCGGCGTAGCCGCATGTGCGCTAGAATCAGCGTTGCCTGGTGAAACGGAGTGGGGCTCTGCTGGCGAGCACCCCCGCAAGGGATAGCCAGGGTGCGCCTGAAGTATCTGGGCAGACTTCGTAAGGAAGGAAGCCCAGGAGACCTTATTGACAATGTCGTGAGACCGTGGCCGTTTGGTCGGCCATCGTGGTTAGGGGTTAAGTTGATGAAGCGTGTGAGTCATCGGCGAGACAGCTACCCTGACAAGGTGGGACACTGGTGATGCTCTGTAACCTTGGTAGTCCCACTGTATAACTCGGGGACGCTCTTGACCGCTGGCCAGGATGAGGCATACCCGCGATGGTGAGAGTGTGGCGGCCAAACCGGAAACCGCCAAAGCTCATGATGGGCCCGATCGTGAGGCGGAAAGAAACTCGCCATCTTACATGGGTCAGCGAGCGTCAAGAGCTAACTTCGCCTGAGAAGTTGATTTCGGACGCGTCGCAACTCGCGTAGCGGCAAACTGTTATGGTTCGGCTGGGTTTTTTGTCCACGCCGGTTGTGCCGTTGGCCCCGTTGGACACGGAGGTGATCGCCAGCGATGGTCCTGTATTGGTTATTCCGCCCTAGCCGATCAGACCCAGCACCAGCACGTCCAGCAGGTCCTCGTCTAGCTGGCTATCGTTGTCTTTCTCGGGATCGAAGTCGAGGTCTTCGATGGGGAGTGCGGACCGGCCGAAGAGATCACGGTCCAGTTGCGAATTGTCTTCGTCCTCCTCGACCCTCCAACGGCTGCCGACCCACTGCCGATTATCCGGATCCATTGCCATGGTCTCGAAAACCCGGTCATTTCTCGCACGAGTGGAAACGGCCGAATTGAGCCTGTGCGGCGAGTCGTTCCTACCCCACAGGGAGAACAAGTTGTCCGGCGCGCGAGTGTGGGCGGCCACGCCGCCGGCAAAGCCGTACGCGTCATGCGAAACATACGCCGACAAGAGGCTCGACGGCAGTAGTTGCACGCCCGGTGTCAGCCTGGCACCCATCGCGCCAAGCTCATCTCCGTGCTCGAAGCCCAGCACGTGGCCGAACTCATGGGTGACGGCCGAAAACAGATCCACGCCGCCCGAATTGGCCGACCAGCCGTATCCTGCCGCATTGCGATCTATCCAGACGATGTTCATAGCAGCAATTCCGAGCAGCGAGCCGGGAAGGTCAGCGATCTGCACGTCGACTTGCGTTAGGGCGTCGAGCCGATGCGGTTCAACTCCCGCGGCAGCCCAGTGGGCTAGGGACTGGTGAACGACGGAATTGAGCGTGGCGTGTGTAAGCATATCCGCAACGATTAGGCCCTCGGCTGCACCACCGGCGACATGCAGGGCAGCCACAACGCGGATCGCATCGCTGCCCGCAATCGAGACCCCATCGAAGGTCTCGCCTACGAGCTGAGCCTGGATGTCGGCCGGGCTCAACGTTAGGCCCTCCGTCTCCACGTGGACCACCAGATCCAGCAGGCCATCCCCGTCGACATCTTCCGCTGAGGACATCGGCGTCCCCCGACCCCGGACCCTCACTTGTGCCTCAGCCAATGTCACCGTGGTGGGATCAATCGTCGTGGCATCAAACTCAGGGGTGCTAAAGATGGCGACCGGTATTGATCCCTTCGAGCCCAGATTGATGCTGTTGGGGAAGCTGCCCGGCTTGATGTCGATCCCGACCGTAGCTAGTGTGCCACCGGCCTGGAGCACAACAGGACTCCCGTCTATTTCCAGAACGATTTCCCCTCCTTCAGCTACGGCCGTGACGGTACCAAGTGCCGAGATCGTGTAGGTTACCGACTCGCCGGAGTCCAGCACTGCGACGAAGCGCTGGTCATCTATAGCCGTTTCGATCTGCCCCGTTCCACTTTGCACGATTGTCAACTCACCTGTCGGCGTCTCGTCAAAAGTTACGATGTCACCTGCGTCGATCATCACGGTGACTGTCGTGCCGTTAACGAGAGTGCTCATGGCAGCCTCTCCCTCGAGCACTTCCACCGTGGCGCTACCAGACTGTAGGTTGTTCGCCTTGAGTTTTTTGTCTGCGGCAACGTCAATGGTCGTCGCCGTCACCTCGCCCGGAGATAGTATTAGCTGGAAGGGCTGGCTGCCCAGGGGGACATCCAGCCTCACACCACCTGTCAGCTTATCAGTGATTTGGAATGTTCGGTCTCCTCTTGCTGTAATCGTGCCGAATGTTGTGCCGCCCACCGGCCGATCATCGAAATCGTTGGAAAACGTGGCCGGCTGCGTATCGATCCGATCGATGATACCGTCGCCGTCACTGTCAGTCGTAAGGTCTGGGTTCACGGTGATAGTGACTGTATCTACGTCACTTGCGAGACTCGGATCGGTGACGGTGAGCTGGAAGGTAAACCTCGCATTCTGAGACAAGACGAATGGAACCGTAAAGGTAGTGGTTGCGGCGCTCGTATCCGATAACGTCACCGTTGTTGGCCCGTCTGTCTGAAGCCAAGCGAACGTTAGTAAGTCTCCATCGACATCGCTGCTGAGCGAGCCATTCAGGGTGACGAGGGTTCGTTCTAGCAGCGTCTGGTTCTGGTCCGCGCTGGCGACGGGCGCATCGTTGACTCCGGTGATCGTGATCGTAACGGGCGTAACTCCGGAGATCGTTCCGTGACTATCCTTCACGCGATACGTCACGAAGTCGGTGATTGTTTCGCCGACACCTAGGCTTTCGAACGCCGACGTGCTGTTGGGATCATAGACGATCGGATCGCCCGGCTGCCCAGTCGCCGTGACCGTAGCTCCAGAAGCCGCGGATGGTGGGACGACGAGATCGACACTGAGTGGCGATGAGGCGTCATCCTGATCGATGGCGGTGTCGTTGGCTAGGACGTCAATTGTGACCGTTGGACCGTTCTCGGTCGCGGATGCGGTATCCGGGTTGCCGACCGGAATATCGTGGGCCCCCGTTACACTGATGGTGAAAATGGCGGTATCCGACGCCCCTTCGTCGTCGGACATGGTGTAGTCGACGATCACAATGGCCAAATCTCCGCTGTCCAACTCGTCGAACACAGTACCCGGGGTGAACGCCAACTCGTTGCCGCTGATCGTGATCACGCCGGCCGGCAGTGTGGGATCGATCGTTAGGCCACTGACGGTGACGCTGTCGATACTATCCAGGCTGAAGTTGGCCGGACTGTCTTCGCCGTCCACGTCGGTATCGTTGGCTAACACGTTCACGCTAATTGCCGTGTTCTCGTCGGTCGTGGCCGAATCGTCATTGGCCATTGGCGCAGTGTTGATACTCACAGCACCCGAGAACTCCGAAGTATTGCCGGCCGGGTCGGTGGCCGTTGCGGTGATGAATTGGCCCACGGGGACGGCCGTCGCGAACATTACGCTAAAGCTGCGGTTGCCACCTGTGTCGGTCGTCACCGTGGTCGCGCCAAGAAAGGTCTGGCCCTCACCGAAGCCGGAAGCATCGGCCGCCGTGTTGGAGAACAACTCAATTGCAAACGTCGTACTGGGCGTGCTGTTCAGCGTTCCATCGATGGTTGTGTTGCCACTGTCGCTTGCCGCGGAAGTCAGCACCGGGAAGTTCTGCAGGTTGTTGGCGCCTGTGTCGGCGTCGCCTGGATCATTCGGAGTGGGTCCATTGGGGTCGAGGTCGATCCCGAGACCTTTGTTTGCAAACAATGAGTTGCGACTCACCCGAGTTCCGACCACGGACGTCCCAATTCGCACACCGTCATCGTTGTTGAAGGCGATGGTATTGCCTTCGATCAATTGATCCGTTCCTGAAGCTACATTGATTCCAAGAAAAGTGTTTCCCAGCGCGACGGCACCGGTAGCGTCTGTGCCCACCAGGTTGCCTTGCACAAGATTTCCAGCCAAAACGTCAGTAAAGACAATGCCGTGGCCGACATTGCCTGAGATGACGTTTCCTGCTCCAGTGGCCGTCCCACCAATGACGTTGTTGGAGGCCGAGCCGGTCAGTTGGATACCCCAATTGCGGTTACCAAGCGCGACGGCTCCGCTACTGTCAGTACCAATAAAGTTGCCTTGCACGAAGTTGCCGTTCCCGGCAATGTTGATACCACCGCGATTGCCGGAAACGATATTGCGTGCACCTGCTGTAGTTCCACCGATTACATTGTCGGTCGAATCGAAAATAAAAACTCCGTTAGTCAGATCTCCTAATGCCACTGCCCCCGTCACGTCCGTTCCGATGAAATTGCCCTGGACGATGGTCCCGGAGGAGCCGAAGACGAGTTCGATTTCTCTGGTTCCGTTGCCGGAAACGACGTTGCGGGCCGCGGCCACCGTGCCGCCGATTACATTGTCCAGCGATGTTGTACCTTGAATGCGGACACCGGCTTGGTCGTTGCCAAGTACAACAGTCCCGGAAGCATCGAGACCGATGAGATTGCCTTCGATTGAATTTGCGCCGCCGCCGTTGATCCAGATTCCGAGCTTCCCGTTTCCCGAAATGATGTTCCCCGCAGAGGCTGTGCTGCCGCCGATGGTGTTGTTCGACGACCTGGTAACGACGATGCCCGAGCCGGCGTTGCCGAGATCCAGGCTCCCCGTAACGTCGGTTCCGACGTAGTTGCTTTGAATCACGTTACCACCGCCGGTAAGCATTTCGATGCCGTCGCCGCCGAACCGGTTAATGGCAAATCCTCGAACCGTGCTGCCGCCGGCGGTGATCTTCAGTCCATCCGCTGCCGTTCCAGCAAGACTTCCGTCCAGTTCGACGATCGGACTCCCGCCGAAGCCGGGCTGAGTTGTGCCATCGATGATTACTGGGTCGGTGATTGTGGGTAGGGCAGAGAGCGGCTGGATCGTATGTACGCCCTCGCCATCGATGTTGAAGGTGATCTTGTTCAGGCCGGGCATGGCGTTGGCGTCGAGAATCGCCTGGCGGAAGGACCCCGGGCCGGAGTCAAGAGTCGTGGTCACGGGATAAGTCACATGGGCAAACTCCAACTCAACGTCGTTGCCGTCACCGCCTGTGTAGGTAATGGTAAAAGTGAGGTCGTCCACTGTGACTTCCGCACCTTCGGCAAGCCCGGCAAAAGCGCCTGCTACGGGATCGGCCCCGTCATTATTGAGGATCACGAAGCTCTGCCCCACGCTGGGAACGAAGCTAGGAGTGATGTCGAGAGTGGCGCCACCTAGGTTGACCGTGCCATTGGTTACCTGCAGGACGTCATGATTAGCGACACCGTCGAGTTCGACGCTAAAGGTAGAACCTTGGTGGAAGTCCACGCTGCCCACAGTGAGGCTGCCGACACTGGCGCCCGGTGCGAGAGTGCCGCCGCTGTTGACCCTTACCCCATCACCAACCGTACCGATACCACCCAACGTTGCTTGATTATTGACAGTCACGGCGCTGCCGGCAGCCAGCGAACCGTCGACAAGGACAGCCCCCGCGTTGATGATCGTCGCCCCCGTGTAGGTATTAGCACCGGAGAGGATAAGTGTCCGATCCGACGAAAAGAACGCCGGATTCACTGTGATCCCAAAGCCCGAATTACCGTCGCTGATTGTGCCGCTGATCGTAAAAGTGCCCCCGGGCGACCCCACGGCAATCCGCGCGTCTCCGGCCAGAGTGACATCACCGCTTTGGGTCGCACCATTAACACCTAGTAACGCTCCTCCGGTGATCCCGTTGCCGACGATGGTGAGCGCTTCGTCGACAACTTGGACAGTATTGATGTTTAGGCTCGCCCCGTCCATGACAATCGTGCCAGAGGTCGTGTCGCCCAACGTCCCGATGCCCCCTAGGTTGATTGCACCTCCAGCAATGATCGTCGTTCCTGTGTAAGAATTGAGGCCGGCCAAGATCAGCTGGGACGTGCCGATCTTTGTCATCCCCCCCCTCCACTGATCACTCCCGAAATAGCGATACCCTGCGGGGTACTGGCGTCAAACGTGAGCGGGTTACCACCGTTGTCGATATTCCCAAGCAGGCTTAGCATGCCGGAGTTGATTTCAATGGTGCTTGCTGATTGCAGGGCGATGCCAACGTCAATGAAATTGAAAAGGGACGAAGCGTTGCGGATAGCGACCCCACCCATGGGGTCGAGGGTCAACGTGTTTCCGGTGATCTTGAAGTCATTGTCGTTGAACGTGATGCTCTCAAAAACCGTCCCAGAGAAGTCATTGACCGTGGTGACGCCAGTCCCAGCGAAAACAAGAGCGTCGCCAGCAACGGGCGCGAGGTCCCCTACCCAGTTCGCAGCGGTCGTCCAATTGTTGTTTGCACCGCCGCCGTCCCAAACAACGGAGGGTCCGTGGGAAAGCAACAGCCGGTCTTCGAGCGGCTCAAGAGCCGACCGGCGATAACGGGGGGATTTTCTTCGCCCATTGGCATTGTGCACTGACGCCCGATTGGCCGGGAAAGCGAAACGAGTGAACGCTCGCCGTAGTCCGTGTGACAAGAGTGACATGGGGAGCCCTTTCTTCTTTCTTTTCGCGGAGAGGGTTTTGGCGTATAATTCAAGTAGCCATCATCTCGGGCGCGCAAAACGAGCGTCCGGGGGATGCCTGGCCGGTGAGTGGTTCCGTTGTCCGCGGGAACTCACCGGCCGCTTTTTTCTGGTCTTGATGTAGTCGCTTCGATCTATCCTAGGTGTTGAGGAATTCTGGCGACGGGCAACGCACAACCAAGAGTTTCTTGCGTTTCCAGCGGCTCCAGGTGTGGCCGTAAAGCGCTTCGTTGACGTTGGAGCCGACGACGCTTGCCACGACGGCGGCTTCCAGAACGACCGGTTTTGAGTTCATGACGTCTGCCCCTCCTGGATAAACCGCACCCCTTCATATTTATGTCTGCTTGAATTGTTAATAATCGTTACATTGGCGATTGCGAAGTCAAGGGGTATCAAGAAATCGGGAGATTCTCGCAGAGGGAAATCCCCCGGCCCTGCTAGTTCATCAGGGGCCGAGGCGTCGCGGGAAGCAATTCAAAAAACATTGCGACTCACGAGGCACGCCAAGACGACACTTTCGCCCGAGGGTCTTTTCAGGCTCGTTGGTCCTCCTCAGGCGGCTCGCCTAATTCGACAGCGCGACTTTAGAAGTTGGGTAAGCTTTGTCGACGTAAGTCCTCATTTGCAGACACTGCCATTTTGCCCATTGTGAAAAGTGGCGCTGAGAAGAAGAAAAGGGGATTGCGCCAAGAAGCTTGGCGGAAGAGGGATTCCAAACCGAACCGCTTCGTCATGCGGTCGACCCACGTGTCACTCCCGTAGGGCTGACCGCGATTCGCACAGCGACGCAAGGCCTCCAACTTGCGTTGGCTCTGGGCCCGGTTCAGTCGCCGCAGCCAGTCGTTGGGCATGCCGATCCATCGGAGTCAAGTCCGGGGACACAATACAGATATTGGCAAGCTAGGAAAGCTTCGGTAGGTTCCGGGTATGGATGACCCCCGTCTTCGTCTTCTTGATGGTCGCCCACTTCGCGAAACGGAGTGTTAACCTCGCATACCGTGTGAATTCACGTGGTATGCCGGGTGAATTAACCTGGGGTTAACTTGACTTACGTCGATCCGGCGGAAGGAGAATCGCTCGTAACGTGCGAAACGAAAACGAGTTCGCGCCGTGGTCGTGCGCGGTTTGTGGCCGTAAGTCGTGGTCGCGAAAGCGAACCGGGTGAACGCGCGACGTAGTCCGTGTGACAAGAGTGACATGGGTAGCCCTTTCTTCTTTCTTTTCGCGGGAGCGGGTTTGAGGTACAATTCAAATAGCCATCATCTCGGGCGCGCAAAACGGAGCGCCCCGGGGACACCGGGCCAGTGAAGGTTCTCGTTGTCCGCGGGAACTCACCGGCCGCTTTTCCCATCGCGGTTTCGCCAGGTGCCACGGACATCTTGCCCGTGCTGGCCCAAGGCACCGGCAAGACGCCTGTGCCACCCGCAGTGGCATTTTCTCAAACCAAACCGTACAACAGATAGTCGGTCAACTCGGTTCGTGCGGACTCGGAGTCCGATTCGTCTCGATTCTTATTTCCGGGCGAAGTGCTGCCGAGATCGAAATAGATCAGGTCGACCAGTTCGGCACTGCTGAGCGGTTTGGTCGACCGAGTTGAGCTTTGCGTTGACACCGCCGCCGAAGCACTGTGTGGAATCGCGTGCGAATCATCCGGCAGGCCGTCGCCGTCGGAGTCGGCATCGTTGGCCGTTGGGTCAAGAATGCCGTTCCAGATGAACGACGAATGCGTAAGCGCCGTAACCTCGGCCGTGTAGGTGGCGTCGGGCAGGTTGGAGAGCCAGCCGGTGGTGAACACCCCGGCCGCGTCGGTGGTGCCGCTGAAGGTCCCGCCTTGAGGACCGGTGACGACCACAGTGACCGACGCGCCGGCAACCAGTTCATCCGTGCCGTTGGCGTCAGAGTCACGGCGGATGGTCACCAGGACCTGCTCGTCGTGCTTGGCCCCGCCTTGGCCGCGGGTGCGGGTGTCGAAGACGATGTCCCACACGTAGATGTCGTTGGCGTCGGGTGGGGGTGGCGGGGGTGGTGCCGAGTCGTCGTCAACGATGGTGCCGGTGCCGAACGGATCCCCTGCCGTTGCCCCGACGATGTTGGATAGATTGGCGGCGAAGTTCTCTTGAGGCTCCTCCACACCGTCGTCCAGGACCGGCACGAGAACGGAGACGCTCACGTCGTCGGGGCCGATGACGATGGTTTTGGGCGACGACGGGAGAATGGGCTCGTAGTCCATCTCTCCGGGCAAACCGGTTGTTTTGGCGGTGCCGTCGGCGGTGCTCACGTCGACGCTGACTTGCTCCCCGACGGGCCGGGAGAGGCTCACGGTGAACACGGCCTGTGAGGCGGCGCCGTAGCGGAGGACACCCCCTCGCCTCGCGGCATCCGTGGTCGTGCTGGCCACGAGCAAGTTCCCGTCCGGCGTGAACTGCAAGTCGGTCGGCGCGCCGGTGGCTCCGTCGAAGCGCAGGACGGCATCCGAAAAATAACTGGTGACGTAGAGGTGGCCGTCGGGTTCGAAAACCAGGTGGCGCGGGGCGTCCAAGCCGCCGCTGCCGGCGGTTACGAAGACGCCGATCAACTCCCCCGGATTGGCTCCGGACGGCCCTTGGTATTTGATCACTTCGTCGCTGTTGAAACTGGTCACGTAGGCGTCTCCCGCCGCGTCGAAAACGATGCCTCGCGGGCCCAGCAGTCCGCCGTCCCCGGTGCTGATAAAGGTGGCGCCGGTTTTGCCGGGGGCTGGCAATGGCGCTCCCGTCAATCCGTCGAAGCGGAATACGGCAGACGCCATCTGGTCGACGACGTACAGATTGTCGTCCGGGCCGAACAAGACATGGTTGGGCAAATTCATGCCGCCGCTTTCGACCGGGACGAACACCTGGCCCTGGCTCCCGGTCTGGGCGTCGTAGCGCAGCACGTTGCGTCCGATGAAACTCACGACGAACAGGTGATCGGGCTTGCCGTCGCCGTCCGTGTCCTGGGGGCCGTATTCCAAGGCGGTCGGCAAGTCCAGCCCGGCGCGTCCGTCGGGCACAAACTCGTCGAGGAACACGACGCGATCATCGCCCTCGGTGACCGCAGCATCACTGATGGAAACGGTGGTATCATCGTTGAGGATGGTGCCGATCGCTTGTGCATCGACGATCGATGCCGGCGTTGTGCCCCCTTGAAGGTTGGTGAGGTTTACGAGGAACGTCTCGTGGGCTTCCTCAGCGGTGTCGCCATTGACCTGGACGGTGAATGTCTTGGACGTCTCACCCGCCAGGAACTGCACCGTGCCGCTGGTGAAGTTGTACTCGTTGTCGGCAAGGGTGGCAGTGCCGTCGGCAGTCGTCCAGTCGACGGTCATCGCGGCGCATCATCGTCGCGGAATCGATGGCAAGGATGGCGTCGGCAGCCGAGCCCCGGCCGCGTTGGTCAAGGAACTTCAAAGGCATAATCTGGACGTTCCAGTTTACCCCCGCCACACCGACGCCGTTGTTGCCCACCGCCCCGATGGTGCCGGCCACGTGCGTGCCATGGGCGCCGTCGTCCATCGGATCGTTGTCGTTGTTGACGAAGTCCCAACCGCGCACGTCGTCGACGTAGCCGTTGCCGTCGTCGTCGATGTTGTTGCCCGGAATCTCGCCCGGGTTGGTCCAGATGTTCTCCGCCAGGTCTTCGTGGTTGTAGTTGACGCCGGTGTCGATGACACCCACGACGATGTTTCCGCTGCCCGTGTTGATGTCTCAGGCCTGGGGCGCGTCGATATCGGCGTCGGCGACCCCGCCGGTTTGGCCCGTGTTGCGCAAGCCCCACAAATCGTCAAACCGTCGTTCGTCGGGGAGAGTTTCGGTGGGGGTGATCGCGGCCGTTAGAATATAGTTCGGCTCGGCGTAGGCCACGCCCGGCCCGCCGGTCAGGCGACCAACCGCCTCCAGGACATCGGTCCCAGGACCCAGCGTCCAGCGGGTCGTGAGTTGCTCGGGCCGACCGGCCTTTGCAGGCAGATGTTGCAGTGCTTTGCCAGCGGTCAGCTCGACGTCTGAAAAGCGATTCCCCGCCAACTCGATGGCCGACGCGGCACCCTGGGTGCGGAAGGCGGCCGGGATTTCCCCTTCGAAGCCAATCAAGATTTCTCCCGGGATAAACTCGCCTGCCCCCATCCCGGCGCTCAGACTCAAGAGGACTCGGTTTTCTAACGGCTCGTGGCGCAGCGAGCGCCGCCATGGTCGAGTGCGTGACGGCTTTCCGGCGGTCCGGCCGGGGCGGGTCGCCGCTTTGAAGAATTTCAGGGAAAACATCGTTCTGTACTCCTTCGGGTTTGTGGTCTGCGGTATAATCAAAACAGTCATCGTCCCGGGCGCGCAAACCACTCGCCCGGGGGATGCCGGGCCGGTGAGGGTTCTCGTTGCTAGCGTGGCCTCACCGGCCGCTTTTTTAGAGTTGTCGGCTTTCAGCTTTCCGCGGTCAGCTTTTGCTCATCATTCATCATTCTGCATTGATCATTGTCCGTGCTGCTTCCGCCGTCGCCAGCCGTAGGCCAGCAGGCCACAGGCGCCGAGGCTGATCAGACTCAGCAGCGTCGACGGTTCGGGGACCACCGGGCCCTCGAACAAGTAGACGGCCCCGGCCTGCGACGCGCCTCGGATGCTCTGGAATGAACTGATCAGCACGTTGTTGTCCAGGGCCGCCAGGTCAGCGCCGAAGTATTTCGCGGGTTCCGGTGTGGGGTTGAGGAAGGTGTGCAGCAGCCCTCCGGTTTCCTCGTCGAACAGATAGACGGCCCCGGCGTCGGTAGCGCCGGTATCGTCGCCGATCGCGCTGATCAGTACGTCGTCGCCCAACGCGGCCACCGAGAGACCGAAGCGGTCCGACTCCGCAGGCGTGGGGTTGAGAAACGTGTGCAGCAGTTGGCCGGTCGTGCCGTCGAACAGATAGGCCGCGCCGGCTCCTTCGACGGAGGCGCTATCCTCTCGATGGGCGCCGATCAGCAGCTTGTCTGCAACGGCTGCGACGGACCAGCCGAATGCCCCAGGTTCGACCGGATTGGGGCTGAAAAAGGTGTGCAGCAGGTCTCCACTTTCCCCATCGAACAGGTAAACGGCCCCGGCATCTCTCCCACGCGTGTCATCGCGGGGGCCACCAATGAGCACCTTGTTGTCTACCGCCGCAACGGAGTAGCCGAACAGGTCGTTCTGTTTCGGCGTGGGGTTTTCGAACGTGTGGAGCAGGTCTCCGGTCGTCCCGTCAAATAGGTACACGGCCCCAGCGTTGGGGACCGCGCCGCGGTCGTAGTCAGGATCGCCGCGGAGGACGTCGTTGCCCATGGCCGCAATACTGAAATTGAAGCTGCTGTCGCTCTGCGGGCGTGGAATCTGAAATGGGCGCACCATGGTCCCGGTCTGCGGATCGGGAAGATAGGCCACCCCGGCAACTTGAGCGCCCAGATTGTCATAGCGAGCACCGACCAGAGCGTTCTCACCCAGCGCGGCAACTCTCAATCCGAACCTGTTCGTGAAGCCTTCCCAGGCCGGGTTGGGATAGAACGATCGCAGCAGTTCGGCGGTTTCTCCATCGAACAGATAGGCGGCCCCCGCGTCCACGCCGACCGTATCGTCGTTGCGAGCACCGATCAGCACGTCGTCGCCCAACGCGGCCACGGAGAATCCGAACTTGTCCGAGTTGGCGGGCGTGGGGTTAAGAAACGTCTGCAGCAGGTCGCCCAGCTCGGCCCGGACGGGGGTCGGTCCGAGTGTGAGACTTACCAGCAGGGCGGTTAGACAGGTTCTCGTTTTCATCGCGTTACGCTCCTTTCGAGAGGGAGTCTTTTGTGATACTCTGGCTTTGCCGCCGGAAGAAAAACGTGGTAAGCTGCCTGTATCTCCACCCGAAACACGAATCCCTCGACCGGCGCGCAAACGGAGCGCCCCAGCGGAGACCGGGCCAGTGAGGGTTCTCGTTGGTAGCGTGGCCTCACCGGCCGCTTTTTTCTTGGGGTGGGCACTCTGCCCACCACGTGCGTTTCGCTAATGTAATGATTGGTGGGTGGTGTCCGACCTGTTTTTCGCCTCCATCCTGGATTCCTGCCCCTGGGGGCCGATCGTTTCCAACCATCGGCCGGCCTTCTCATACCAACGTCGCGCGGCCTTCGGATGGCCGAGCCGGTCGGTGACCCTGGCCAGATAGAGGCACCGTACCGCATCGGTGGCGCAAGCCGCACCCGCTGGGTCATTCATCATCGGTTGTCTCCTTTTGGTCCGTGCTCGGTTGCCGCTGTTCGTTGTTTGGCTCATCTGTTTCTGGAGCGTCTTCCGTCTGCGATTCCGCCCTCTGGTCGGAGTCGGCGACGTTCAGTAAATCCTCGGCCTCTTGGCGGAAGCGGATCAATTCTTCGTTGTCGGGGTTGTTTTTCTCCATCCACTCGACGGCCTTCTCGTACCAGCGGCGGGCCTCTTGCTTGTGGTCCAGTTGCCAGTGAGCCATGGCCAGGAAGATCCAGTCGAAGCCGAAGTCGCCGGTCTTGCCGGCAACCGTTTCGCGAATGTCTACTGATTTCTCCAGCGCCGTAATGGCGTCGCTCCAATGGCTCGCGCGGTAGTGTGCCACACCCAGTGCCCGCCAGGAGTTGGTGCTTTGCGGGCTAAGCTCGATCCCCTTCTTGGCCAGCAGAATCGCTTCGTCAACGCGTTGCAGTTCAGGATGCGGCAGGGTAGCCAGCAGCCAGGCCAGCGCTGATTTGTACCAGTAAGTGTCCGGGGCTAACTGGATCGCTCTGCGCCACGCCTGGACCGCTTCGCGAGCCGCCTGGGCCGCCTCCTGCGACTGGCCACTGCTGCGAAGCAAGTTACTGAAGCGGTGGCCATACGCATGGCCGGATTGCGGATCGAGCCGGATGGCCTCGTCGAAGTCGGCGAAGGCCTTGTCAAACTCGTCCGTCTTTACATAGGCACTACCTCGGTCATGTACCCGATACTGTATCTTGGGTTGAGCTGGATCGCTTGGTCGTAGTCGGCAATAGCCTTCTCCACCTGGCCCAACCCTAGGTAGGCAAGCGCGCGGTTGTTGTAGGCGGTGACGGCTTTCGGGTTCAGCTTGATCGTTTTGCTGCAATCGGCAATGGCCCGCTCGTAGTCGACGTTAACCGATAGGCGTTACCTCGGTTGGCGTAGAACGTGTGTTTGTCGGGGTCGATGCGTATCGCCTCACTCAGGTCCGCTATCGCCCGCTCGAGATCGCCCATCTTCCCATGAGCGATCCCCCGGCAGTTATAGGGCTTAGAATTGTCCGGATTGAGCCGAATGGCTTCGGTGCAGTTGGCGATAGCCTCCTTATGGTCACCTGTATATAAATGGACTTCACCCAACACCCGGTAGACTTCGGCAAGGCTACCTCGAGCCTCCGGAGTATGCGAGGACTGGGAAAGGAAGTCTGACAGAAGTTCCCTGGCCTGGTGGTAAGCCTCCGCAGCCTCATCATGCTGGCCGAGGCTCTTGCGGATCGCGCCCACCCGCCTGTACGCCTTGGCCGTCTCTATCCGCACCGACGGCTCGCCGCGGTTTGCCCGGGCGAATTGCTCGTAGAAGCGCATGGCCTCCTTGAGTAACTTCTCGCCCTCCTCACTGAGGGCCGTCTGTTGGGCGCTGTCAACGAACTGTAGGTAGTTGTCATCGGCATACTGCAAATAGATTCGGTCCATCGCTTCCAACGCGAGTTGCAGATTCTGCTGGGCTCGCTTCCGCTGGGTCATCTCCTGCCCCTTCCCGTGCCAGATCAGCGCCGAGGCGGCCAATAACACCGCAAAGACGGCTACTATCGTCGTGGCAACTCCCTTGCGATGTCTGTATGACCACTTGCCCACCTTTTGAGTCAGAGACGGCCGCCGGGCCCGGATCGGCTTGTCCGCCAGGAATCGCTCCAGGTCGTCGGCCAGGTCCCCGGCCGTGGCGTAACGCTCGGCCGGAGTCTTGGCGATCGCCTTGGTGACGATCGTTTCCAGATCGGCCGGAATCGCCGAGTTGAGCCGCCGGGGCAGGACGGGCTCGTCTTGCAAAATCCGCCGCAAGAGCGCTTGACGCCCGCTGCCACGGGCCAGCACAGCCTGGTAGTCGTCGCTGGCCCTGGCGAGATACCCCGAGGGCGGCCCGAACCAGCCCGGCAGCCGTCCGGCGGACTCGGGCGACTTTATCGAGCGATCCGCCAGGCGGGGCACGCCGAGCTTTGTGGCTACGTTTACAGCACGGAGTTCACCTGAGCGGATCCACGCAAGCACCTTCTCGGGGGAAATACCCCAGGCTTTGGCCACCTCTGGCGGTGTTAGCTTGGTGCGAGCAGGATCGAGCTTCATGCCGGTCGTCATGCCGGCCTATGCGGTGATCACCCGCGCCCGGCAATGCTTCTGCAATCTTACTCCCCAAAAAGCCACTTGTGAACGTGATCGGTCACGGCGATCAGCCGTTCGTCGTCAACTCGCTGTCGATAGATGGCCGCCATGTCACCGCTTGCCGGGGCGTGGCCCATGATGGCCTGGACGGCCACAAGGTCACGCGCCCCTTCGGCGACCGTTAGGAAGGTCCTGCGATGATCGTAGAACGTCCGGCCCTCGATTCCCGCCTTTTTCAGGACTCGGGTCGTTTCGGCGGTTACGCGGTAGCCCTTGTGCTTCCCGACGTAACTCTTTCCCCGGGGGCCTATGAACAGCAGGCCGGCGTCCTCTGGATCTGCCGGCTCCGGCCGGGCTGTCAGGACTTGACGGATCGAGTCAATCGTCTCCGGCCAAAGGGGGATATTCCGGCCAATCGCAGTCTTGGCGCGTGGATAGCGAAGCCAACCGCCCTTCAGGTCCACGGCCCCGATCGGAAGCAATGCAAGGTCCGTGTTCCCCAGACCCCCATTGATTGCCAAGAGAATCATCGCCCGCATATTCGGGCCGGCATGTTCGAGTTGACCTTTTTGCACCATCTCCCGGATGGGTGTTTCCAGAGGGGGAAATCCTGGCGGCGCTTGGCTGGCTTGCGACGAGACTTCGCGATGGTAGACTTGGGCATGGGCATCACTTGGCGTTCAATGGTCTGGGTGGTGTCACCGACACCCGCTCGGTGGTATCGGGCGGGTGTCTTCCATCACAAAACAGCCTCCCGGGTGTCAAAGCGGGTGTCAACAGGCAAGAATGGACCAAACCATAGTTTTCGTAAGTCCTTTTACAGCAATAACTTGGATGGGTGGCCGAGTGGACTAAGGCGGCAGTCTTGAAAACTGCTGTGTGGGAAACTGCACCGGGGGTTCGAATCCCTCCCCATCCGCTAAGTCCTTTCGCAGCCACAGGGTGCGTCTCGCCGGAAGTCGCACAAACGCTTGATTCGTCGGGGGTTTGCGTCGATTCATGCGAGTTCCCGCGATTCCCGGCGTGCGCGCGTCCCGATTCACGTCTTGCCAGCGGAATGAAAGCACTTCGCTCGGGCAGCGCAGACCGCCGTAGCGGGCCAGGGCGACGATCGCCCGCCAGTGATGGTTGGGACAAGCTTCCAACAGCCGCCCGGTTTCCTCCCGCGTGATAAACCGTCCGCGGTCTGGCATGGACGCCTTGATTGACACGCCGGCGAACGGGCTTTCAAGGATCAACCGACGGTGCAGCGCGGCGCGAAAGATCATCGTGGCGAATTGCAGCCGCTTGCGAACCGTCATCGGGGCCAGCTTCTTGCCAAGCAGGTACAGCTTGTAGTCGTCGGCATCGCCGGCACCTTGGCCACGCGGCTCCAATGGGTGGACACCGTGGTGGAAGCAGCGCTGGAAGGCAGCCGCGAGAAGTTCGTGCAGGCGCTACTGATCGACGGTGTGGTGAAGTCCGTTGACGTTGCGTATCGGCTCGGCGACGATCTTCTACAAGCCCAGGCCGAGTATTTACCGCAGTTTCGTGCATCAGCGCGCTAACAAACCACCAACCAGGCAGTACTCGTCGGTGTGTCTCGTCTCTGCGGCCCGAAAGGGTATTGGCCGAATAGGCTCGCGCGCTAGTCCCCGGTCTCTCTGACGAGAAGCCTGACTACCGCGCCCGGCTTCAGTGTGACCGGCACGCCGTGGCGCAATTGTCGGCCGGTGAGCTCGCAGTGCGAATCGCCCGGCAGATTCCGCACGGTGTATCGCTTGCCCGCCTCGGCCGTGAACCACTCGGGAAACTGGTTCAAACGAGGATAGTCGATCGGCAACTTCAAATAGACCCGGTGCCGCGGGACGTCGAAAATCAACCGTCCGTCCCACGGTTTGTCGGCAGCAAGATGAATCAACAACTCGTCGCCCCGCCGCACGGCTCCGAAGCGAAGGTCCGCTCGCCACGGCCTGATCGTCAACCCTTGCGTTTTCCATAAGGCGTACAACAACCACGTCCGCGCCGAGTTGCCGTCGCCGTGCCAACCTTCGATCACTCCGTCGGGCTTCTGGCGCCGGAACATGTACCGGATCTCATGGTCCATCCACTCGGCGACCGAGGGGACCGCTTCCCGGTTGTAGAGGTTCAGGGCGCTTTCGATCGAGTCGGCGTAGCCGTCGTTGCTGCCTCCTTCCCAGCCGTAATCGCGGTAGTGCTCGTTCATGTTGCCCAGCGCCTTAAGCACCGCCTGGCGATAGGCCTCTGTCTTGTCGACCAGGTAGACCGAGTAGTAGCCGTTGTACGTATAGCCCCAGGTATCACAGATTCGCTTGTCGTGGGCCCCGGTCTTGGGATTGATCGAGGTGTAGACCATGCCGTGCCGGTTCGTTCCGACCTGAAGGATTCGGTCGAGCATTTCGTATAGCGGCTGCCGGTAGGCCTCCTTCTTTCGCGGATCGGCGAAGTGGACGGTCACGTACAACTCACACAGCCCAGAGAGGATCTCGCCGCCGTGCGCGATCAGCCGGAGGCTGTCCATGTCGCGCGTCGGATGATGATCGCCCAACAAATAGTAGTCGCCGATACGCAGCGCGTACTGCAGGTACTTCTTGTTGCCCGTCATCCAGTAGGCGCGGCAGAGCACCTGCAGCATCTCGCCGTTGATTTCCGTATCGGTCGAGGGGAGGTTTCCCCGGGACGTCTCGACCGGCGCGTGTTGCCATAGGTCGTCGAGGATGCCGAGCATCCGATCGGTCCAGGGGCACGGCCCGAGCCACTCGGTCACCGCCAGCAGGCCGTCCTTGCAGTACTCCGAACTGCCGAAAATGATCTTGTCGAGGTTCGGCTGGGCATCGACAAAGTCTTGCTTGGTGAACGACCAGTCGTCGGGCATGCGGCCGATTCGGCAGGTCAGTCGGGTTTCGGTCCGCAACATGTCGAGCATGCGTCCTTCGAACAACGGCCGATCGGTCATCGCCGAGGTAATGACCATGAATGGATAGTTGTCGGCGGCCGCGTCCTTGGCGTTCCAGAAGTCGCGGTTGCGGTCGAGGTTCCGCGGAATCAGGCCCGTCTTCGCATCGGCCTGTTTCAGCCAGCCGTCGATGAACCGGCGGCTGCGGAAGAAGGCCTCGGCGGCCTGTCGCGAGTTGATCTCGGCCCGGCGGAAGGCCGCTTCCCGGGAGCCCTCGGCCGGCGGTTTCGCAGGTGGGGGCGGCTCGCGGTCCCAGATCGCCCGCATTTCGGCGAAGGCGCCCGACTGTAGCGTCCCTGCATGCGGCGAGGCGGCGGGCGCCTCGAATGAAATCTTGTGCGCCGATTTCTTCATGTCCACCACCGCGGCGCCGTCTTCGCCCAACAGTCGCACCGCCGCGATAA
>SDBV01003001.1_pt1 | contig 25159 bp, 22 predicted proteins | sample 2277081 | NCBI WGS metagenome assembly SDBV01 (sample SAMN10402039, study PRJNA504765) | marine sediment metagenome | isolation source: marine sediment core GS10_PC15, 223 cmbsf | place: Arctic Ocean: Southern Knipovich Ridge | collected 2010 | reverse complement strand
TTACTTCGGCAACGTGCCCGGCGAGACGGGCAATTCGGCGACCGACGCGAAGGTCGACGCGAGCGACGTGCTCGCAACGCGCCAGAACCCGCAGCCCTTCTTCGACCCGGCCACGATCGACAACGTCTACGACTTCAACCGCGACCGGCGGGTTGATGCGATTGATACGTTGATTGCTCGGAACAATCAGACCTGGTCGGGTACGGAGTTGGAGTTGATTGATTTGACGGCCGCGGCGGTGGTTCAGTCCGACGCAAAAAACGCGGGGCAAGCCCCGCCGCTAAACGACGCGCCGCTAAACGGAGAGTTGCTAAACGACGCACTGCTAAGCGCGGGATTGGATTGGCTTTACGAGTTCAGCCCGGAGGCCTCGAAGAAGACACCACTCGATAAGCCTGTGTCTGTTATGCACAAGAGTTTGCCGTGACGGGTGTCCGTTGCCGGGGATCACTGTTTCCTGGCGACCTCCAATTGCTTTGCGGTGGCCATGTCTTTGGCGGCCTTGGTGTTTTCGCCCATTTTCTGATACGCGATGGCTCGACTCTGGTAGGCTCGGATGTTCTTAGGATCGACGCGTATCGTATTGGTAAGATCGTCCAGGGCCTGTTCGAGATTGCCGGCCGCCAAGTAGACCAGGCCTCGGTTGTAGTATGCCTGGCCGTAATCGGGATCGATCCGGGTAGCTTCGTTGAAGTCGTTCAGGGCGGCGGGTAATTGGCCTTTTCGCGTGTAGACGACGCCTCGGTGACCATAGGCGTTGGGGTCGTCCGGATTGAGTTCGGTCACCTTGGTGTAGTCTTCGATGGCCCGATCCAGGTGCCCGTCCGATCCGTTAATCAGCCCGCGGCGATAATAGGCCTTGCTACATTGAGGATCCAGCTCGATTGCATGGGAGAAATCTTCCATGGCGGCTTCCCGGTGCCCCTGGGCGGCGCGAACCGCTCCGCGACCAACGTGAGCCTCGACACTCTTTGGCTCCAGGCGAATGGCCTCGTCGTAGTCGGCGATGGCTTTGTCCGGTTGGCGTCGTTTGGAGTAGGCCGTGGCCCGCGCGCAATAGAACCGTATACTCTTGGGATTCAGCCGAATGGCTTCGGTGTAGTCGGTAACGGCGTCGTCGAGCTGTTCCATTTTCAGATAGATGACGGCCCGGTTCGAGAAGGCTTTGGCATCTTTCGGCTTGATGCGGATCACTTCGCCGTACTCGGCAATGGCCGTTTCGAAATCGCCTTTCTTTTCGAAGGCGTTTCCTCGATTGCCGTGCGCCTTGGCATGTTGGGGATCCAGTTTCAAGGCCTCATCGTAGTCGGCGATTGCCGTATCCAGATCGTTCTTTATCGCGTGAACCAATCCGCGAGCGACATAGGCATCGGCGTCTTTCGGATCGTTTTCGATGGTGGCGTCGTAGTCCACCCGGGCCTGGTCGAGTTCTCCCCGGCGAAAGAAGACGTGGCCACGGTTGAAATAGGCTTTGGCGTACTCGGGATCGAGCCCGATGGCTTCGCCATAGTCGGCAATGGCCTGATCGAAGTCACCCATCTTCCCGTGAGCCACGCCACGATTGTAGTAGGCCACCGGTTCATTGGGACTGAACCGCAATACTTCGTTGTAGTTTTCGATGGCCACGTCGTGTTGGCCTTTGGCCTCGTAGACGTTGCCTCGGCTGTAATAGGCCTCGATGTATTTCGGGTTCAACCGGATCGCTTCGTCGAACGAGACGATGGCGGCCGCATAGTCGTGCTTTTCCTGCAGAGCGACACCCCGGTAAAAAACATCTGTTTCGTCGAACATAGCTTGCGTTCCCTTTTTCTACTTCTATGAAATGCTCGCACAAGTGTTTTGCGTTACATTTCGATGCGTGTTTCTTCGGCGCCGAGGTTCGGCGATTCGACGGGTTCCATCTCGGTTTTGTCGTGAAACACCCCGCAATTGCGACCGTTCTTCTTGGCCAACTTCATCGCCTTTTCCAGACGCTCGAAGAGGGCCTCGATCGTATCTTCGGGTGAAACTTCCGTCAGCCCCAGGGACGTCGTGATACCGATTTCTTGTCCCTCGGAAACGAACACGGCCTTTTCGACCGACTGGCGTATCAACTCGGCCTGCTTCGTGGCCGCGCGAGGCCCAATGTCCATCATTATGACCATGAATTGCTGACCTGCGTATCGAGCTACCAAGTCGGCATCACTGCACTTCTCCACAAGATACTGGGCCAAATGGTGCAAGACCCGATCTCCCATCAGCGGCCCGTACTCTTCGTTGACGTGTTCGAATTCGTCCAAATCGAACAGTGCGGCACTCATCTGGCGTGCCTTGTGGCGGCCCTGTTTCCACCAATTCCACAACGTCGCCTCAAGTCCGCTTCGGTTGTTCAATCGCGTCAGCGCGTCGTCAAACAGTTTCTGCTCGACCTTGTCCAACCGGTTCTCGTAACGGGCGATCGCCAAGAACGCCACCTCCTGCTGATCCCGCAATTTATGCCGTGCGAACCGTAAGTTGCCGATTTCCGAAAGCAGCCTCGAGTTGGCGCCTTCCAGGTCGGTCTCGAAATCCATGGTGTTGAGGTTGTTCAACGTGGTCTCGACCTGAGCCGATTGTTCCAGGTTGGCCATCTCGATCTCTTCACCCAACGCGGCAAGCTCACCCAGGTCGCTGATCCGCTCGACGAATTTCTCGGACGCTTCACTCTGCTCCACCAAATAGGTCTCGCAATCTTCCTTCAACTCGACCAAGCAGCGCTGGATCGTCTGCGCGTCGGTCCGGCCCCGACAATCTCGCAACCGCGTATCGATCTTGGTCGCCCGGGCCCCGCTCTTCATCATGGCGATGTTCAGCTTCAACAGGGCTGTCTCGACGTATTTCTCGTTGAGATTCCAGTCCTGAGTAGCTTCGGGTTTGTCCGACGCTGGCGAGCCGTCTTCGTCGTCGTAGATCGCGTCGTAGGCTTCCGTCTCGAACTCGTCGTCGTCGTCGGCCAGCGCTTCGTCGTCGAGCATTTCGGCCAAGTCACCCGCATCAAACTCGGTCGTCGCCTCGGCCGTGTGGTCCGACACACGGCCTTGAGCCAGCACATCCCACGCTTCCCACAAGCCGGGCGGGCCGTAGCCCAGTTGCACGGCCAGCGCAAAGCCCAAGCAAACGTTGAGCACGCCGATGATCAGCGTCAGCCAAACCACGTCGGACCTCATTTTCTTTTTGCGCATAGTTAGACACGCAAATATAGGTCACGTATGCCGGCCGTAGCGCCTTGCGGCGCAACAAGTTGGCAAGAAAGTGGCCCCCAAGCGGCTATCCGCCGTTAAAGACTGATCACCGGTCGCTTGCCCTCCAGCCATCGGGGTCGGGAGAATGCGACTTTCGGGGGATGGGCGGACCATTCTGGCGGGCTGTTTTCGGCACCTCCAGCGACGTTGCCCGAAGCGGCTGCTCGCCTCGAGATTGGACGGCCACCGCGTCGAGAAACCGCTCGGAGGCGTTTTCCAGCATGAAGATCTCGCTCTTGGCTGAGGGATTCTTGGGGTCGCGGACCACGAAGATGACTTCCGCCCCGTCCTTCATCCGGCGTCGCACTTCGTCCAACGCCGCCTGCTCGGCAGATGACAGGCCCGGCTCGGGCTCGGCCGCACGCGACGTGTCCTTAGGGAGTGGCATTTGCGCCGGCATCGGCGGGGGATCGACTGCCACCAAGGCCCTTTTCGGCGTTCGATTTCCCTGGGGCACTGCGTAGACAAACGACAGTTTCGCCCGATCCAATTCCGCGTAGATCGAATCCAATGCCGCGTACAAGCCTTCCTGATCGGTTGGGTCGGCGGCGTTACAGATCCCGATCAACCGTCCGTCGTCCGAGAACAAGCCACCTCCGCTACGCCCTTCGACCGGCATCCCGGCCACTTGCAGATTCGGCGGTCCCAGGAACTTGTCCAGCGAACTCACGCGGCTGTTTCGTGTGCTGGGGCGATCCCCGTTATTGCAACCGACGCTGGTCACCGCAGCACCCGGCTGCACCTTGTAGCTCGGCGGAGCGACTCGAGCCACCGTCACGGGACCTGGCGTGCGGATCCAGATCAATCCGATGTCGCGATCGAGGTCATAAGAGATCAGAGTCGCCGGGATCTTTCTGGCCGGATCCGGTCCGAACAGGTCCACCTCGATGCGGCCTTCTCCCTTGGAATCGCAAAAGATATGGCCGCAAGTCAGGATCAGTGCCTGGCCGTTGCGGGCGTCGATGATCGTGCCCGATCCGCACGAATGGCCGTCGGGATCTTCAATGCGCAGCCGCACACTGGCGGCAATCAGCTTCGCTTCCGGCGAATTACTGGGCGGGCCTGGCGCGTCCCAATTGGGAGACCTAGGCGGCTCGTTCGGTTCGGTGGCGGGAGCCGTCGGTTGCGAGACAGCGTAAAACGGCGAGTTTCTATCCACCGGCGGGATCGGCAAGGCCCGCTCCGGCTGGCCCGCTGGCTCGGTCGAGACCCGCGAGAACATCCGCTTCAACCGGCTGTAGGTCGTTCCGCCGACCACCCGATCCACCTCCCGGCCGTCGACCAGCATCACGTAGCATGGAAGGCGCTGGACGCCGTACTTGGCGGCCAACTCCTTGTCCCGGTCGACGTTGACCTTCTTGACCGGAAGCCCTTCGTCGGCCAGTGCCTGAACCGTCTCGGACATGGCCCGACAAGGACCACACCAGTCGGCGTGGAAATCCAACAAAACCGTCTCGGACGGGACCGAGAGCATGACGGCGACTAAAGCTGCTTGTAACGAGACCATCGGTTCCCTCCTGTTAGGTCGGGCTCGTTCGGAGGGCGCGGCGTGTCGGGCATCCACGCGTCATCGACAAACTGCCGGGTCGCGCCGTCGAGGGCGCGGCCGGCCAGTCGGGATGAGACAGCGGGCAACCTCCGTGTTGCCTTCATTTTGGCCCAGCGCAACGGGTCATTCCCGGGGCCGACTCATTTTCGGCTCGTAAGAAAGACCGGCGGGTGTTACAACAGGCCGTGAAATCCTTTTCTTATCGCGGATACAGAATTGGGTCTTTGTGGGAGCGGTATTCTCTCCGGTTTGGCCATTCGACACAATCGCAACTTAGCGAAGTTTTCGGAAATTTCCCGTTCCCGAAGAATGGGTAAATCGCGGCCAAGTGGTCGAAAAGCATTGGAAACACACCCGATTAAGGGGTTGCCATCCAGCCAATTGACGGCGATTCTCCTCGTTGTTATATTGCGCTTTTGCCATTTTCAGGGCACACTCGAAGATCGAAGAAGGTTGCCAAATGTCACAAGAACGTCGATTCATATCCGTTGAAGAGGCTCGGGAGCCGTTTTTTGTAGGGATCGATCTGGGCGGAACGAACATCAAAGTTGGCGTGGTCGACGACACGGGCCGGCCGCTCTCCTGGTTGAGCATCCCGACCGAGCCGGACAACGGGCCTGAAGATGCCTCCCGACGCATGGGCGAGGCCGTCAAGGAAGCCGTTGCGCAGGCCGGTCTGGAACCGTCGGCCGTGGCTCGCGTGGGGCTCGGATCGCCGGGGACTATGGATATACCGGCCGGGAAGTTGGTCAAGCCGGTCAACCTCAAGGGCTGGGACGACTTTCCCATTCGCGATCGGGTGGCCCACCATAGCGGGCTGCCGGTCACTTTCGCCAACGATGCAGCGGCCGCCGCCTATGGCGAGTTCTGGATCGGGGCCGGACGAGAGTTCCACAGCATGGTCCTGTTTACCTTAGGAACCGGCATCGGATGTGGCATCATTATCGGCGACCTCTCGATCGACGGAGAAAACAGCCATGGGGCCGAATGCGGACACATGATCGTCGACTGCAAGGACGACGCCCGGGTGTGCGGATGCGGTCAACCCGGACACCTCGAAGCCTACGCCAGCGCCACGGCCGTCATCCGCCGTGCGCAACAGGCACTCGACGACGGGCAAACCAGTTCGTTGACCGAGCGATTGGACCAAGGGGCCGAACTGACGCCTAAGCTACTGGCCGAGGAGGCCGAAAAGGGCGATGACCTTTCGATGGAGATCATCCTCGAAGTGGCCCGATTCATGGGCATCGGCATCGTCAACCTGATGCACACGATCGACCCCAACGGCGTGCTGTTGGGCGGGGCCATGACCTTCGGCGGTAACCAGACCGAACTGGGGCGTACGTTCCTAGGGCGGATCAAGGAAGAGGTCGATCAACGGGCGTTTGGCGTGCTGGCCGAGCGAACGGCGATCGACTTCGCTACGCTCGGTGGGGATGCCGGATACATCGGCGCCGCCGGGCTCGCCCGGGTGGAGCATATGGCGAAGTAGGTTGCGGGTTCGTTGCAAAGCCGCAAGCGGCTCATTGGATGATCGCCAGGCGTTGGCCGACGGTGATCGGTTCGTCTTCGTCGACCAGCTTCTCGATTAGACGGCCATCGACCGGCGAAGGCAGGTCGACCGTTGCGGGGCCGGCCAGGATCTCCAACACGGGATCTCCCTCGGCCACCCGATCTCCCAATTCGATTAGCCATAGGCTGAGCGTGATCGGCGTTTCGTCCATTCCCAGATCGGGTACGGTAAGCTCGTTTCTCGGCATGATTCAGTGTTGGATCATTTCTCGGGCGTGATAACTTGATCGGACCAGTGGGCCGGACGCTACTTGGGTGAATCCCATTCGCCGGGCCAATTCGCCCAATCGATCGAACTCTTCCGGCGGAACATAGCGGACGACCGGCATTTGGCTCGGCGAGGGTTGCAGATACTGCCCCAAGGTGAGCATCCGGCAACCCGCTTCCAGCAGGTCGGCCAGCGTATCCAGCAACTCGTCGGTCGTCTCGCCCAGCCCCAGCATCAGCCCGGTTTTCAAATTCAGGGCCGGGTTCTTTTGTGTAATTCGCCGGAACATATCGAGCGTCCAGCGGTAGTCGGCCTTGCGGGTGCGGACGATCGAATAGAGCCGCGGCACGGTCTCCGTATTGTGGTTGTAGACGTCCGGGCCGGCTTCGAGCAAACGATCCACTGCCGCCGTGTTGCCCGCAAAATCCGACGGCAAGACTTCGACCGTGGCCTTGGTCGTCCGGCGAATCTCCTTGATTGTCCGACAAAAGTGCTCGGCCCCGCCGTCGGGTAGGTCGTCGCGCGTGACGCAGGTAACGACCACGTGCTTCAGCCCCAACTCGGCGGCCGCCCGGGCCACGCGACGTGGTTCGTCCCGGTCGACCGGTCCGGGTCGGCCGGTGGTCACGCTACAGAAGCGGCACGCCCGCGTGCATACCTCGCCGAGAATCATCAGCGTGGCCGTCTTCTCGGCGTAGCACTCCATGCGGTTGGGACACTTGGCATGATCGCAGACCGTCTCGAGCCCCAGTTGCCCGATCAGTTTGGCCGTAAAGTGGTTCGCATCACCCTTGGGCACGTTCCGCTTCAGCCAACGAGGCAACGATTTTCGGGGTGAGGTTTCTGGGGTGAGGTTTTGCTCGACCATGTCATGCCGTTTCTTCGTACGTCACCACCGGGCTTGTCCCGGTGGAACGATGATTGGCCACTAACCAGTAAGCCCGAATAACACCGCCCGCCAATCTGGGCCGCCGCGGCACGCGGCGGCCCAGATTGGCGGAAAATGCGGCGAAGGCTGGCCATGCTAGTGGTCAATCATTGCTCCACGGGGACGAGCCCCGTGGTGGCGTTTACAGTTTGAGTACCTGAACCCTCGTTCTATCGCTACTCGGCCTCCATGGATTGCCGCAACAACGGATGCCCCGTATATAAATGATACCGATCGCATCCCAGCGCGTCGGCCAGCCGCTGGACCAACGCGGCCCGGACCTTGGGCATTCTCGCGTTGCTGCGTCGCTCGGCCATCAGGCAACTTGCTCGATCTTCGCGTAGCGGATCGTTCTCGACCAACCGGAACAGTCCCATGGCCGGGTTGACGTTCAGATAGGCCCCGAAATACGTCACTCCACTGCGCACGGCCACGCCAATTCCGGCCAACTGTCCGGTACGTCCCCAAACGCCGAATTTCCCCGGCGGGGTCCGGCCGCGGATGCTCAGATCGTCCAGCGTCTCGATGATGCCGGCCTGGAGCCGCTCGATATACTCGCCCACCGAGAACCCGTGCCACCGCAAGGGGACGATCGGATAAATGGCCAGTTGGCCGGGGCAGTGGACCATGCACGGACCGCCCCGCTTGACCCAATGGACCTCGATTTGCCCGTTTTGCACCATCCGGCTCTGGGAGGCCACCTCGGCGGGTGAACCGGCCCGGCCGACCGTAATCACCGGCGGATGCTCGCACAGCAGCAGGGCGATTTGCCCGTCGTCCCGATCGCCGATCTGACGGACCAACTGCTGCTGCAATTGCAAGCACCGCCGCAACTCGATCTGGCCGAGCAGGTAGGTCTCGACCGCCGGGCAGTGCGATTCGGCTTCCAGGGGGGTGTTGGGCATGGCACAACTTGAGTCGGGCGTCCATAACGGGTAAAAAGGAGATTATCGCGTTAATTCGACGGGAACGAAAGGGGAGTTGCCACGGGCAAGAAACAGAAGAAAAAGAAGGGGGCCGCCAAGGTCGACCCCAACGAAAAGCCCATCGCCCAGAATCGCAAGGCCCGACACAACTTCACCGTGCTCGATACGCTCGAATGCGGCATCGTACTGGTCGGCAGCGAGGTAAAGAGTCTGCGCAAGGGCAACGTCTCGCTGGCCGAAGCCTACGGTCGGGTCCGCGAGGACGAGGTCTGGCTGATCGGCTGCGACATTGCCGAATATACCGAAGCCAACCGGTTCAATCACGAGCCTCGCCGACCCCGCAAGCTCCTACTGCACCGCCGCGAGATCCGGCGGTTTGCCGATCGGGCCTTCGAGCAGGGCCTGACCCTGGTCCCCTTGAAGATGTATTTCAAGCGCGGAAACGCCAAGGTGCTGATGGGCATCTGCCGAGGCCGCCAACACCACGACAAACGCGAGGCAATGAAAAAGGCCGAGGCCAAACGAGAAATGCAACGCCAGATCTATCGATAGTTGCCGAAAACGAACCTAACCTCCGGCCCAAACGTATGATACAATTCAGGAGACCTTCGATCGGACCCCCCCCATTGGCCACCTTTTGCCTCTAAAATGCTGCAGCTTCGAGAAGTTCGAAAATCATTCTTCCAGCCCGACGGCACCGAGTTGCCGATCCTGGATATTCCCGAATTCGACGTGGCCGCCGGCGAGCAGATCGTGTTGGTCGGACGCAGCGGGTGCGGGAAGACGACCCTCTTGCACATCATCGCGGGCATCAGCCGGCCGGATGCGGGCAAGGTCCGGGTCGACGACTGGGAAATTACCCTGTTCTCCGAGGCCGAGGGCGACCGATTCCGCGCCCAGCGGATCGGCTACGTCTTCCAGACCTTCAACCTGTTGCCTGGCTTCTCGGCCCTGGAAAACGTGCTCTTGGCCATGCGGTTCAACAAGCGGAGGCCGGATAAGGCCCGGGCGCGACAACTGCTCGACCGGGTCGGCCTGGGACATCGCATCACGCACAAGCCGCCCATGCTCTCGGTCGGCGAGCAGCAGCGAGTGGCGGTCGCCCGGGCGCTGGCCAATCAGCCGAAACTCCTCTTGGCCGACGAGCCGACCGCCAACGTCGATTCGGGCCATCAACAGCAGATCCTCGACCTGATCTGCCAGACGTGCCACGAAGAGAACGTGGCCCTGGTCCTGGTCACCCACTCGCCGGAAGTGGCCGCCCAGTTCGAGCGAGTCGATCATCTGGAACAAATCAATCAAGTAGCGACAGCCTCATGAGTCTTTGGAAGATAGCCTGGCGAAGTATTCAGCAGCGGTCGTTGGCCTCGGTGTTGACGGCCGTGTCGATGGGACTGGGCGTGGCCCTGGTCGTGGCCATCTTGATCTTCTTCGCCGTCATCGAACAATCGTTCCACCGCGGCGGCGAGGGCTACGACCTGCTGGTCGGCGCCAAGGGCGATCGGCTCCAGTTGGTGTTGAACTCCGTCTACTTCCTCAGCGAACCGCTGGGGAATATCCCGGAAAGCTACTACGAAGAGTTCGTCGACGGCGAATTCGCGCCCGAAATCGAAGCGGTGATCCCCATCTGCATGGGACATAGCTACGGCAACTTTCGGGTCATCGGCACCGTACCCGAGATGTTTACCGAACTCGTCTACTACGTCGGCGGCGAAGAGAAACAGTACGAGTTCGTCCAGGGGGAGAACTTCAAGACCGAGAACCCGCTGGACGCGGTGATTGGCGCCACGGTAGCGAAAGAGACGGGTATGAAGGTGGGCGAGAAGTTCCGCGCCCGGCATGGCGTGGGCGAAGGGGCCAAGGACCACGATCTGCAGTTCACGATCAAAGGCATCCTGGCCCATACCGGAACGCCCAACGACCGCGGACTGTTCGTCAACCGGGAAGGTTTCTATACGATCCACGCCGACGAGAAAGCGGCCAAAGAGGCTCACGATCATGCCCATGAAGAAGAACACGCACACGAACATGAAGCGGGCGAGCGGGCGGTGACCGCGCTGTTGGTCTGCGTCGATCCTTGGAAGCCCGGCATGAATCAGGTCCTACAGCGGAAGATCAACGAGGGATCGGTGGCCCAGGCCGTGGCCCCGGCCGCCCAGATCGCCAAGCTTTTCGAAGGCATCGTGGGCAACATTCGGCTGGTCTTGCTGATTATGGCCGTGCTGGTCGTGGTTGTGGCCGGCATGGGGATTATGGTCAGCATCTACAGTTCGATGAACGATCGGCGACACGAAATCGCCGTGATGCGGGCATTGGGGGCCGGGCGCCGGACTGTGATGATCGTGATTCTGCTGGAATCCGTCTTGCTATCGCTCGGCGGGGGAGTGTTGGGGCTACTCGTCGGCCATGGGCTGATCACGGCCCTCTCGCCGGTCATCGTCGAGCAGACCGGCGTGGCCGTCAGCCTGTTGCACTTCCGCCCGATCGAATTGGTTCTGATCCCCGGGCTGATTGCCCTGGCCGCGGTCGTCGGCTACCTGCCGGCCGTGGCCGCCTATCGGACCGATGTGGCCCGATCCTTGACCGCGAATCCATGATACACCGGGCCGTCGTGCCGACGGCCGCTAAACGGGCCTATTCATGAGCCGAAGAACTCGACCTGCGAAATCCGAAGCCGGTCGCTATCGGGCGATCAGCTCTCTGGCCGTGGCGAGTCTGGCCTTGGGCGTGCTGTCCATCGTCACCGCACTGCACTGGATGCTGGGGATCATTCCGCTGACGGGAATCGTGCTGGGTTGGCTCGGCCTGCGGGAAATCCGACTGGCCCCCGAAGAGCGAACCGGCCGGTCGGTCGCCATCGCCGGGCTGAACCTCTCGATCGGGGTGTGGATCTTCGGCTGTTGCTGGTTGATATTCGCCCGGGCCAGCGAGGTGCCGTTCGGCTATACCCGCGTCACGTACGAAGATCTCCAGCCGGAACCGGGCGAGAAGATTCCCGAGTCGGCCAACGAGTTGCAGGGGAAAAAGGTGTTCATCAAGGGCTACATGCAACCGGGCCGTCGGCAGACCCGGCTGAAGATGTTCATCCTTTGCCCGGCCATCGCCGACTGCCCCTTCTGCCCAACAGTCACCAAGCCGACCGATATGGTCGAGGTCACCTTGGCCGGCGACCTGATGACCCGCTACACGGGCCGATTGATCCATGTCGGCGGCAAGCTGAACATCGACCCGATGGCATTGCGCGGAATCCCGTATCAGTTGGAAGCCGATTATTTGAAGTAGGGCGCGGAAGTTGGGGCCGGTGCAGTCCTCTCGTTTCCATTCCCCCCATAAGAGTGCTAGGTAGCTGTCTTTCCGTCCGGGCGGGAAAACGATATACTGAAGTATTGTCTTCTGATCAGTTAGCTCTCAGGCGGCTTTCGGCCATGCCCAACTACATCGTTCGATACGGGGTCATGCGATTCCTCGGCGTGTTCTCGGCCAACGGCTCGGACCGTTTCCCCCGGACCACGAAGGTCATCGTGCGGACCGATCGGGGTTTGGAGGTCGGCGAGGTGCTCTGCGAGAGCAGCGACGAAGTGCTCGAAAAGCTGCAAGATCCCGCCGAGGGGCAGGTCCTCCGCCGGATGACCGCCAACGACGCCAACGAGGTCCAGCGGATCGCCGAGCAGGCCCATCGGGAAATGGAAGTCTGCGAGCAGTTTATCGAAAAGCTGGAACTGTCCATGCAGTTGGTCGACATCGAACACATCTTCGGCGGCGAACGCGTGGTGGTCTACTATCTGGCCGAGAGTCGGGTCGACTTTCGCGAGTTGGTTCGCAAGCTGGCCAGCGAGTTCCAAACCCGTATCGAAATGCGCCAGATCGGCGTCCGCGACGAGGCCAAGATGCTGGCCGATTTCGGCGACTGCGGCAAGTCCGTCTGTTGCAATAGTCACCTGACCCAAATGCCGCCCGTGTCGATGAAGATGGCCAAGCTCCAAAAGGCCACGCTCGATCCGACCAAGATCTCGGGCCGATGCGGACGTCTGAAGTGCTGTTTGCGATACGAATACGAAACCTACGAGACGATCCGCAAGGAACTGCCGTCGCTGGGCGCCTTGGTCGACACACCCGAGGGGCCCGCCAAAGTGATCGGCCACGAGGTCCTCACCCAGCAACTGCTGGTCGCCACGGAGGACCATCGCCGCGTCCTCATCGATGCGGTCGATTGCAAGCCCACGCCACGCGACAAGAAGCCCTCCACCGAAGAAAACCAAGAATCCCACGAGCCCGAACCCCTAGCCCCTAACCCCTGACCCCTACCAACATGCTCGACCCTTCGCATCCGATAGCCAAGCTGCTCGAGGAAGACTCGCGTTACACGTTCGACGCCTACGTGTTCGTGTTCGAGGCGCTCGGCTTTGCGCAGAACGTGTTGGACATGGGTAACGAAATCTATAGCGAGCCGAGCGAGGAACCGGAACCTTCGGCCGAGGAAGAAACGCCCGAAAAACATGTCAGCGGTCAGGAACTCTGCGAAGCCATTCGCCGATTCGCCCTGGAACAATACGGCTACATGGCCCAGACCGTGTTGAACAGTTGGGGAATCCGCAGCACGGGTGATTTCGGCGAGATCGTGTTCAACCTGATCCGGATCGGCCAGATGCGCAAAACGCCCAGCGACTGTCGCGAAGATTTCGAGGACGTATACGACTTCAAAACGGCCTTCCGCGAGCAGTTCAAGATCACCCCGCCCGAGTAAGCAATGGCGTGTGCCACTGCTTCGCAGAAGCAGTGCCCATCCCCTTGTAGGAGGCGACTCCAGTCGCCGACCAAAGAGCAGAAACCGTGATGGTCAGTCGAAAGAAACGCCGTCGTTCGAGTTTGGACGAGAACTACAACCCGGCCGAGCTCGACTGGCCCGCCACCGAGGCCTTCTTATCACGATTGCGTAGACGTCCCCGAATCGGCACCCCGCGTCCCAACCGCTGGTTCCTCGGCATCACACTCCTACTACAATCCGCCTGGGCCCTCTTCCTACTTACCATGGCCCTGAGCCGGTAATAGGGAAACCCTAGCGCGGCAAAGCCGCAACCAAAGTTTGAGGGTTCAGGGTTCGGGGTTCAGGGTTCAGCACTTGAGTTCAAGCTTTACCCCGGAATTCTGAACCCTGCGAACAGATACCCCCAACCCATCCGTGTAGATTCGTGTCATCCGTGGTTCTCTTCTTCGCCTTCTCGATTTTCCCATTTTCCCCCTTTCCCTTTTTTCCTTACTACCTCCCACGGCCGGCAATTCCGCTAGGTCCTCTCGCGTGTTTCGGCTAGAATTGGCCGGCTCTTAACCGAGGCGTTCTGTCTACATGGAGGTGTGACGATGAGCGGTTGGATGGTGCTAGCAGTGATGGCAGTTGGGCAGGTCGGCCAGGACCTGCCGATGGCCTCGCCCGCGATGCGCAACGACGCGCGATTGGCCGATGTCTGCTTTGTCGATCCGGAGCAGGGCTGGGCCGTCGGGGATCGAGGAACGATTTGGCACACCGAAGACGCCGGGCAGACTTGGAACGCCCAGCCGTCCGGCGTGGCGTGTCCGCTTCGATCGGTCTGGTTCGTCAATCGGCAACTCGGTTGGGCCGCCGGCGGGTACACGCATCCCTATTCGCACGGCAGCTCGGGCGTGTTGCTCGTCACGCGCGACGGAGGACGTCGCTGGAGGGCGGTGGCCGGGTTGATGCTGCCGGCCTTGCGAAGAGTTCGCTTCTTCGACCCGAAACACGGCTGGGCCTCGGGTGACCGGTCGGCCATGTTCCCCACCGGGGTGTTCGTGACCGACGATGGAGGGCGGAGCTTCCGACCGATTCTCGGTCCGGCACGGACCTCATGGTTGGCCGCCGACTTTGTCGACCCCAACACGGGCGCCTTGGCCGGCCGCGGGGGCACTTCGGTGATCGTACAACGCGGCACCATCCGCGAAGAACCGACCGGCCACTTCGGACTGCGCAAGCTGTCCGCCATGGAACTGACGGCCCCGGCCGGTGGCTGGCTGGTCGGCGACGGCGCCCTGGTGATGAAAACTTCCGACCTGGGCGCAAGCTGGCAGACCCCACCCGGCGATCTGCCGCCCGGGACGAATGACCATTTCGACTTCTATGCCCTTACCACGCACGGCCCGAATTGCTGGGTCGCCGGTTCGCCCGGCAGCCGCGTGTTCTTCTCACCCGACGAGGGTCAGACGTGGACCGCGTTTGCCACCGGCAGCCAGGTGCCGATCCACGGGCTGTGCTTCGTCGACGAGCAACATGGTTGGGCGGTCGGTGCGCTAGGAACCATCTTGGCGACCGACGACGGCGGCCGACATTGGCGACGACAACGGGCCGGCGGAACTCGCGCGGCCTTGCTGGGACTTTTCAACGACGGCCGCGAGGTGCCTTGGGAACTGTTCGCTCGGCTCTCGGGCAACGACGGCTACTTAGGCGTCGTCGAGGTGCTCGGCCGGCGCGACATCGAAGTGAAACCCCGAGGTCGAACCCATCCGGCCGATCGATTGCACGAAGCGGCCGTGGCCGCCGGGGCTTCCGACGCACATACGGCCTGGCGGTTTCCCGTGCGACAGGAAGGCTTGGAACTCTCGGCCGGGCAGATCCTCGACGGTTGGGATCGGGCCAATGACGGTCGGGGCCTCTCGCGACTTCAGACCCATCTCGTACGCCAAATCCGCTTATGGCGGCCGGAAGTGATCGTCACACACGACGCCAGCCCGCGCGGCGACGATCCCTTGGGCCACCTGATCAACCATACGGTGCTTGAAGCGGTGGAACTCGCGGCCGATCCGACCGCCCTGTCCGAGCAGATCACCCACGTCGGGCTGACGCCGTGGAAGGTCAAAAAGGTCTACGCCGCCATGGGACCGGGCGCCCATGGCACAACCGAACTGACGACCGCCAAGCTGGCCGTCCGGTTGGGCCGTTCCTTGGCCGAAGTGGCTGCCGGGCCGCGAGGGCTGGTGGAAGATCAATATCGGGTGGTGCCGCCGTCGCTCGGTTTCCGGCTGCTGGTGCGTCACTTGCCGCAAGCCCAAGGTCGTGGCGATTTCTTCACCGGAATTATGCTTTCGCCCGGCGGCGAGGCGCGACGGCAACTGACCGAAGCCATGCCGGCGGATCTCGACTCGCTGCGCCGGATGGCACAGCAACGTCGCAACATGCAGGCCATCCTCAGCCAATCGGAGAAAGAACCCGGCGGCGGCGCCCACCTGTTGGCCCAAGTCGGCGACTTGACCCGAGGGCTCAATGCCGACGCGGCCACGGGACTCCTCTACCAATTGGCCCGGCAGTATGTCGAGTCGGGCCGCTGGTCGATGGCGGCCGAGATCTTCGACCACCTGGCCGGTCAGTATCCCGACCATCCGCTTGCCCGGCCCGCTTTGCTGTGGCTGGTGCAATACTATGCCAGTGGGGAGGCCCAGTGGCGCCACCAGAGCTCGCAGCGATACACCGTTCGCCAAGCATCGACGCTGGCGATCGACACGTCGCAAGAGGAAGACCGTCCGCAACAGGCGGCCCATTTCGGCAAGCAGATCGAGCGGACCATGCCCGAGCTGTTCGCCGAAGAGGCCCTGCGATTTCCGCTGGCCGTGGCGCATCGGCGGCAGGGATTTCCGGTCCAGGCCGAGCGGTTTTACCTGGCCCGCAGCCGCACACTGGACCACGACGCATGGTGGGCATGTGCACAGGGCGAGCAGTGGTTGAGCAAGCGCGAGGGCTTGCCGCCGAAGCCGTTGCTAAGCTGCGTTCGCGCGACATCGAAACCCCGGCTGGACGGCCTGCTGGACGACCCGGTGTGGCAGCGTGGCAACCCGGCCGAGCTGAAAAGTGCCCAGCACGATGACGCGGGCTGGCCGGGGCTGGTCATGTTGGCCCACGACGCGGAGTTCCTCTACCTGGCGATCAATTGCCGCAAGGCGCCCGGGCTCGAGTACCCGGCCGGCGAAAGCCCCCGACCGCGCGACGGCGACCTTACGGGGCACGATCGGGTCGATATATTCTTGGACCTGGACCGCGATTTCACGACGTACTACCGGCTTTCGATCGACCAGCGGGGCCATCCGGGCGATGCTTGCTGGGGCGATCCGACGTGGAACCCCGATTGGTTCGTAGCCGCTAAGATGACCGACGATGTCTGGACGGCCGAGGCAGCCATCCCCCTGAATCAACTCACGGGCCGCCCACCCACCGCGCGAACCGCCTGGGCCGTTGGTATCCAACGGACCGTCCCCGGCGTAGGATTCCAATCATGGAGCACCCCGGCCGCCGCGAAGGTAATGGCCAAAGGGTTCGGGTATTTGGTCTTCGAGTGAGGGCCTATCGTTTCGGCTTCAAATGACCGACGCTGGATTGGAAGTACTTGCGGCGGCGATCTTGGACCGTCTCATCCTTTTCGGCCTGTTGCGTCTTCAGGTCGTCTAGGTTGGCCTGACAGTAGCGGCAGCCGATCTCTTGCAGGTGGAACGCAGTATAGTCGGCCGCGTCGTCCGGCAATGCGCCGAGTAGATAGCTGCCTAACTGCTCCCGCGACGGGCAACTGAGCCGGCCCGCACGCCAGACTTCACCCAGTGAGTGCACGCCCGCGTTGCGACGCGAGTGGATGGCCGTCAGCTTCCGAGTCAACTCGGGGTCCTTGCGCAAGGCCAGTTCAATATCGGCCATCCGCGCCGGCGGCAAAGCCTCGTCGAGATAGCCTTCCAAATCAGATTGGCGAACAGTTTTGGGCATGGGTTGTTAGGCAGTAACTGTTCAAACTATAAACGCCACCACGGGGCTTGTCCCCGTGGAGCGATGATTGACCACTAGCATGGCCAGTCTTCCCCGCGTTTTTCGCCAATCTGGGCCGCCGCGTGCCGCGGCGGCCCAGATTGGCGGGAGGTATTATTCGGGCCTACTGGTTAGTAGCCAATCATCGTTCCACCGGGACAAGCCCGGTGGTGACGTACGAAAAGCTTGCAGTTTGAATAGCTGCTTACTCTTCCTCATACAATTCTGGAAACACTTCCTCGGGCAGTCCTTGTTTTCGGACGGCCGTTTGGAGCTTGGTTACGAACTCGTGTTTGTAGTTGGCGACCTTTTGTTCGGAGATCTTCAGTTGCTCGGCGGCGTCCTTGTTCGCTTGGCCTGCGACGAACAATAGCTCGGCACACATCAGCTTTTCCCATTGGCCCTTGCGGCGGAAGTAGTCGATCTGTTGGCCCAAGGCGGCGTGCAGGGCCGAGGACTCCAGCCCGCGACGCTCGCCGCTGCGAACGATGCTGCTGGCGGTTCGGGCTTTGCCTTTCGGCTCCCAAGTGCTGCCGCTGGCACTCTCGGGCACCAGCGGCAAGGTGGGGCGCCGGCCTTCGCGACGCAGTTGGTCGGTCAGCTTGTGGGCCGCGATCGAGAACAAATAGCCTTCCAATGGCCGCCGGACGTCGTAGTTGGGCAAACTGGTCAAAAAGCCGACGAACGTCTCCTGGACCACGTCCTCGGATGCCGCCCGATTCCGCAGCCGGCTGTCGACATAGGCCAGCAATCGGCCCTCGAATCGCCCGATCAGGTCGTTCCATGCCTCGGCCTCGGCGGAGCGGATTCGGCGGATCAGCAGGCTGTCGGATTGGCTGGGTAAAGACATGGTTTGCAAAGCCGCAAGCGACCGGTTTGGGTTGATCAGGGTTCTATGTTACCAGAAACCCCCACGCCTTCAAACCGCCTCTTGTGGCGTTTTCGGAATGCGATCACAGCCGATACCAGCAATAAGACGACAAACCCCGCCCCCGTGGCCAAAACCAGCAATAAGACGTCTATACGCGTTGTGACCGCGCTCGCCTCCGCGGCCGGGATGGTTACGGCAAACGAATTCATCGTCGTGGGCACCACCTCGGTCGCAGTGGCATGCACGGGATACGGGTCGAACCGTGTCCCTTGAAAGATTAAGCGCATGCCGACCAGGGCCACAAAGACGAGCAGCCCGAGGGCCATCATCGTGGCCAGTGCCATCCGGATACGATATTTCCCGCCGAAGGCCAAATCGACCTTCAACACGGTGAACGCGACGCCCAGCAGCAGCACTATGCCGGTCAGGCCGAGGCCCGTGTACCATACCCGGCTCTGGACGATCACCTGCCGGTACTGGTCTTCGATGAGCCGCATGGCCTTGTTGTCGAATCGCAACAAGAGATAGCGATGCAGCATCGGTCCGACGGTGAATTCGCCGGTCTCTTCCCAGGTCTCCTTGACGACTTGCTCGTAGAGGGTCGGGTCGAACCGCACGTGGCGGACGGCCGCCGGGCCGATGAACCGCTGCACGTATTGATTCAGCGCCACTTGCAGTTTCGCGGGCTGTTCCAGATCGCATCCTTCGGCCGTCTTGTAGGGTCCCACCTCGACCACCACCTGATAGGCCCCGTCGACCGTCCCAGGCTCGGCATCCACCCACGCTGGCCGAACGGGTGCAGCCGGCTCGACCGGTGCTGCCGGAGTCTCCTCAGGCGATTCACCCGCAACGGCATCGCCCTGCGTTGTCTCGGCAGCCGCTTCGGGCGTTTCTTCGGCGGTGGTTTCTTCGACCGCCGATCCCTCGGCCACAACGGGCTGCGGCGTGACTTCGGCGGTCGGATTGACTGAGGCCATCGTGGTTTCGTGGACTTGTTGCGCGACTTGCGCCTCGATGTGCAAGTTATCGGGGACCCTCCTGACCTGTTCGACCTGCATCGCGGGGTATTGATTGATGTGTCGGACTGCCACCCGGCGCTCGTGCCCGGCCCTTGTATAGAAGAACATACCGACGGTGGCAACGAAGACGGACAGGACCAGCACACCTATAATCAGCAGAACGCCGACGCCCCGGGTGCTCTTGTTGGCCAGCAAGGCGATCACGGTCGCCAGTCCGCCAATGACCAAGACGCCAACGCCCGCGAGGACCATCAGCATGGCCCAAGTATACTCGGGTGTTACTTCAGACATCGTGCCCTCCTAAACGTGGTCATGCCGGACGCGTCGGCGAGGGTTGATCCAGGGGGTGGACAACTGGGTCGAAACGCAGACGGCCGCGGCCACCATCGGCAGCCAGGGTTGAGGGAAATGCCACAGCCCGGCCACTACGGTCGTGACCACCACGGTCACGGCCAGCGACCAGAGGCTCAGTCGCGTGCCGCGCAGGGGATCGGCACCGCGCCACCAGCGGATCAACAGAAACAGCGTGCCGAAGCAACCCAGGTAGGCCAGCACCAGCGGGCTGCCGACCTCGTAGAAGTTCGTCGGCATATCGTAGCCCGGTGAAAACTCCTGGAACAGCGGATCGCGGGGGAAATTGATCATCAGCACATCGGCCAGTCCGCAGGCCACCAGTCCCAAACCCAGCCCGAAGATCATCATCACGAATCGTCGCGGCGTGGTCTCGCCGCGTGTGCCTTCCCAGAACTTCGAGGGGATCAGCACGGCCCAGGTCCCGGCGACGCTCACCAGCGCCAGCCAGGCGCACAGTTCGGGCCCGGGCAAGGCCGCGTCGTAGCTATAGAGCACGATGATCATCACGCACATGGCCAAAGCCACCAGCGCCCCGACGACCAGCGAGCCGATCAGTTCGGTCAGCCGTTCCTGCAACGGTTTGACGACCAGCGCCGCCGCCGCTTCATCCTTGGGCCGCCGCCATCGGTGCCGTTTCGGCGGGGTCTTGGGCGGCGGATCCGACGCAGGTCGAACGGCCGGCGGAGGAGTTCGCGGAACCGGTGGGACATGGCCGTGCGAGGGCCGGTTTTCGGAGGCCTGATTGGCCAGCACGACGGTGCGCACGATGCGATACCCGCCGTAGAGCACGACCAGGAACACGGCCATGGGGACCAACCAGGGAGCGGCGACCACCGTGAAGACGCAAGCCACCGCGATGCACACTTTGACCGGCGTGTTCAGATTGGCGTCGTCCCAGGCCTGCCGCAGGTTGCCGAAGTTCTCGCGCAGGGCGCGGAGGATCGGTTCGTCGTCGGCCAGTTCGGCCCCGATCGGTTTCTCTGACCCGGCGGCCGCCTTGGCCGAGCCGCCCGGACGACCGGACCCGGAAGGCAATCTCGCAGTTCCCGGGGGTGCATTGACCGGTTGGGGTAAGGCCGCAACCATCTCGCCGACCGAGTCGAAGCGTTTGGCCGGGTCTTTCTCCAGCGCCCGGGCGACCACGCTCCGATAGGGCTCGGACAGCATGGAGACGTCGGCCGTGGCGGTGAGGTGTTTCATCAGCACTTCGCCGACGCTTTCCCCCTCGAAGGGGACCTGCCCGGTGAGCATCTCGTAGAGGATGATCCCCAGGGCGTAGATGTCGATCTCCTTGCCGTAGCGTCCGTTGGCCACTTCGGGGGCCATGTAGTGGACGGTTCCCACGCTTTCGGTCTGTCCGCTGCGTCGGCTGCAGGAGATGAACTTCGAGAGCCCGTAGTCGCCGACCTTGACCAGCCCTTCGTCGGAAAAGACGTTGGCCGGTTTCAGATCGCGATGCACAATCCCCCGATCGTGCAGATAGGCCACCCCGGCGCCGAGCCCGTGGAACCAGGCCAAGGTCGACTCGATGGGCATGCCGTCGGGGTTGGCGGCCAAGGCACTTTCGAGGCACTCGCCACCGACGAATTCCATCACGATCCACGTGTCGCCATGCTCGTCTTGGCGGATGTCGTACAGGGCCAGCAGGTTGGGATGTTTCAGGTTCAGGCAGTGGCGGATGCCGCGCAGCTCGATGTCGAGATTGCGGCGGATCAGTTTCAGCGCGACCTCTTTGCCGGCATCGCTCAGCGCATAGTAGATCTCTCCGAAGCCGCCTTGCCCGACCCCGCGCTTGATCGTGTATCCGTCGAGCGGCTTGTCCCCACCCGCATAGACGAACTTCGGCCCGGAACGCTCCGCCCCGGGCGAACCGGCCGGTTCGTCTACTGTGAAGTCCAGGTTTTTGTCTGCTTTAGGTCCCACGACCGTCACCTGTTCGTGCATCGGTCCTCACTGTCGGGCTCGGTCGGCAAGCACTTGTTGCCGATCGACCCCGCTCCCATATTGTACCATGGACGCTGACAAAGTTCTCCGTCTTTCTGGTATCTCATGCCGGGCAAACCCGGCCGCTGTACGATGATTCTTGGGTTAACTCGCTGCAATCTCCTCCAAGTAGAACGAAAACCCGTCGCCCGTGATCCGTGAATTTCTGTTGACGGGCCCTGTTTGCCGATGGCGTCGCCCGTCGATCTCGAAGTCTCCGGCGGTGCGGCAAAAGAGCTGCTTGTCTTGCCGATACAAAATCACCTCGCTCTTCCAGTTGCGGCAGACGACGTGGCTGCCGGGCGAGGGGCCCAGGATACACGCGTCGGCCATCAATAACACCGCGTCGGCTGACGGTTGCGTGCGGTGGTGGCTGCTAAACTCGAGCCGGGCCGTGGCGCTTAACGCGTGAGGTTGGCGAAAAACCAACCGTACGCTATGGCCCAACTCGATCCGATCACCGTCACCCAGCGACGCCGCTTTTTCCACCTTGCGACCGCCGAGCCAAACGTCTCGAATCGCCTCGATCAAGTATCCTTCCTCATCGCGTCGAATTCGGGCATGTCGACTGGAGATGTCGGCCAGGATCGGCACGTCGACCGTCGCTCGCTGGATCGGTTGGCCCAGCGTCACCTCGTCGGCCGGGCAGACCAAAAAGCCGCCTACCGCGTCGATCCACAACATGAATCGGTCGCTCGCCGTTGTGCCTGGAAAGTCCATCGCCGTAGGTCCCCATAGTCCGGTCGCCAGTCTAAACATGGTATCGTGGTTGGGGGTTAAGGGCCAGGGCTGTGTCGATCTGAAGTTCATCCCCTCGTACCTCCGGTCACTTGACCTTCGATCACTTGGTGCAATTCCGGAAGAACCGGCGCGGCCGCCAGGGCTAAACGGGGAAACTCACTCGATCACGAGGCCCCGCTGCTAGTCGCTTACCGCCACGGCCTCGTCCTCGGGGCTGGGCCGATCGAAGTAGCGGGTGACCTCCTCGACGATGTTCTCCGGAGTCGCTTGCTCCAGGGGGATCTCGTCGTGGAAGTGCTGCTCGGCATCGACCAGCTTGTCGGCCACGTCCAATCGGGCTTGCAGGTCGGCAATCAGTTCCTTGGCCCGACCCAGCCGGCTGTCGTCGAACTGGTAATCGCTGTTCGCCTTGGCGGCCGCGATCATCTGGGTCCGCGCCTCGAGGTTCTCGACCTCCACCTGCAGTCGCCGCTTCGTAGCCAAGGTGCCTTCGAGCTTCTGCCGATTGGCCTCGAGGCTGCGCAGCATGGCGTCGTGCATTTGCTGCCAAGTCCCCAGCGTGGCCCGGCTGGTCTTGAAACGCTCGAAACGGTTGGCCAGATCGACCTTCACCTGCCCGGACGTATACGAACGCCCCGCATAGTGATAGGTTTCGTTGCCGCTTTCCAGGTCGGAGCGGAGTCGCTTGATTTGCTCCTCTTCCTTCTTGAGCCTGGCGTCGGTCCGTTGGATCTGTTCCTCAAGCCGTTTTGTTTGGACCTCTTCCTTGGCGATCAAGTGCATGTTCTTGCGGATCTCAGGCACCAAGCCCTTGATCATGTCTCGAGCTCGTTGGATCTCGAACTCGACCGGTACGCTGTCGCGGACCGTGTCGGTGACGTACCCGGCCGACGTGCAGACATAACTGACCGCATGGGTTCCAAACAACAGACCCCCGACCAGCAGTACGCCGCCACCAATGATGACTACTTTCCTAATCATGACCAAATCCTCCGAAAAACGTGAGTGAAAGGGAACTTACATCGATTTTCGGGTCCCTCGATCAGCCTCAATCGACCGAGGACCCGTAAAGTTCTTCGCCCGCGCTGAAATAATCTTGGGAATCTTCCCCATAAACCTTTCCTGGGGTGTAATTATCGCTCACTGGCCATCGGTCGATATGCCTCTCGTTCCCACGCTCCGCGTGGGAACGCCATGCCTCGCTGAAGCGGAACTTGCTCTCAAGCAACGGGTTGCGCCCAAGCGGGACCGCAGAGCGGCCATGCAGTGCGTTGCCACGCAGAGCGTGGGAACGAGGTTACCAAGCAACAACCTGGGAGTCTCGAAAAATGTTCGAAAACCCATTGGCCCTGGCCGACCAACCGACTAGACTGCCGGAACACCCCGACAGCACGGTTATGGCACAATCGGTCGAGCAATTCGTTGAGCAGATTCACGGTTCGCCGGGCCGAGTGGTTCTGGCGCTCTCCGGCGGAGGAAGCCGCGCGATTGCCGACTTGCTCGAAGTGCCCGGGGCCTCGCGGACCGTCCTGGAAGCGGTTGTCCCTTACTCGGAATCGGCCCTGATCGCCTGGCTGGGAGGGCGACCGGATCAATTCTGCTCTCGAGAAACGGCCCGAGCCATGGCCATGGTGGCCTTCCACAAGGCTCGCGAGCAGGACCGGTCGGCTCCAGCGGGCATCGGCTGCACGGCCGGATTGGCGACCGATCGACCCAAACTGGGCCCCCATCAGGCTCACGTGGCCCTGCAAACCGCCTCGACGACCGCTACCTGGTCGGTCGAATTCCAAAAAGACGCCCGAACCCGGGCCGAGGAAGAACGCCTGGTCGACCGGCTGATCCTCAACGTGACGGCCGAAGCATGCGGCCTGGACCAACGCCTGGAAATCGAGCTGCTTCAAGACGAACCGATCGAAACGACGCGGGCCGACGCGCCGACCGAGTGGCAGGAACTGCTGCTGGGTAAGGTGGAGACGGTCGGCCTGGGCGGCCCGTCGACCGGGGCTATCTTTCCCGGGGCGTTCAATCCGATGCACCAGGGCCATCGCCGTATCATTGAGGTCGCTCGGCAGATGCTAGGCGTGCCGGTGGCCTTGGAACTTTCGATCCAAAACGCCGACAAACCGCCGCTGGATTACTTCGAAATCGACCGTCGTCTAGGGCAATTCGACCCCCGGCAGCCCGTCTGGCTGACTCGGGCGGACACGTTCGAGGCCAAATCGCGATTGTTCCGCGGGGCCACGTTCCCGGTCGGCATGGACACCTTGCGTCGGATCGCCGATCCTCGATTCTACGGCAACAGTTCCTCGGCCATGGTGGCCAGTCTGGAGCGGATCGCCGGACGCGGCTGCCGACTGCTGGTCTTCGGCCGCGACATGGGCACGGGCTTCATGCGGCTCTCGGACCTCGACCTCCCCGACGTGCTGCGAGCGATCAGCCGCGAAGTCCCGGCGGACCAATTCCACGAAGACATCTCCTCGACGTCCATCCGCCGTGCCGAAGCCCTCTAAGCGGGGATTCGTACGTGTGCCACTGCTTCGAAGAAGCAGTGCCTTCGCCCAGAAGCACAAACGGCACTGCTTCTTCGAAGCAGTGGCACACCCTTTTTCACGGGCCGTCAAGTCGCCCAAGCTGTCCTTGACCGCCCGTGCTAGGCTTGATAAGCTCTACGCCTTCATTATTGTCCATATTGTCGGTAGTGGTAGAGCTATCAGCCGGCGAAACGGATAATTCCCACCCTTTTTTTCTGACATTCCCCCAAGGAATAAGAAATGGCTGAAAAATACGTTTACTGCTTCGGATCCGAAGGGACCGACGGCGACGCGACCATGCGAAACCTCTTGGGCGGCAAAGGGGCCAATCTGGCCGAAATGGCCAAGCTCAAGCTGCCCGTGCCGGCCGGATTCACCATCACCACCGACTGCTGCACCGCCTTTTTTGACCAGGGGAGCCAATTC
>SDBV01003000.1_pt1 | contig 25168 bp, 24 predicted proteins | sample 2277081 | NCBI WGS metagenome assembly SDBV01 (sample SAMN10402039, study PRJNA504765) | marine sediment metagenome | isolation source: marine sediment core GS10_PC15, 223 cmbsf | place: Arctic Ocean: Southern Knipovich Ridge | collected 2010 | reverse complement strand
GACTCTCCCACCCACATCCGAGCCACAAGGAATTCTTTAGCGGATAGCCCTCTTCCGCAGACCGGACAGCTTCGATTCAACAACGTTTCGGAAATCCGCTTCGCCCGATCCTTGGATGCTCGCTTCGCCCGATCCTTGGATGCTCGCTTCGCTCGATCCTTGTAGCAACTTGGACAGCCGTAGATATGCAGCACACGCTCCTGCCTCCCGGGCCATCCGACCGAATGGACCCTATCTCCCTTACGAAGAGGGGTCCTACAGGCAGGGCAAAAGGAGAAGGGTGATTTCTTTTTGGTAATCTGATGGTCTTCGGCGCTATCGTCGGAAAAGCTTTTTTTATTAAAGTACAGCAGTACAAGTAGTACAGTGAGAAGTAACAGAGTTACAAGAATTAGTATTTTTTGTTTCCCCTCGCTCCGCGTGTCACCTTACCTCTCGTTCCGTGGAGAAATCTTCCTTCCATCCTTATAATCGAACGCGTCGGCTTGCTTTCCTTGGATTCATGCTTGTGGATCCTCTTCGCTTTGCCGTGTTTCATTCCTGACCTCCTGGAGCGATTCTTGATACCATTTTAATATATAACTAGTATACCCCAATTGAATCACGTTGGCAAACCCACAGATGGTTAAATTTATACTATCGCCCCTTGACCTTAGGTGAGAGAATAGCCGATAATATCTATATAGAAAGGAATTAGAAGAGATTAGCTTGATCCATAAAAAGGGTTAAGTTAAAAAAAAGCTTAGACGATATTAGTTAGTGAAAGGGAGGAGTCAGATGACTATTGAGAGAGTCGGACTACCTGACCCAATAGCGAAGTATAACAAAGCAGCCAAGCCTCAGAAAGCGACGAGAACAGAGAGCAAAGACTCTATTAGCTTTTCGGCAGACGCCAGGGCAAAGGCGGAAATCTACAGCGCCATCGAGAATGTCAAGATGGCTCCCGACATCCGGATGGACAGGGTGGAGGAGATAAAGCGCAAGTTGGAGGATCCGACCTACATCACCGACAAGATGATAGAGGAAGTCGCTGAAAAACTGATGGAGCAATTCAATATCTAGCTGCTGATCAGGGTCCACAGTGAAACGATGAATAAGACGGAGGGTCTATCTAAGTCTCTCCGTCTTTTTTTTAGGAGTGTGTAATGGCCGACCTTGTCTTTCATGCACCGCAACAGGTTCTCTTCGGTTTGGATACCGTTAACAGGATCGCAACGCTCGTCTCCCCCTACGGTAAAAGGGCTCTTATCATTACCGAGGCTATCCTTTATGAGCAGAATACGATTGCCAGAATCCAGGATCTACTGAGCCGTAAAGAGGTCGAGTCGATCGTATATGACGAAGTCGTTCCCAATGCCACAAGCACCTGCGTGGATGAGGGTGTTCGGTTGGCGCGAAACGCTCACATCGACGTGATCGTCGGATTGGGGGGCGTAAGAGCGCTTTCAACAGCAAAATGCATAGCCATGACGACCCCGCACACTTTCGAAGCCGATGATCTGCTATCCGGAGAAACGCCAACAGAAGAACCGCTACCCTATATTGAAATACCCACGACATGTCGCAATCCATTTATGATGGTAGATCAGTATCTGATGGTGGATGCAAGGGACAGAAGAGCTGTAATCGGAAACACCCAGGAGGGAATCACAAAATCCATCCTGATCGATCCCAAATTGAGCTTGACCCTTCCTGCCAAGTTCACAGCTACGACCCTTCTCAACACGTTCCTCAATGCGGTAGAGGGCTATATTTCTGCGAAATCGAATTTTCTTTCTGACACCCTGTTCTGCAAGGCCATAGAAATAATCGGCAGGAACATAAGCGAGGCGGTGGACAACTTAGAGGGTCCTCGAGTGAGAGCGGATGCTTCGAGGGTCGGCCTGCTTGTGGCGATGGGATTGTCGATGAGCTCGGCTGGAAGCGGTACGGCCCTCTCGTATGCTATCAACGCTCGATTTATGGTTCCGAAATCATGGATTGCGACAATTCTGATCCCTCACGTCATGGAGTTCAACACCAACAGCAGCGTGGAAAAAATGGCTCACATCGGCAGACTTTTTGGAGTAGAGCTTCGGGAGCTCACCCCTGTTGATGCCGCCAACAAGACAATCGAATCAATCCGTACCTTGATAGCCTCATTGAAGCTTCCGAGTCGACTGAGAGACTTCGATCTTCAACTCGATGACATGGTCGACGTGGTTGAAGTGGCCCACTCTTTTGATATGATGAATTATCTTCCGAGGACGGTTTCGGCCGAAGACCTTTACGATATAGTGAAATCCGCCTTTTGAACCGGGACGCGGATTTTCTGCTCAGAAACGATGTTCACAGTTAATAAGTGGCAAAGCCTTCCTCTGAAGACCAGATTGAGAAAGCTCTCTGTTCTGCTACACAAGGCCGAGGTGGAATTGAGCCACGAAAAAACGCCGGACCTTTCCTTCTTCAAAACCCTGCTGCAATCCGATACGTTTGAGCACGATCTTGCGGTGGGCCTCAGAGAGAGTGTTGAAACCACGGCGGAGCTGCTGACGAGGGATACTGATCCCGCATCGTTGCGCAGGGGGCTCAACCGGTTGCGACACTCCCTTCTCAGAGAACTGGATGCGGAACCTGCCGAATGGGACCTGATGGATCCCGACGGTATCCGCCTTTTGAGAGACGACAGACGGATCCAACCTACAAGAATCTATCTGCAGGACATACGATCCCCTTTCAATGTGGGTTCTATTTTCAGAACTGCCGAAGCGTTCGGAGTCGATCGGATCTATCTCTCTCCTGACACTCCTTTACCTACCCATCGAAAAGCCATGAGAACCGCCCGGGGATGCAATGAGGTGATCCCATGGGAGGTCGGACAGCTGGATGTCATAGACGGTATCGATGTCTTTGCGTTGGAAACAGGGGGAACACCCATCTCCAAGTTTCCCTTTCCCACGGGATTGGGTGTCGCTCTGATAGGATCAGAGGAGCTGGGTCTGAGTCCAGAGGCTCTAAAGCTGGCGGATGAGAAGGCGGGTCGTGTCTCTATACCCCTCGTGGGTTCGAAACGATCACTCAACGTTGCCGTAGCCTTCGGCATTCTCATGTGGCACTGGCATTTGAGGCATCTCTCACAGATTGGAAGCTAACGCCACGCCAAGAGAGGAATGAAAAATAATAGCTATCCCCGTACTTCCACACCCGGACGGGTCTTCCCGAAACCATTCTTTTGATGATTGATGAGACGGTCTTCAAAATCTGTTTGGGAGCCTTGCGGGCTTGCCCTAACAGAACCGATCGAGGCACAAGCGCTGAAACCTCCCGATCGGGGAGATAGGCGTCAATCTTGGCTCGATCCTCCTTTAACACCCGAGCCACAACTCGAAGACGGTTTTCTATCAATATGGGCCGGACATCAACAATAGTCCCACGCATAGAACCTCCTTAAGGACGTCGTTCTACCTATTTATGAGCGGAGAAACGGAGTGTTGCTTTTATCGCAAGAAGATTTGACTACTGGCGGTTTATGAGAATTTCGTGACTGATATCGGCCGTCTTCTCGAGCGTGGCGCTCACAGCGCAGTATTTTTCTCTGGAAAGTGACACGGCCCTCTCGACTTTGCTGCGATCGAGATCGCCGCCTTGAAAAACGTACCTGATATGGATATCTGTATAGACCATGGGATGGGAATCCGCTGTCTCGGCATCGACCTCGAGGTAGAAGCTGTCCCAGCTCTGCCTCATCTTTTTCAGAATGGCCACCACGTCCATTCCTGTGCATCCAGCCAATCCGGCAAGAAGAAGCGCCTTGGGGTTCGGCCCTCGGTTTTCGCCGCCGAACTCTCTATGTCCGTCGATCTCGAAATGATGGCCCTGAAGCTCGACGTCAAAAGCCATCCCGTGTTTCCACTGCACCTTGGTGGACGTACTCACCGGCCGTCTAACCTTCGCCCATCAGGACATCCTCGCTAAAGCTGGTCTCGAGCCTTTCGATCATCTCCACCATCAGTTCTTCAGACTCGATCCTGAAGCGAGATAGTATAAAGGGGTCGATTTGATCAAAGGTGATTTCCTGGCGCACAAAATGAGCCATGCAATTGGCAAGATATACGATATGGGCCAGTTCCTTGTACGCAGCATCACACCCCGATGGTTCGTGATGCCAGCGAATCGAAGCGACCAGCTGTTCAGGGAAATTCCACTTCGCCGCAATCATCGCTCCAATCTCCGCGTGGTTCAATCCCACAGAAAAATCCTCGAGAAGCTTCTCAGGTATTCCCTTCTGAATACAGAATTTCTTAATTTTCTCCAGTAGGTCCGGATGCAGCGAATTGACGACGATCTTGCCGAGGTCGTGCAAAATGCCCCCTACAAATACATCATCCAGCACGTCATTGGTTTTTTTATAGTTACGAGCCAGCATATAGGCATAGAAGGCCACTCGATAGGAGTGTTTCCACAGCTCCCTCATCTCTGTGTACTTCTTCTCGAATATCTTCTGGCTTCCGTAGGTGTAGAGGAGATTCCGGAGCCCCCGCATGCCCACGAGTTTCACCGCCTCGACGATGCTGTCTATCTTTTTGGGCAGCATGTAGAGAGCAGAATTGACGAGCTTGAGCAGATCCGCCGTAAGAGACGGATCGGTGCTGACCTGACGGGCGATGTCGTGTATGTCTGCTTCCGGATCACTAATCAGCTTCTGAAGGTAGACGAGATTCTCCGGAAATTGCGGCAGGGAATTAACCTCTTTGACAACCGCCTTCGCCAGCAGATCCAGCTTTTCCAGATGAATCTCTGAGAGTGGTATGGTCAAACGTGCCACTGTTTCACCATCCACTATGTCCAGCTCAAAGGCGTCTTCGGAAAGACCGATCTTTTTCAGCATTAAAACCATGATAACAATTCCCAGACCGGCGCCCTCCGAGCTATCCAACACAGCGGAAAAGGCCTCTTCAATCGAATCGAATGCCCGGGACCTGGCTATTCTGTCATAGGCTCTCATCTGTTCTTTTTGGGTCAGCTCGACATTGTTATGCACCGAAACGATGAAATCCTTCGCCTTTGTCCTTAAGACGATCTTGATATAGAGCCCCCTCTCCTTCTGCAACATCAGATAGTGATCGATATTGCTCAGCGTATCCTCTTTGAAGTTCTTCATTCCGGATTCATAATCGCCTGACTTGTTGATGTCCAGGCTTTTCTCCCTGAAGTAAACGCGTTTCGTATTGGCCTTTTTTGCATTAACCGCCAATTCCTTCACGCAATAGGAGATGGGATTGAAGATACTATTATGTCCTATTTCGCTGAGAAAGCTCTCCAAAACCTGCTCGATATACAGCTCTGTATCGTGCGGCATGGTATAGGTCTTGATCGTGAGAGGGATATTATTGTGAGCCGCTCTCTTTATCTGAGAAACATCGACTTGGGGGGGCATCGCGAACCATCCCTAAAAAATTTTATTCCCTTAGAGCCTCATCTTCGGTTGCTCACATCGAAGTATAGCACTTTTTCAATCTTCTGTTCTAATTATACTAAATAATATTGAAAATGAGCAGCCGGGACAAAAAACTTTTTAGACGGGTAAATCCCGGCTCATCAGGAATGCGACAGAGAGCCTTGGACTCGGCAATCCTTTGCAGCTTGGGCAATCCTTTGCAGCTTGGGCAATCCTTTGCAGCTTGGGCAATCCTTTGCCAAGAACCAGCCCCCGGGTTATAATGTGGAGCATGTTGCTCAAGGAATTGGACACTCTGCTGCAGCAGTTGCTGTGTATCGCAGACTTCGAAAATTTCGACAACTCACTCAACGGGCTTCAGGTCGAGCGGTCAGAGAGGGAAATTGGCAGAATCGCCTTTGCCGTCGATGCATCTATGGAAAGTTTTCGCAGAGCCGTCTCGGGGAATGCGGATATGCTTTTCGTACATCACGGACTTTTTTGGGGCAGTCCCGTAACCCTGACAGGCAAGCTCTATCAAAGGATCAAATTTCTTATCGATTACGACCTTGCCCTCTATGCGGTACATCTACCGCTGGATGCCCATCCCGAATTGGGCAACAACGCCAGTATTGCCCGTCACCTGAATCTTGAATCGGTAGAACCATTCGGTGAATATCGGGGTGTGAAGATTGGGTTCAAGGGAATACTGCCGAAAGGCCTTAGTTTGGATCAGATCGAAACAGATCTATTCGGTGGCCGGGATGCCTGCCTCGGCAGGCTGCCTTTTGGGCCTGATAAGATTCAGTCCATCGGAATCGTTTCGGGGGGAGACTCCCGTGCCGTCCACCAGGCAATTCAAGAAGACCTCGATCTCTTCATAACAGGTGACGCATCACACACAATCTACCATGATGCGATGGAATCGGGAATCAACGTGCTCTTCGGAGGACACTACAGAACAGAGATATGGGGTATCAGCGAGGTGTCGAGACACCTCAGAGAGATAAATGGATTGGAGACCCAACTTATCGATGTTCCCACAGGACTGTAGAAAATAATGAATCAAACTGCTAACTTCCGTAAGTTTCTTCCCTTCAGCCTGACCGCTCTCATCATCGCAGTCGATCAGTTCACGAAGGTCCTCATCCAAAACTCTTTCAGAATGGGTGAGAAAATCAAGATCATCGACGATTTCTTCTGGTTCTGGCATGTGAGGAACAAGGGAATGGCCTTTTCTATTGGAAGCGGTCTTCCCGAAGGAATCAGGGATATTCTCTTTCTGGCACTGCCTGTTGCCGTGTTGCTCTTTCTGCTGGCTTTCTATTTCAAATCACAGCAGATCACGGGTGTACAGAGGTGGTGTTTTGCTGCTATACTGGGTGGCGGAATAGGGAACCTGATCGATCGATTCTTCCGGCCCGAAGGGGTTATTGATTTCATCAGTTTCAAGTTTTATGGGATACTCGGTTTCGAACGATATCCAACTTTTAACGTTGCTGACTCGACCGTAGTAATCGCCGGCATAATCATGGTCCTCTCATACATCTCGGGCCAAAAAGGAGTTCGAAATGAATAAGAAAACCAACACTGTCCTCTTCATTCTGGGGGCCACCGTTTTTAATCTCATCACCATGGCAATCCTCTTCATAGTACCTTTGGTAATACTCATTTTACTTTTCGGAGAGAGCCTTGGCAGCTACTTCGGGATAGTGAGCATTCTGTTGTTCTTTGCGGCGCTGGTTGGCAGTTTCTTTGTCTACGGCTTTGTGATGAAAAAACTTACTGTGAAAATCAATATGGATAAGTACTTCGAGCCTATCTTTAAAAAGAAAAAAAAGTAGAGCCGAGGGGCTCACCGGTAGTGCTTTCTGCTAATAGCCATCCGATTTGGCTATGTTGGTGTCTTTCTTGTACAGCTCGCTATAGACGAAGCCTCTGTTCTTCAGGTTGTCCTTGATAGCCTGGGGAAAGGGCATCAATCTCCAGAATAGGCCTCTTACCTCTCGATCCAATTTCTGGGTTCCGACACTCTCCTTTGTTATCCAAAGGATATAGTCCTTTACAAACGAGTCCTTAACGTCTCCCCTCAGCTTGTTACCCTGAAACCACTGGTAGTACCTTCCGGTAATGCCCTCCTCCATCCAGTAGTGCTGAGCCTTCTCCTTGGCAACTTGCCATCGAAGATCCGCCAAGGCTGAAATCACGGCCTCCTTCACGTCCTTGGGATAGAGGGGGATCGCCATTCTCCCGCGGCTGGTGGCTCTGTTTCGTCTTTCAAAGGGCTCCCAACAGATCCCATGATCGCCATAACACGGCAACAGTATGATGTAAGGTATGATGCGATTTGTCTGCTGCCTGAAGGTTCTTAAGAATATACCCGGATCGAGAGATTCGATGGCTGCCAACTCGTTTATGACATTCTCACGGGTACAGACGCTTCTGAGACTGCTGCGCAGGTACTGCTTCATCAAAATGGTAAAGTGATTGCCCTGTCTCCCCACGCACAGCTTGGTCATCTGCCTTACCGTGTTGAACTCGCTTATGATGGTGTTGCTGTCGATTTCAGCGCCTTCTGATCCCTCAACCTTGCCTGAAAGCTCCTCGATCTCCTGGCTCAACTTATCGAGGGCTGAAAAGGATTTGTTGATTTCCCGATCCATGTTGCCGAGTCGACGCACCTCATCCGGAATCCCTCCCAAAACCTTTCTCTGACCCGGAGTGTAGGCGTCTTTGAGCCCACCGTACCCCGGTCTCTCGCTGTGAGCCATTATGATCTTGATATCTTCGGACACCTTGGATTCGAGAGCAACCAGCTCGGCCATCTTATTCCTCAGCAGCCCCAGCTCGGCTTCTTTCTGGCCCTTTCTCTTCTCTATGATCTCCAACTGCCGTTGGTTTGAATCCTTTCTGACGACCTGCACCTCATCGGTGGTTGAAACACTTACAGCCCCCGTAGAAATCTTCTCCATCCACTCATCCGCGTAGTAAATCGGCTCACCGGTGCCGTTCTGGAGAATCACACGGGACAGCATATCTCGCTGTTCAGCAGATAGAAATGAGGGAGAGAGAACGCCGAATCTCAGTAAGAGGCGTTTCTCAATTGCCATATCCCCGGAAATACGGACGACGATCTTCGAGGCCATATCCCAGTAAGCCGGTATGAACCGCCCCCGAAACATGGATCGATCCTGACCATCCTTTGCGCCAAGTAGCTGCGTCAGAAGAGCATGCACCTTCCGGGAGGATTCTCCCAGATCACCGAGTAGTTTCTTATAGTATTCTTTACTTTTAAAAAAGGGCTTCGGGTCTTCCTCGACCTTGACGATGGGAGTGAACTTGTCTCTGGATAGATCGAGCTCCTCGAGACCTTCTGACTGTGCCTCGTCCTCGAAGAGCGTATTAAAGTCCGGGCCCGTTCCTCCTTCGCCGGCATTGATCCCCAGCAAGTCCGCCACTTCCGGGTCAACCTGTCCAGACACACTTTCCCCCGTGTTCAATCTTGAGCTAAAGATTCTTGGAGGTGACGGGAGTCGAACCCGTGACCTCGTGAATGCCATTCACGCGCTCTACCCAGCTGAGCTACACCCCCAATATTCCCAACGCCTGAGAAAGCGTAACATTCTTACGCCTGTTTATTAATTATATTACTGATGATTCCTAATGTCAATTAATCCCATCTATAAAGCGAGCAGGTTCCCCTTCCCGCGAAACATCTCGGAGACCCCGTCTCAACGCTTTTTTCTATACACCTCTATCACATTTTTCTGCATAAGCGACGCCCACACCTCGGATACAGGAAAGTAGCGGTTTCGTCCCAGCATTCCGCCATCGGGATAACGCACCGTATTGGTGGCCCAATCTCCGGGCACGGGATCATGTACAACAAAAAATTCTCCATCCGGGGACACCCCGTGCAGGACGATATAGTGGCCGCATTCATCGGGGTAGTACCGCCCCTCCCTCGTATCTGTCACATTTCCTTTGGCCATCCTGATCTTAGCGGTGTGAATCCAGAGTATGGCAATGTTACCCCTTTTGAGAATGCCCACGAGCTCCTGCGCCGAGGCCACCTCGATATAGGCGGTTTTGACTCCGTGCCTGGCAATAACCCATTTTTGGTGGTCCAGGCTCGTAGCCCTGTTTCCGTTAGGCTCTCCGATCTCGTTTCTGATCTCCCTGACCGAAGTATTCTGGCCCGTAGCCCATTGAATCGCCATCGCAGCACTGGCAGGGCCGCAGTTTCCCGTTCCCCCGGACCCAAACTGCGTCTTGTACCAGTCAAAATCGACTGACCTGCCCTCGGTTTCTGCCCACAGGGGAGAGATCGATAGAGATACGGTACAAAATAAAAGGATCCATAGAAAAACTGATTTCCGCATAATCAGGCCTGCCTTGCTCAGCTACGCTGAGCCCTGCTTTCCTGAGCGTAGCTCAGGAAAGCTTTTGGATGACTTGACTTTTTCACATCTCTTGATTATCGGTAGAGTATATCCCTCTATTACCATAATAAGGAAGGAAAAAAATGGCAATCAACTACAAAGATTTAGGAATGGTCAATACCCGAGACATGTTCCAAAAAGCCATGGCGGGGAAATATGCCATACCAGCATACAACTTCAACAATATGGAGCAACTCCAGGCCATCATAACAGGCTGCGTAGAATCAAAGTCTCCGGTAATCCTTCAGGTTTCAAGGGGCGCCCGGTCCTATGCCAGTCAAACTATCTTGAAACATCTGGCGAGAGGAGCAACGGAGCTGGCCATGGAATTGGCCGACGGTCGGCTCATTCCCGTAGCCCTCCATCTGGACCACGGTGATACCTTTGAGACCTGTAAATCCTGTGTGGACAGCGGTTTCTCATCTGTCATGATAGACGGATCTCATCTGGCCTACGAGGAGAACATTGCAGAAACGAAAAAAGTGGTGGAATACGCCCACAGGTTCGACGTTACGGTTGAGGGCGAATTGGGGGTTCTCGCTGGAATTGAAGAGGATGTCCAGGCCGCTAAATCCGTCTATACGCAACCCGAACAGGTAGAAGATTTTGTTTCGAAGACGGGAGTGGACTCCCTTGCGATATCGATAGGAACCTCCCACGGCGCCAACAAGTTTCGCCCCGAACAGTGCGCGCGGGATGAGAGAGGGGTCCTGGTTCCTCCACCTCTGCGATTCGATATTCTGGAAGAAGTTGAAAAGAGAATACCGGGTTTTGTTATCGTGCTTCACGGATCCAGCTCTGTCCTGCCCGAGTACATCGACCTCATCAACAGTAACGGTGGTAAGATGGAAGACGCAGTAGGAATCCCGGAAGAACAGCTTCGCAGAGCTGCCACCTCTGCTGTCTGCAAGGTGAATATCGATTCGGACGGAAGGCTCGTTATGACGGCCCTGATTCGAAAAGTTCTGGCGGAAAACCCGGCGGAGTTCGACCCGCGGAAATACCTTGGGCCCGCGAGAGAAGAGCTCAAAAACATGATCATACGAAAAAACAAAGATGTCTTAGGTTCTGCCGGGCATGCGTGGGACTGACCCTTGGACATAAGAAAAGGCCTGGACATAAGAATGTCCTTGGGCTTTGGAAAGCCTTAGCTGGTCCTTGGACTCGAGCTAGTCCTTGGACTTGATATAATCCTCGAGAGAGGTATTGAACTTCCAAATATGGGGGTAGTACTGCTCCCATCTGAAATGTGGTAAGAGCTCGACGCCGATAAGCGATGCGTCACCCTGGGTCCGATGCTCCTTGAGCGCGTTGAACTGGATCTCTCTGTAGGTCAGTCCGGTTACCGGGTCCCTCTCCCTCATGTCGACCAATTCGAGAAAGGGATACAGGTTTCTCTTCTGAAAGGGATCCACTGAAACAAGATAACCCCTGATGGAGGTGTCGCCCCGAGACATGAGATAACGAAGCGTATAATCTACCATACTGCCTACGGCTTTGTGCTCGAAATGCTCAAAAGCCTCCGTGTTAAAATCGGAGGAGACCACAAGGGTTGGGCGAAATCCCTCTATAATTTTTCTGATTTTCTTCAGGAGTGTGCTCTCACCTCCCCATTCTCCTATCACCGCGCGAACGGGAAGGTAGTCCTGAGCCGTATTGTAGCGGTGGTTCATCAGCGCTAACCGAATGTAGACCTCCGAGCCGAGCAGGGAGAGTGCCGCTTTCGCCTCTTCAACTCGCACCGCCGCCAGATCTTCCCCATGAAGATGTTCGGCAGGATGGGATCCGCCGATCCCCCGGTTGGGAAACTGATCCAGACCTGATTCGCCGTCTGTAAAGACAACGGTGACGATCCTCTTTCCGTGGCGTTTGGCCTTGGCCATCAGACCGGCAAAATCGAGACTCTCGTCATCGGGATGAGCATGGAAAAAGAGGATATCCGCCTTGAAGTAGTCGATATCTTCCGACGGGGCGATCACTCGGATCGGGAATCTTTTGAGCGGCGCCACCTGGCGGCGCTCGGGTGCCAGCTCCGGTTTGTAGCCCTTTTCTCTTATCTCGGGACCGGGTATCTCGGGATCGCGTATCTCAGGACCGGGTTCTACAGCGGCAATCTGCTCCTCCGATACCTCCAAATGCTGAGACCGGGTTTCCTCTCTGAGCGGAGGCCGTTCCGCAAGAGAGGCCTGATAGGTGAAAAATGCCTTTTCACCGGCTTCTCGGATCAAACCATCGGAGGCTGGGTCCGAGACCATCTGTTCGAGAGCGGCGCTCTGCGATGCCCTGCTAAAGGGAACGGCAGCATCGGAGGGCGGTCCGGGAATCGTATGTGCCCGCCTGATGGTGATGAGGAGGAGGGAAAAAATCAGCAAAAAACAGCCCGCCGAGAGGGGTATATGACCATAATTTCTAACAACCGGAAGTTGAATGGGTTCATCTTCCAGAGAGTTAAAGGTAAGGCTGAAATTGCCGAACTTCAGCCTGTCGCCGTTGCGGAGCTCCTTGTTCTTTACGGCGACACCGTTCAAGAGAAACTCTCTTTTCGAATTAAAATAGGCGGCATGCTCATCCCAGTTGTAGGTGAAGACATCCCGCCACTTCCCCGTCATGATGTCCAGTCGAATATCGCACGCCGGATTGTTTCCAATTGTCACAGGTGACTTTTCCAGCAGAAGGGTTTCCGATTTTTGGCCGGGCCGCTGAATACTGAGGCTCAGAAAGGTCCTCTGATTGGCAGATGTCTCTTTGTTGCGTTTTTCCTGACTCTTTGCAAGACGATGCAGATAAATGCTCACCGCTATGAGCAACACGCCTGCGACAAGCATCCAGACAAACCCAAGAGATTGAGGTGTTTTGGGCTTTGTTTTAGGCTTCGCTTTGCCCGATAATCGGGGTAGGGCGTCAGGAATATTGAGATCAGAACCAGAGTGAATCATCGGCGCGATGGCGGGGTTTTTGCTGGTCCGTGAAACTTCACGCACGGCATCTCTTTTTGTCGCAACCCTTTGGGGATCCCTCGCAACCCTTTGGGGATCCCTCGCAACCCTCTGTCGATCGGTCTGCCCTGCAAGGCGTTCCCTAAGCTGTTCCAACCGGTCAAAGGTGTAAAATTCGCCTCCCGTGTAACGGGCCAGACGAACGATAGAGTCGGAGAGTACGGGATTGTTCGGACTGTTGAATCCCAGGATAAAGAGACGAATACTGTGTTTTTCATAAACCGATGAAAGAAGGATTTGGAAGTTTTCACTGCCGGTAGAGATACCATCCGATACAAGCAGGACCGATTTTTCCAATCCCCGACCTTCACGAACCAGATAATCGGCTGCCAATTCGAGGGACTTCTCGATGGGTGACAACCTCCCGATCTCGAGCCTGTTGACAATCGCCAGCAAGGATCTCGGGTTTTTGGTGAAAGGATTGTCAACCGAAACAGAATCCGAATCTGTGAAGGACACCAGTGCCCACTCCGTTTTGGAGATGGGTCTCGAAAAAAGCTTCCGCAATCCTCGCTTGAGAATATCGAGCCGCCGCATTCGGGAAGGCTCGATGATTCTCATACTGTAGGAACAATCCAGCACGACCACCACGCTCCTGGTTACAGGAGCGGCGTTATCCTGAGGCCGTACAGAGGGTAATGGCAGTATGGTCAGACAAGCGATGCTGATTAGAAAGAAGAGGCGGCGCATCAATGTGCCACCATGATAGCACGGATTGAGTTCCATTTCCACCGATTCCTGCGGTACGCTGCACGATTCATGCTTCTATTGACTATTATCGTCACTATTATTAATCTAATCAGGATCTCACTGATTCATTCATGACGCTGATATGCGGAAGATTTAACGCGCCTGTCGTATAATGGTAATACCCAAGCCTTCCAAGCTTGAGCTAGGGGTTCGATTCCCCTTGGGCGCTCTTATTACCTCTGCCCTAAAAGAGAAAAGGTATGATCGCCCGCCTCTCCGAAGGATATTCGGCGAAGCGGCTCCTGTACCACTTGTGATTGGAATGGGCCCGGGGCAGGAGATTTGCAGCGGTCCAAAAGGCAAACACGAGACCCGGTATCGACCACGTCAAAATCGCCCAGCCCGTCCATTCGACGATCTCTCCGAAATAATTGGGACATGAAATCCATCGAAACAGACCGCCATGAGGGATCCTGTAACCTGTCTCACCCGCCCGTCGCAAATTCCGGGTTATAGTGTCAGAGGTAACATGAATGACAAATCCGGCAGCAAAGAGTACGACACCGATCAAAAAGGGAGCACTTACGAGCCACTCCGTGGCGTATTGAGAGCCCTGCGGCGAAAAGTGAAAGAGGTAGCGCCCCTGGAGGTAGGAGTTCATAACGTTAAACAGTATGGCGAAGAGGACGATAAGAACGGGCATTCGTTTATTGCCGCGCATCAGTGCAGGGAAGAGAAACGATCGATACAGGTAGTGGGCAAGCCACAGACCCAGGAAGACATAGGGCATGACCCCGGTTTTCCATGCTCCTACCATGAAGAGAACAAAAAAACCGATGGGGGATACAGACTCCATTAAAATCCACCCCAACCGGTTATCGATCTGCGGCCCCCAGCCCTTCCTGGCGTGTCTTCCGTATGGAGCGGGGTAGAAAAAGAGGGTTACGAACACGGCCAGCCCGATGCCGACCGATACGCCTATGATGAGATTGAAGAGGTACGCTTCCGTCATGATTCCTCCCTGATCAACCTCACTATCAATTCTCTGTGCATCGGGTAGAGCCGTAAAAGCTCATCCCGGGTTGCCAATTCGAAGTCACGAAAGTCGAATCCCGGCGATACCACGCATCCTGCCAAGACCCAAGTGTCGGGAATTTCCAGTGTCGCCCCGAACCAGCATCCCGCAGGCACAACAGCCTGCAGGACATCGCCTCTCTCTGCTTCTCTACCCAGCCTGAACCACGTGTATCTTCCGCCAGGCTCGATCATGTGCACCCGTAGTTGCGAGCCGTCGTAGAAATGCCACATCTCATCCGATTTCAGGCGATGAAGGGCAGAAAACTCATCGTTGCGGAGGAGAAAGTAAATGGCTGTCAGCAGTGACCGGGATCCATCAAATCCCTCAGGCAAAACATCCGGAGAGAGACTCAAAACGGATCTGTAAGTTTCACAGTAGTAACCACCTTCGGGATGTTTTTCGAGGCTCAACTTATCGATCCAATAGGAATCACTGGTGCTCATCTCTGAAGAGTTTAATATAAATATCTCCATTCTGACCAGGGCTCAGCCGCCCACAGCACAGAGACGGCTATAGGGGTGCGAAGCCAACGATATGGATAATTCCGCCCAATAGCATTATAGTATAGAAGGAAAACGCCCATCGTGAAAAAACTTCGCAATTTCCTGCTCCTAATATTTTTGGCATTCAGCTCGGTGCTTTTTGTCTCAGCCGATCCCGGCAGAGGCAGAAACCAGCTGTCCCTCAGCTTCGTGGGCGACATCATGGCCCACAACGTGAACTACAGAATGAAGGATTACTCGCTGATTTACAGAGGGGTGAAACGACTGCTTCGGGGTGATGACCTCACCTTCAGCAATCTCGAGTTTCCCATCGACACCACCCTTCCCCAGTCCACTTACCCCCAGTTCAACAACCATCCGAGCTACGTTCGGGCAGCCATTGAGAGCGGGATAGAGGTTTTCTCGTTGGCAAACAATCACACCAACGATCAGGGGATCTCCTCTATTTTTCGAACACTAGACTCAACAGAGATGCTGAGGCGCGAGTATAAGGGAGAGATTTACTTCTCCGGCGCCAGGAAGTCAACGGAAGAACCCTTCGCACCGGAGGTAATCTACATCAAGGGATGGAAAATCGGCTACCTCGCCGTGACCCAGTTTCAGAACATTCCACCTCGAAAACCCTACGTTCTCGAGGTCAACTATGTTAAGAGCGAGGAGGTGGACACATTTGTGGCGTGGCTCTCTCGAGTCACACCTGAGTTTGATCTGTTCATCCTCTCTTACCACGGAGGTGACGAATACGCTCAAAAACCCAATCCCAAAAAGGTGGTTTTCTTTCATCGATTGCTCGAAGCCGGGGTCCACATCGTTCATGGCCATCACCCCCATGTGCTCCAGCCCGTCGAGTTAGTGCAGATAAACGGTCTCAATCGAGTTATTCTCTATTCCACAGGGAACTTCATATCCGGTCAGGGCACAAGGATAGACCCTCTCAAACCCGAGGACATCTGGTGTTATACAGGGGATTCGGCAATCTTCACCCTCAGGGTTCAGAAAACCGATCGGGGCCCCACCGTGGTGAGGATAATTCCGCTTCTGACCACAAATCTGAAAACCCCGGCCAGAAACTTCATTATAGAGCCTCTGGGCAAGCTGGCCGATACCCTCCTCAACGAGCCATGGGCCACGTATTACAAGCAGAGAAACGTGATAATGAGGGCCTTTCTCAAGGAAAATACTCACTTCACCCGCAAGCTATCAAGAGAGCCTCGGTAGGGGGAGGTCATCTAATATGAAAAGTTACATTCCTGTGATTCTTCTCGTCTCTGTTCTCCTGATAAGTCTGTCCACATGCGGGGTCACGGAATCCGCGACAACACGCACGACTAAGGATGATTCGAAGGACGCCAAATCGTCTATCTCTTCGACAGATGAGGCAAAGAAAGACGGGGACAAAGCAGAGGGAGGAGAGACTGCAGCGGGACGGGACGAAGTGGCATCGATCTCGGGCTCCGAAGCCGCTTCGGTTTCCGAAGGCGCTTCGGTTTCCGAAGCAAGGATCGGAGAAAAGGCAGCACCCAAATCAGCAGAGGCCGCAGCAGAGGATTCGGGAATCAGGGGCAGGAGCGAGCCATCAGAGGGTAGCTTTCGCAGAGCCGCGGCATCGCGCTCTTCCACATCCGGTTTAAAGGCCGGATTCGCAGACGACAACAGGCAGTTCAACTACTTCATCTCTTTCCTGAAAAAGTACGATCATGTCGAGCACTACTCAATGAACATTCAGGAACGGATCATATTCAGGGTGACAGACGCGCTCGGCAAATCGATCCCCAATGCAACGGTCAGGATTTCATCCGGATCCAATATTCTTGAGGAGGGAAAAACATACGCTGACGGAACGTACCTCTTCTTTCCCCTGGAGCACTCTCAAAATCTCCAGAGCTATCAGGTACGCGTAACCCATAATCAGCAAACCAGCGAGTCTACAGTGTCTCGAGGCGGAGCCCGGACCGTGAACTTTTCCTTCAATCAACACCGTCCGGACTACCGAAACGTCCCCCTGGATATTCTATTTGTTCTCGACACGACGGGCAGCATGGGAGAGGAGATACAGCGGCTCAAAACAACCATCGAGATTATCAATCTCAATCTCATCTCCCTCTCCTCGGCTCCCCGGGTTCGTTTTGGAATGGTCCTCTACAAGGACCGGGGAGACGAGGAATACCTCACGCGGATCGTACCTTTGACGTCCAATCTGGAACACTTCAGAGAACAGTTGGACGAAGTCTACGCTTCGGGAGGAGGAGACACCCCAGAGGATCTCCAGTCCGCACTGCAGGAGGCCATGCGGAAAATTAACTGGGGCAGGCAGGGGATCCGTCTGGGATTCATCGTCACCGATGCTCCTCCACACCTGTCTGTTAACAGAGCCGAATACACGTACGTAAACGCCTCCAAAGATGCGAGGCGACGGGCCATCAAACTATTCAGTGTCGGCACCGGCGGTCTCAACCTTATGGGAGAATACATCCTCAGACAAATTTCGCAGTACACCTCCGCCAAATACATCTTTCTCACCTATGGGGAGACGGGAGAGAGCGAGGGAGGCGCTCCCGGAAGCGTCAGCCATCATACGGGAGCCAACTACCAGACAGACCGCCTCGAAGCTGTCATCATTCGTTTTGCCAAGCAGGAGTTGAGCCATCTCACCGATCAGCCACTGGAGGAGGGTGAGGAGTTTTTCCAGGCCGTCAAGATCGGCGAAGAAAAAAGGGAGGAGACACTCCGAAAGCTCTTTGATCGAAACATCTCCCAGCTGGCAGATTATTCCACGTATCGGCTAAAGGAGGGCACGCCCACAGCCGCCCTTCCCATCGTTCCCAGCGCAACAAACCTGAATCTCAATGCTGAGTATTTCTATGATCAGCTGATCCAGTCGCTGACTCAGAGCAGCATCTTCAAGGGCGTGGAGAGGAAGGACCTCCAGGAGATTCTAAAGGAGCTGGAGTTTAGCCTCACGGATTTGGCAGACGAAACCAAGGCCCCCCGGATCGGATCGATGCTGGGAGCCCGGATGCTGATCATGGGCAAGCTCTACAGGAGAGGAAACAGGTACGAGCTCTTTATGAAGCTTCTCCGAGTGGAAACCGGCGAGATACTATCGGCATCCATCGCGAAGATAGACGAAGGGCTGGGATTGTAGCAAGCCTTTACACCTTACCCTTGAGCATTTGATAACCGTAATGGGCCATCAGGTTATCGAGTATGACGATAGCGGTGTAATTTTCTGCTACCGGCCAAATCCTGCCAACAATAGTAGGATCACGTCTGGTTATTGCTGCCATCTCCCTGTTCTCCAGAGTGTACTTGTCGATTGTGCTCTGCGGCTTATCGATAGTGGGAGTCGGTTTGATCGCCAATCTGGCGACAATGGGCTGACCCGTCGAAAGCCCGCCGGTCGTACCACCGGCATGATTCGATTCAAAGACAACCTTGCCGTTTTTGCTGGCTATCTGGTCGTTGCATTCAGATCCGGTCATATCCTTGACAGCAAATCCTGCTCCGATTTCCACACCCTTTACAGCTCCGATTCCGAGCATTTTCCCCAGTTGCGCATCGAGTTTTTCGAAGACAGGCTCACCAAGCCCTACCGGAACGCCGGTCACAACCACCTCGACTACACCACCGCAGGAATCGCCGGCTGCACTTATTCTGTTCGACGCATCGACCATGGCCTGGGCAGCATCGAGGTCCGGACAGTTGACTATATGATGAACTCCGTATCTTTCAGCGATTTCAGCCGCACTCATCTTGGGAGCCTTCTCCCGGATATCGTCAATCTCTTTCTCGATTTCAGCAAGGATACTCACCTTCTCCGTGAAACGCATATCCGATTTGATCCTGCCCTTGACGTAGATCTCCTGGTAGAATGGATCGAGGTCACGCCGCATTTCCTTGTAATTCTCTGCAGACTCCAAGGTCTCCTCATGATCAAGATCGGAACAGCCGATACCTGCCAGCTCCTTGATATAGGAAAAAACCTTGACGCCGCACTTTTCGAGCACCTTTTTTGCAATATAGCCGGCCGCGACAATGGTAGAGGTGTATCTGCCGCTAAAAAAGCCGGCACCAATGGCATCATCGTCAGGACCGTATTTTTGAAACGAGGCATACGATGCGTGACCCGGTCGAGGTGTGCGGTTTGTTTCCTGGTACTGCTTGATATGGGTGAAATGCCGGTCCAGGTTAGGTATCAGGATTGATAGCGGCGTACCGTTGGTGTGGTTTTTGTTACCAGCGTCTTCGATAGTGTCCGCGACATTCACCCCGGAATAGATAATCGGCAGATCCGGCTCTTTTCTCGGGCTGGATAACTCATCCGCACCGGGCTTTCTCAATAGAAGATCTCCGTAGAGTTCCTGCTCGGTTAGAAGCATTCCCGGGGGATGTCCCTGCACGACCACCGTTAAACCCTCTTGATAGGAACCGCCCGCTACCGTTACATGAAACATCCGTCCGATATGACAGCCAATCATCTTTTCTCTCCAGTTAAATGAGCCGGAAAAATTTACGATACCTACCGGCTCGATGAGATTACTAATATCAGAGTTTCCTGAAAATGAAAAGCACACACAAAGGAGGCAGCCTATTAATTTGCTTTACTATTGTTCAAGGTTTATATATTAATAGATTTCGCGATCTAAAATAATCATTCTGGAGGCAGATGTTGATTGAGGTAAAAGATCTTACCAAATACTACGGCCGGCATATCGGGGTGGAAGGCCTCAACTTCACGGTGAACAAGGGCGAGATCCTGGGCTTTCTAGGTCCAAACGGTGCCGGTAAGTCCACGATGATGAACATCATCACAGGATTCATCTCTGCAACCGAGGGAAGCGTTTCCGTAGATGGCCACGATATCCTGGAGGAACCGCGGGAGGTCAAAAAACGGCTGGGCTACCTTCCGGAGGCCCCTCCCCTCTACCTCGACATGACGGTACGGGAGTACCTGAATTTCGTAGCGGATATAAAAAAGGTCGATAAAAAGACGAAAAAGGCGAGCCTGGAAAAGATCATGGACGTGGTGAGGATCGAGGAGGTTTACAAAAGACTCATCAAAAACCTCTCAAAGGGATACAGACAGAGAGTGGGTCTGGCACAGGCCCTTATCGGTAATCCTCCCGTCCTGGTTCTCGATGAACCCACGATCGGGCTCGATCCAAAACAGATCATCGAAATCCGAAACCTCATTAAAGACCTGGGCAGAGAACACACTATCATCTTGAGCTCTCACATCCTGCCCGAGGTCACAGCGGTGTGTGAAAGAGTCATCATCATCCACAGGGGAAAAATCGTGGCCAGTGATACGATCGAAAACCTCTCCCGCGGCTTGCGGGGTTCTCGCCGCTTGAGCATCCGAATAGCGGGTCCGGAGAAGGGGAGCCTGGATCTTATTAAGGCCCTCCCGGAGGTGGAAAAAGTGGATCTTATGGGAAGCCGCGAACCCGATACCTTCGACTTTTACGTGGAGGCAAAGGGCGAAGCGGATGTCCGAAAGCCCGTCTTCCAGGCCATGAGCAAGGCAAAGTATCCCATACTGATGATGAGAAGCGTAGATCTGACGTTGGAGGACATCTTCATTCAGCTCACCACAGATGAAGGCATAAAAAGCCAGGAGGTATCTTGAGATGATTGCCGTATTTATACGAGAGCTGCGCGCCTACTTTCAGGGCATCATAGGTTTCGTCTTCATGGGATTCTTTCTTCTGATAAGCGGGCTGTTCTTCACCGCTATGAACCTTCTCGCATCCAGCCCCAATTACAACAGCGTGCTGGGAAGCATCACCTTCATCTTTCTCATTGTCGTACCGATCCTCACCATGCGTCTGTTCTCCGAGGAGGCGCGACAGAGGACTGACCAGCTTTTGCTCACGAGTCCGCTGAGTCTCACGGCAATCGTGCTGGGCAAGTATCTGGCCGCCCAGGCCGTTTTTGTTATAACCCTGGTCATTACATTTACCTATCCTATTTTGCTCAGTACGGTCACCCTCGGGCGGATCGCTTCCGCCCACATCATAGGGGCCTACATTGGTTTCTTTCTCCTCGGCTCGGCCTTTATTGCCGTCGGTATCTTTGTCTCTTCGCTGACGGACAATCAGGTCATCGCCGCTGTAGCCACCTTCGGCGTCCTACTCCTGATGTGGATCATCGACTTTATTCAGCAGGCCGTACCCAGCGACCAGACCGCGGGTCTCATCTTTACGGCTATCCTGGCGGCTTTGGTCACACTCTTCGTCTATCTCACGATCCGCAACTGGATCGTGACCATTCTGACGGTTCTGGCCGGCGCAGCCCTCATAGTCATCCTTTTTATCGTTGACGCCAAGAGTTTCGAAGGATTAATCGTAAAATTCCTCCAGTGGTTCTCACTGCTCAAGAGATACGGAGAGTTCAACAGAGGGGTGCTCTCCCTCAGTCCGATCGTTTATTATGTGAGCTTCTGTGCGGCCTTCATCTTTCTGACGGTGAGGGTCATCGAAAAACGAAGGTGGAAATAGGGGTACGGAAAATGAAAATTATGGATTCTTTTAAAGATAAGAGATTCAAATACGGTGGATACGCTACTCTGCTTGTTGCCATTGTTCTGGCCATTCTCGTGGGCGCCAATCTGCTGGTGGACCTTGTCCCCCTTAAAACCGACCTGACGAAGGAACATCTCTTCTCCATCTCCGAGCAGACCTATAAAATCCTGGACAATCTGGAGCAGGAGGTCGAGATCTTTGTCCTCTCACAGATCGGAAAAGAAAATCCCATGGTGGATGAGATTCTCAAAAAATATGACAAGCGCACCGAAAGGATCAAACTGAGCCAGGTGGATCCCTACCGAAATCCGGGTTTTGCAAAGCAGTACGAAGAGGAGGAGGGCAGGACCCCCGGCGAGAACAGTGTCATCGTGACATCGGGAAAAAAGTTCAAAGTTATCAGCCCCTGGGACATGTACAACTACCGGCAGACTGATCCGAACAATCCCTTTGCGCAGGAGGCGTCGTCATCGAAGATCGAGCAGGTGCTGAGCGGAGCGGTTCTTTACGTGACATCGGAAAAAAATCCGGCGATCTACCTGCTGCAGGGACACAGGGAGAACGGCCTTCCCTACGATATGCGGGTCCGGCTGGAAAACGAGAACTACACGATCGAGGACCTCGATCTACTCCTCCTGGAGAAGATACCCGATGATACCGACACCCTTCTTATTATCTCACCAAAGGTGGATATCAACGAAAGCGAGGAGGAAAAGATCAGAGAGTTTCTCTTTGACAGGGGTGGGAGTGCGTTTTTCATGATGGATCTCGGACCCGATGAGTTTCCCAATTTGAACAAGCTGCTCGCCAGTTATGGGACCAAAATCAATCCGGTTCTCGTTATCGAGCGGGACGACAACCGCTATATCCCCCAGGCTCCCTTTGCCCTTGTTCCGGAGATGCCCCACCACAGTATTACAGGCGCGCTGACAACCAATGATCTGCTCGTGCTCTTCCCCGTCACCCAAGCCGTAGAGGAGCTGGAAATCAAAAAGAGGCACATCAAGATCGAGCCGCTTCTCGTCTCTTCCGACAGATCTTTCGGCAAGGTCGATATGGCCAGCGAGAACAGGGAGCAAACCCTGAACGACCCGGACGGTCCATTCAACCTGGCCGTTGCAGTTACGGATGAAGGCGAAAGAGAGGGCCAGGGAAGCAAGGCCATCGTCACCGCGAGTTCCTTTTTTCTCTACCCCGAAAAGGTGCTTCCCATCCGGCTCACGCAACCGGGGAACTACGATTTTTTCTTCAACAGCCTCAACTGGTTGCAGGGCAAGGAAGATCTCATCTCGATCAGCCCCAAGAGTCTTATGGTTTTCAGCCTCCGGATGAATCAACTTCAATTTTATCTTTTCGCCGGAATAACGGTCATCCTGATACCGCTTCTGATTTTCGGATCGGGACTCGTTATCTGGCTCAGGAGACGTCACCTATGAGTGGTTCGATTTGGAGTAAAATAGCCAAGAGCAGACGGCTTTTCATGCTGATTGCTCTGGTCGCGGTTCTTGGCGGAGTCATAGCCGGATTTATGATCCTCAAAAACAAACCGGTTGAAGCGCCGGTTGTTGAGGGAGGCGAGACGATTGCCATTTCCAAGTTCGACGAGAAACTGCTTCAGACCATGACCGTAAAGACGAGTGACCATACCCTCCGTCTCTTTAAGAAGGGGGAGCAATGGAACGTAGAATCCGAGGTACCGGTCGAGCTCGACGAGATAGCGATTCGGGATCTTGTATACAGTTTTGCCGCTCTCTACTCCGAGGCCCTTGTCGAGGAGAAGACAGAGGACCTGGCTCAGTACGGCCTCGAGCATCCCCAGGCAACGGCAACGGCTACTCTGAGCGACGGGAGCGTCAAAGAGTTTTACCTGGGTGATCAATCTGCGGTCAAAACAACCTACTTCCTCAAGGCCAAGGACGACCCGCGTATCTTCGCTGTCTGGATAAATCACGCCAATCACTTCAGATACGCTCTGAGTGACATCAGGAACAATAAACTGCCGGAGATCAACACCCAGGAGCTGACCTATTTAAAGATATGGAAAGAGGGGAAACCGGTCTTTGAGGTGATGAGCGAGGAGTTCCTGCCCGAAATAAAGGAGAGACCGGAGTTCATTATGGCCAGGCTCTTCGTAACCATCCCGTATCGCGAACCCAGGGCAACAGCATCGGATCGCTTTGCAGAGAACTTCATCGGTACATTCCATCCCCCTAGAATCCAAAAATTTGTCGACGATCGCCCGACGGATCCGGGTCGCTACGGTTTGAATCCGCCCCGGGCAGAACTGCTGATGAGGGACAAAGAGAACGTCCTGCACCTTCTGTTGGGAGAGAAGGAGGGTGATCTGGTCTACTTCCAGCTGAAGGGGCAACCAGCGATCCATTCGATCAACGCCGATATCCTGGAATTCATCGACGTCAAGCCCTTCAGCGTGATCGACAAGTTCGCCTTTATCGTCAACATCGATGATGTCAACTGGGTCAGGGTGACGGGTCCGGGCAAGAGCCATACCCTTTCGATCAAACGCGAAAAAGCCGAAAAGAAAGAGGGGGAGAAAGCCGAAGGGGAGGATGAAGAGATCAAAGAGACCTATTTTCTCGACGGCAAGGAACAGGAAGAAAAGCCCTTTAAAAATATGTACCAGAGTCTCATCGGCCTCCTCGTCGACGCAGAGTACACTCCGCCAATGGCGGAGAATCCGGAGATCCGAATTACCTATAACCTGAAGAAAGGCGAAAGGAGAGAGCACAACATCACCTTCGTTCCATACAATGTCGATTTCTACGCCGTATTTAAAAACGGACTCAGTGAGTTTCTCATAAACCGTACCCAGCTGGATAACATGTTATCTGATCTGGATGCTCTTTTGATAGGAGAATTGGAAGGCAATTGAGAGTCGTCCTCTATGGGATGAAGCACTGCGGCAAAACCACTCTGGGAAAAGCTGTTTCCCACAAGTGGGACTGTTCCTTTTTTAATGTGGACGAGCTTATCGAGAACGCCTTCAGAGCGCAAGAGTGCCGGGGTATGACGGTTCGAGAGATTCTGGCCCACTTTGGAGAGAACGGGTGCAGAGAGAGAGAAGAGAGAACAGTCGTTGATCTCTTCGAAAGGATCAGAAAATCCGACAGTGAGAAACTTCGCAAAGGTGAATCCATTAACGACTACGTCATCTCTCTCGGCGGAAGAATTCCTCTCAATCCTCGGCTGCAGCCTATTTTAAAAAAAATGGGATTGAATATCTTTTTAGAGCTCGATGCTGAAGAGGTGTGGCAGCGAGTTGCCCGATCGGGAATGCCCTCGTTTTTAAAGAGCAGCAATCCGAAGAAGGAGTTCCTCGATCTATACAGGGAGCGCGAACCTCACTACAGAAGGCAGGCGGACTTTGTCCTCTCTATCAGGGGTCTTGCGGAGAGGCAGTCTCTCGATAAGATACTCGAGGTTTTGATGGAAAAGGGTTATGCCGGGAAGTAGTTTTGGACATCTCTTTCGTGTTACTACCTTCGGCGAATCTCACGG
>SDBV01002999.1_pt1 | contig 25168 bp, 31 predicted proteins | sample 2277081 | NCBI WGS metagenome assembly SDBV01 (sample SAMN10402039, study PRJNA504765) | marine sediment metagenome | isolation source: marine sediment core GS10_PC15, 223 cmbsf | place: Arctic Ocean: Southern Knipovich Ridge | collected 2010 | reverse complement strand
TTATTGTATTAAGGGTAATATTTTTTTGCTTTTTCTTCGTGGATCATAACTGCATCCCCCTTTTGTCAATTTCATAGGAACGGATGTAATCTAAAATTGAGGGATATTCTTTTGCTCCGTGAGAATCTTCAATTACACTATTGTGAAGATATTTCCAGGCATCTGCGGAATCCCAACCCTGTTCTTGTATTTTGTCTCTGTAAACTATCATGTCATCAAAAGAGAACTTTTTTGATACTTCGAGAATTGTTTTTGATTTTAAGTCTTCACTCATCTTTTACCTCTACCATTTTTAACTCCCACTCACCGAATACACGTCTTACATAATATATTGTCATCTCTTCACCTCCACTCTTTCTAAGGCATCCATTATTTTATTAATAGTCTCATCTACGTTTTGACATCCAAGGGTATGCTTTGCAATCATCAACCTTTTTCTTGTTCCTACTTCAACCGTTATTGTTGTTTTCATAGTGTTATATGGTTTATATGGTTTATATATGTTTCTCACCATTTAATAATGACAACTGCTTAGGCTTTGCACGGAAACTATTTCTCGAATTTGCTTTTGACCGAAAAGTCAGGTTTGTCTAGGTTGATGAAAGCCTGAAGTTGTTTCTTAAAGTCCACGTGGATATGGTTCTCGTAAATTTCTTGAATGAGGCAACAAATATTATGGCAGATGAACTTCATCATCAGCTCGTTTTTCTGCGAGGTATGTCTTTTGCTTCTTAGGAATTCACCGAGGCGAGATTTAACCATGAAGAAGGTTGTCTATGTAACATATGCTTTGTATGTAATATATAGATTACATATATTTAAAAAAGAGGAGGACATTAAATTATTATGTCTGACGTTCGCTCCTCTTTAAGCATATGTAAAAGAATCAAGGAAAGATTACAAAACCTAGATTTCGTGAAAAAACATAGTGACGAGAAGATAATAGAGAAATTAATGGATTTTTACGAAGATAATTTGGGGGTATTTAAAAAATAAATGGAAGCCAGAAAAGTAGATTTTATTGAAATGAATATTATTGATGATGGAAAACAGCTTAGTGTTAGATTTCCTAAGAAAGTTGTAGAGGCACTTGACATAAATCCCTCAAAGGATATCTTCGTTTTTGAAATAGACAAGGAAACCCTTCAATTGAGGGCCTCTCTGGAAGATAAGGAGGTTTGGGATCGAGAATATCATGGAAGAAAAACAAGTAATTAAAGAAAAGATAATGAAATTATTTGATATTGAAAATAGATCAATGAATATTAGAGAAATAACTAATCTTTTAAAGCAGGACTTCCAAATTGAGAGAAGTCAGCCAAGTATAAAAAATTATTTAGAGGAGCTGATTAGGGAGGGCAAGTTAGAACTTTGAAACGATTAAGATGGCAAGAAAATATACAAAAACAACAACAAAAAGAACTCCTGCAAGGAGAACCAGAGTGACAACCAGAAGAACTACTGCAACCCGAAGAGCGCCAAGGAGAGCAAAGAGGGGGTGAGGGACAATTTTTATTTAACAGGCTTCAATATCAAAAACTTTCCTTTATCCTCTAATTCAAATTCTCCATCTTCCCATTTATAATTTCATTTTTGTCCCTTTAGTTTCTTGACTAGCGCCTTATATTTCTTCTCAACTTCTTTCTTGCTTGTCCCTTCATCGTCAAAAGATTCTATCAGTTTAGCCATTTCTTTTAATGTTTCAATTTGATCGTCATCCTCTAATTCTATACCATTTTCACAATGATTACAAATCAAATAATATTTAGTACTATAGGGAAAGACTGGAATAAAAAATATGTCAAACCAATCTGTGGCCCTCAATAATTTAAAATGATTTTGGCTTGAACAAATAGAGCATTCCTGTAAAATTGTTTCTCCAAAATCTTTAGTGTATCTATTTCCCCATCCAAATAAGAAGAACATCTTAACCTTCGTAGCTCTCAACTAGTTTAGGAATTCTTTTATGAAGAATCTCACAATCATCACAGCTTTCAATATGACAAACAGGGGAATATTCCTTATTCAAATTTATTATGGAGGTCTTTTTAGGTTTAAATTCTCCAAATTCCCCACTCCTTGAAGCTAAATTTCCATAGGATTCTATTGAAGAAAAAGTTAATTCTTCACCATCTTCGAAGAGTTTACAATTAACTTTAATGTTTTTAGCTTCAATATCCCCATAATTATAAATCCAATAGTCAAATAAAAGTTCGCTTTCATCATCTTCATTATAACCCTAATCATATAGCTCAACAGCTAATAAGGCCTTATCCTCCAATTCATATTTTTCACAAGTTTTCTCTTTACATTGAATATCTTTAGAATTATAAGAATAAAATCCAACAGCAATAGAAGCAATAAATAATACCAATAAAATAATTGAAGCAACAACCCATCCCTGCTTTTCTCTCATGTACAGGTGAGTGAAAATTAGTTTAAATACCTGTCGTTCACCTGTAATGTATGAGAGCAAGATACGTTAATGTTTCAATTCCAGAAGAGTTAGCTAAGAAGATTGATGAATATATTGAGAAATCTAAAATGGGCTTTAGGTCTAGAGCCGAGTTCGTTAGTGAGGCCGTTAGGAGACTGATTGGGAAGTAATCGCTGACTTTCTATGACACTGACACACCAACACACACTTAACGAAAAGATTTATAAATTATGTTTTTCTCTAATGAATATGAAAAGGTGGTCTCTTTATATTGTGTTTAATATGTGTTTTTGAGTTCACATAAATTTAAATACAGATTTCTTAGATTCTTACTATGGCAAAACCAATTAAAGCAACTCCTAAATTGAGGGGAATTAATGCAGAAAAATTTATTGAAAGAATGAACTATGTAGAGAAATCTAGAATAAATAGGCTAGACAAAAAATTAGCTGAAGAGATTCATGAGGAAAAACATTTATTCGTAGTTTGTTAATTAATTATCCAAATTCTAATATTTTTAATAAATCACGGTATAGGGGAGTGCATGAATTTTTCTTTTTGTCGTCTTCTGTTTGCAATAACTCTACGAAACCTAATTTTCCTTTATAAAAATGGATGGGGTCTTTCTTGGGATCTGAGTCCCTTTTTGCATCAAGAGTCATAAATCTACAACCCACTCGCTGATTTAATTCAGAAGCAATAAATATTGCAAATTTTATCATTAAACTCCCAATCCCCATTTTTTGATATTTATCGTCGACACAAAGTCTCCCAATCTTTATTGCAGGTAGTTCTTTATATCTAATTAGTTGCTTTCTCATCTCAGTTTTAAGCACACTATCTAAATTAAGTTTATCTGTAAGGAGAGTAATATACCCAACAAACTCATTTGAGCCTTTCTTAAACCACAGATAAGTTGCAGAAATCTTCTTCATTTGATTATCTAAAGCATCTTCCATTAGAAATTTTTTTAATTCAGGCTTATAAGTTTCTAAAGAATCCATAGTTTCGAGATGAGAGACCACTAACTTCTCTATCCTTAGTTCACTCATTTTCAACTTTTTCAACTTTTTCTTCATTATATTCTATGAAGTCCTCACTTAAAAATAATTCTATTTACTTTCCGTGACACCATATCTACTTCTTCCCATATCATGGACTTCTCGGTCAAATTCATTATGATTTTATGTTAGAATGGACTTAACGTGCAAGGTCAACTGCTTAAGGCAAGTTGCACACAGCTCAGTAGGATTTGTCAATCTTACATCAGTTTCTCTTTCACACGTTGCGGTTTCACACATTTTTCCGAATCTGCTTCGGCTTCGATTGAAGCTCCTTCACCTTATCTATCATATCAGCTGCCATATTATAATAAATAGATGTTGAAGATTCGGTTTATAAAAGTTTGGGGAAGTTTACATTGTTAAATTAAAGAAAGATATTAGGTACAAAGAATTACAGAGATTTAGAATATGGGAGTGATTTAATATAATCTTCCATAAATTTCCAATCAATTTTATAATTATCATCAATGGGCAGTGGAACTAAATCCCTTGACCATTTATTTTTGAACGCTTTTCTTCCAAAAGAATATTTATATTTATTTTTGCTTATTACAGATGCAAGAAAAAGTCCAGTATAAACATTTAATTTTATATCCTTAAATATACTCACTTCATCACTGGCGGTAAATTCCCCCTGCACATAATATGCATCTCCAAAAGTTGTATAAATCAAAGCATCTTTTTCTGTGAATAAGGGATTAGAAATTTTGTCCGTCCACCCATTATTAAATTCTGACGCTGAAAAATATAGAATATCTCCCTTTTCCCTATCTGTTTCTATTAATCTTTGCCCTCTTGAATCAAATTTAAATATTTCTTCAAATTTAAAATATTTCCAATTTTTATTATCTAATTTTATTATCTTGTCTGAAACTTTATTTGGGGTAATATCTTGTAAGTTAAATGTTGAAAAACGAAAAGCCACATAATCATGTACAGTTTTTATAAAGTCTTCATCGTTAAACTTAGAATAATCTGTTTCTAAATATGCTTCTGGAACTAACTCTAAATTTTTCTCTTGTTCGTTTAATTTTACCATAACCTTAAACTCTGGAACCGATTTTAATTTTAAATCAGAATTAGATACAAAAGATTTTAACTCGTCTCTTATTTCATCTATAGAATTTTCCCTATTTTTATCAAATATTCTAACACCTTTTATTTTAATAAACCCATCATTTTTTGCTCTTGCAAAATATACATTTTTATCAAAATCGTGAGATATACCCTTTTTTATAAAAATTCCAATAGTATGTACCCCAACAGGATAAAATAAATCTTGAGGGAAAGTCAAAACGGATATTAAAGTATTATTTTTTAATAACTCTTTTCTCCAATTATTATGGGGTGTTTTAAACATCACTGAAACTGGGACTATGGCAAATAACGCTCCCCCATCTTCCATCTGCGATAATGCATAATCAATGAAGTGCGTTTCTTTCTCATCTCCCTTCTTTAAAGCAAACGGCGGATTCATTAAAATTTTTGTAATCACTGGATTCTTATTCTCATTTCCCCCTCTTTTTTCATATCTTCCAGTTTCAAATTGCCCCTTATTTATTTTTAAAATATTTTTCTGAAAACAATTACCTTCACTCATATTGTTCCTCCCATCCCCCCTAAAAATCATATTAACAAGTGCAAGTGCTACCACCTCGTCATCCTGCTCAATCCCAAACAAATTATAATTTTTAAATTTGTCAATTTGCTTATCATTGGAGTTCTTTTTTATATGGTCAAAGGCTGAAACTAAAAAACCACCTGTTCCACAGGTGGGGTCTAAAACATAATCATTATTTTTAACATCTAGAACATCGACAGCAAATTCAGTTATATGCCTAGGGGTTAAGACGATTCCAATTTCCTTTGCACCATTTCCATATTTTAAAAACTTCTCATAGAATTTACCAAGAACATCATTCCCAGAAGCCATGGCATTTTTTATATCCAATGTTTGAAGTTCTTTTAATGTATCAATAATTGCTCTTCTATATTTTATATGGTTCTCCTTGCTTGGTGGAACTTCTAATTTAATATAATTATAAAAATTTTCCTTATTAACCTCGCTTAATTTTTGTTCAATTAATGTATTTATATTTTTTACAAGTGTCGTAGTGTTCTCTGTTCTCAAATTTATTTCCTCATTTAAAGATAATGATAAAACTAAACCCGCAATAAACCTTACCCTTTTATTTTTATTAACTCCTGCATTATGTAGAATTTCATTTATTGTTTCTGCAGAGCTCAAATATTTTTCTTCTGGGAAGTCTGGAAACTCTTGCCAATTAGGAGTTTTATTATTTAGTAAATAAATGGTTTGCTCTTTTGATAGGAGAGTGTCTTTATCTTTCCCATTAAATAAAATTGTTTCCCATTTTTCTTTATGTAGGTATTGATTTATTACAGTATATCCATCGGTGTCATTTCCTGCAACACCTGTAATAATAACACAATTTATTTTTTTGCTTTTATTTATTTTTTTTGCATATTGGTTTTTTGCTTCATCTAATGCTTTTTCTATATCTTTTTTATCTCTCTTGCTCTCAATAACCCAAAAATCACATTCATTAAGTTTGATTATTGCCTCTGGCATATCTCTGACCAACACATCCTTAATGTCTAAATTATAAAGTCCTTCGTTTTGCTTGTAGACTTCTCCCTCTGGAACTCTTGCGGGGTTTTTTATATTCCATCCTAACTTTTCTAATTCATTTCTTATATACGAATATGCGTCCACTTCACTGTTTTTGGGATTCTTAGAATGCACCATCTTAATAACTTTACTAAGAGAAATCTATTTAAATAGTTTTGGGATACTTTCATTCCTTAGCCAACTCAATCCATAGATTAGAATTCTTCAACTTTTGATACCCATCATCTAGTCTCTTCTTTATTGGGGCGGAATACGTCCATAGAACCTTTAGGATTGCATTCTTCTTTAATATCTATCCCCTTATTAGGTCGGCGCATTTGTTGGGAGTTCACTTATTTATCTTTGAATAGTTTACGATCCTTAAATTCTTCTAATTTTCCCTCATTCCATTGGGACGTTGGTCGTAGATATCCTACAACCCTACTATAAACTTCACACTTGGTTCTTTCCATTTTTCACCTCCTTTAGTTTTTCTTCAGCATCCTTAGCTCGGTTTATCCATTTATCTCTAGCGATACGAAGTTCCCTTACCTTTTCAGAACAGAAGGCTAAGATAGACATTGCTTTATCTATATCTCCCCATGAAACTTTTATTGAGTCTCGCTTATCAATTAATTTTGTTATCTCTTCATGGATTATTATTTCAAATACTGACTCTTCAGATTTAAATTTCTTTGCCATCTTTTAATTTTGTAAGGGGTTTGATTTATTTAAGGGTTTCTTTCTATTCTTCATACCAGTCTCTTTTCTTATCAAAAATCGACAAGATTCGCAAACTCTATCGTTTTTTCCTACTGGTCTGAACTGATTTGGGCAATTTTGGCAGGTTCTTTTGAATCTCATTTTGTATTTTTACGTTTAAATAACAGGTATAACAGGTTTAACAAGCAACCCCCACTCAATTCCCCTATGGGGAATCTAAGTGACATCACTTGTTATTCTTGTTATACCTGTTATTGGGCCTCCGAATCTACCCATTTAATCCCTACCCATGCACGATAATTCTTATGTTCATTAGGTGAATTTCCTTTCTTTAATTGCTGAGATATTCCTAAAGCCTTCATTTTTTTACCTATCGCCACATCTGAAATCTCCCTAAATCTATTTTCCTTACACCAATCATTAAGTTTTTTAGAGAAGTCATACTTCCAAATATAATTATCAAAATCTTCTTCAGTGTATTCCTCCATAAATTTCCCTAATGGATTTGAATGATCTTCATATTTCTTTATCCTTTCTTCCACAGTACCCTCATTAGTAAATGCCCTTTCGGTTAATAAATCCTTTAAGATAAGCGAACACTTAACAGCCAAGGCACCATATTCTTCATTAGTTATCTCACTTAAAATATCCTTCTTTTCAGAAAATTGGTTTGGAAAATCAATAATCATCCACCTTCTATAAAATCCAATGGTCTTGTCAGTTGTGGTGGGTAAGTTGTTTGTGGCGATTAATATTTTGGCATAGTTAATTTCTTCAAACGGATCCTTATTCTTATATTCAAATCCAATTAAATCTCCGCCTGATAACTTCTTTAAAACAGAAGTCTTACTCATTTCACTAAAATTTGTTTCACCCATCTGACAAACTAACTTCTTATGTAACCTGGTAACTTCAAATCTACTCTGTAGTAATGTATCTAATTCTGTTGAACAACAGTTTTTACTCCCTATAAATTTCCTTAGCAAATTCAAGAAGCAAGATTTACCATTCATACCCCCACCAATAAAACAAAAGATTCTATGGATAGGATAATTTGGAATCAAACAATAAGCAAGAATCTCATAAAGAGTTTTAACATTATTTTGCCCAACCCACTCTGCAAAAATCCTATCCATAATAGGAGTTTCGGAAAAACCATCAGCATCTAATTCCCAGGGAATAGGATTCGTGACAAAATATTCTGACTTAGCAGGAAACTGTTCACCGGTTTCTATATCAACGATTAAGTTATGGAATTGAATCCAAGTATTTTTTATTGGCTGTGGTGCATTTAATCTACTAACTTGTTTTAATGCTTCAAGCATTTCAGTCTTTTCCTTAGAATTAATTGTATTAATTGTGGCCTGTTTATCAATCGCATTTAGAATATCTGTTTCATCAACTCTCTCCCATCTTGTTTCAGTCCAACTCCATAGCCACCAGTTCTTTGCCTTATCATAAAAGCATGGTTGTAATTTAATAATATCTCGTGCCAATTCTTTTTTATCAAAAACAGCCCCAATCTTTGTTCCGAGATTTTTAGAAGCTTCCTCATTTGATTTTGGAAGGGGTTTAATTATTCCGTCAAAATCCCTGTACTCTGTTGCGTCTAACTTAGAAAGAACCGAATCCAAATTCTCAGTATAATATTTTGTCCAAGTTTCCCAAGAGATCCTACATTTCCCATCTTGGCCTAAGAGGTAATTTTTAGCATAGTTATCGTATGACTCCCTAGAAAAATCATTCGTTAGTAAATCCGATAAAACTCCCCCCTTTTCAGAAAGACCAACAGCAACAGTCCACTCCGCCTCCATTTTTCTTTTCTGAATTGCCTCAGGAGTTTTATCCATCACCCCAACCCTATCTCAGATTTAATCTTCCTCTTAATCCCATCCTCAAGCTGCCACACATACCCCACAGAATCACAACAAACATCCTGAACATCACCAACATCCCTAGTAGGTATTGAAGTACTCATTCCTTCACCTCCTCAACAACGTGCATTTTCTCACCACACTTCCAACACTTTTGATACATTAACGGAATCTCATAGGGTGTAATCTTATTACAAGAAGAACATCTCCAGTATCTGAATATCATTCTCCAGTCCTCCTGTAATCTTCAAAGCGAATAACATCAGACCAATATACCCTACAATTTTCATACTTCCTTTTACCCTCAAAACACTTAACATGAATATAATCTTCATAACAAGAAACAATATTACAAGGATACCAATTATTATCAATATCGACAATAAAGGCTTTAGTATTATTTTTCAGAAATACTTCTGCCTTTATTTTCCATCTCTCTATTTTTTCCTTTATTCCGTATTCCATCTTTTAAAAAAGAAGTTGAGAACCGAAGCCCCCAACTCCCACTTACCGCAGCAAGTAAATATCACAACATCAATTACTATTTAAGGATATGTATAAATTTTAAAGTAACAACACAAAAATTATCCAGTAAAGCCACCACTTATTGTATTTCTTCCACTCTCTCTTTTAGTCCCTTTGTTTAAACCTTCTTGATATTTTTCCCTTACAGATTCTCTAAGTGCGCTTATAAAATTACTTCCAACATAAGAAACGACAATATCCGAACCATTTACTCCTGCAAACCCTTGAACACATTCCCTCCCAAAACTAAACGACCCAGTATAATTAACCTCTTGTCTTAATGGAATTACCTGAAGACTATAACTTACCTCTATTGGTTCTATAATCAAGCAGTTTCCCCAGGTTTGATTTTCAAAATGAGAAAGATTAAGTCCCGCACTCCCCTGATTACCCGATCCAGTATTTATTTGTGCAACAACTAAAACACTCAGAGCAAAAACAATTCCAAGTATCAATATATATTTATTTTTCATTATCGGGGATCCTCCACCCAATGTTCTAAACTAACACTACCTGAACCAGCTACCGTAGTATTAACAGAATATATTTGATTTGGTGCAACATTAAAAGACAAAAAATGATAATTTGAAGTTGCAGCATCACTAAGAATTCCCGCTTTTGCTTCTGCAACCGAATTAACAAATGCAGTAATATATGCTGCATCACCATCAAAAGTAGCTTCTGATTCGATTGTTATTCGAACAATTAACCATCTATCTCCTTCATTTGTATAAATTGTATTTAGAAGATTACTTGTAATATTTGTATTATGCGGAATAATTCCACCCTCGCCAATAGTAGCATTATGTCTATGAAGCGTTGGAATTAACCAATCACTTTCAGCAACATTTGTAATATTAGGTACAGCAAGTTTTCCAGTAATATTTGTTCTAGTCGAATTAATTATTGTATTAGTAAGATTCGTCTGAAAAACCACCTGTGAAGAAACAGGTTCGTCAATGATAAATTTAGTCGTCGTTCTAACTCTTACATTACCAGAATCAAAAATATTTAATTGTGCCGTCAAATCATCATTCGTAAAAAAGAAATCTTGATTATTTAATGCTTGGAACTGAAACACTGAGCCGGCCGAAGTTATGGTTCCTAATTCTACTCCAAAAGCCTTAAAGGTTATCCAGTCTCCGATTCCTGCTAGTGATATAAATTGCTCTACTGAAAACATATTTCCATTCGCCAAGTAGGCGACCAGTGTACTATTTGAAGTCCAAAGGGGGTCTACTTCTGTGAAACCTGACAAGGTATTACTTAAACAAGTTCCATCTTCTAAACAAAAATCTGTCTCAGCAGTTACATTCCCATCAGGCTCAACAACAAACTTTTCATTACTACCATTTCTTGCATTAATTAATTTGCCACCGGTTCCGGTAGCTGCATCAATAAATAATCCCTGTGCATTGGTACCTACTCCAACTAAGTTAATATTTATTCCACTTGCACTCGCATCATCTCCAGAGGGTTTATTATGATTCACTTTTACCACAGCTTTGCTGCTTGTAGCACCATCAATCCCAAAGGTGCTATCATCCTCATTAACGCTTACTAAATTAAAACATTGAGATGAGGAATCGTTTTGGCTACAGACAACTTCCATAGCATTCGCATTACCATCATAATCTAAATGAAATCCTGCTTGGTCAAAAGCATTATTATCTACTCTCAAATTCATTAATCTCCCACTAGCAGTTGCTCCTATATTTGTATAAAATATTGCTCCTGCTCCAACGTTTCCAGTTCCATCATATCTTAATGCCCCTCCCGTAGAAGTAGAAGAACCCGCATCTGCGTTCTGGTCTATAAAAATAGCATTTGTAGATTGTGAATTAATAAAGTCCCATGCTCCTGTTATTGCCTCATCACTTGCTATTTTTGCAAAGGTTCCGTTATCGACAACTGCGAAAATTTCCTCCGAAGTATTCCCATTAAACATATTTGTTAATTGTGAACCATCCCCAAAGAAAAAATCGAATGTTGCATTAAATCCAATGCCAAGAATATTGTCTAAAAACGTTATCCCGTTATTTGTGGAAGACCCAATATTATCTACAAACAACGTATCTGTAACATTCAAATCTCCAACTACATTTAAGGTGTTTTGAGGAGTTGATGTTCCTATTCCTACGTTTGCCCCCAAGAGATTTATATATCCTCCAGTTCCATCAAACACAATCCTTTCGGTAGATGCACTAATACCCATAATCCCATCTTCACTCATAAATATATCATCTCCAATAGTTAAATCCCCTAAAATATCTGTATCTCCAACATTATTAACAAAAAAAACAGGGGTATCATCTGCTGCGTTCCAAACACTAAAGAATCCAGTTCCTATTATATCTCCAAGAACAACATCCACATCACTTGAAGTTGCTTTTATTCTAATTGCATCAACACTATCAGGATTTTGCTCAGATACTAAATCTCCAAATTTTAATGAAATATTACCAGTTACATTCAAATTTCCATTGACCCTAACAAATCCATCAATTATGTTATCAATTATTTCTCCAAATGCAAAAGATATTTTTTCTCCAATTGTTAAGTTCCCAGTAAAATTTCCATCTCCAATAACATTTAATTTATTTTGTGGAGTTGATGTTCCTATTCCAACATTTTGAGAACTATCAATCGTTAGTGCTGTTATATCAGAGCCAGTTGCTAGTTTTATTTGTCCTGCAGGATAATCAGTTGATAATCTTAAATCATCATTACTTGAACTTGCCATACCTAAAAATCCTACCCTATTTGCAATATTTCCACGATAAAATTCTATTAGAGTTGCCACTGCTTGGTTTGTTCCAGCATTTGAATCTGACAATCTTATTGTTGGGACTCCACTCTCTACATGTAGATTTCTTTGTGGAGTTGATGTTCCTATTCCAACATTATCTCCAGTATTTGCTAAGAAAACATCTGTTGCTGAACGATTCCAGGCTGTTGAGTTTGTAATAATATTGAATAAATTAGAACCATCCCCAATAAAAAACCCAGATACAGAAACATTAGTCGCAGAGATATTATTCACTTTCAAATCGCCATTCTTATCCCAGTGGTATTCTATTGCAGAAGCTATTTGAACCTTATCCTCTATAGGGTCTGTCATAAGATTATTTGCTGTTCGAGTAATTCTTATTAAATATTCACTCCCAACACCCGTAGCCCAGGATGGTATGTCTGAATCTAACCATAGTATCACACCTGTATTTCTGAGCCCATTTGTTCCATCGGAAGGGGTGAAGCTATCCCACGTCCCGACCCCGGTACTATATTCAAAGGTGGGTTTTATTCCAGGATTACTTGCAGTAGTTTCTAAAATGAATTCTATTTCTTCAAACTTGACGGCATTCCCAATAGTCACATTTGAATTATCGGTTTGAAAGAGGGTCGCATCCAGGGAAGTAGAAATAAAATAAGCAAGAACATCAGTAGAAACATTTAGAGCCGAATCCATGTCCTCAAAAGTTCCGGAGAGTTGTTCTATTGGGTGAACTAAAACACCCGCTTCTAAACCAATAATCATAGAACCACCCTCGGTAGAGATTACTTCCAATCCCACAACGTCTCCCCCGATTGCTTGGAAGTCATCGATATTTATTAAAATAACTTCTTCGTCTTGACCATCCACAATCGCACCAGTAATATAATTTATAAAAATTGCTTTTACATCACCAAAACCATCCGCATTAATATCAATTTCAAAAGCGTGGTCGTCTGAAATTGTAGCCAAATGAATTAAATCTATAGACCCATTAACATTAAAAATATCTAATAAATCTGTGGTGGTCCCGATTCCAATTTTGCCCGTCGAAGAATCAACAAATAGTAAAGAATCATTCACAGAAAGATTTCCGGTTATATTTACTTTTCCATTAACTAAAACATCGCCATTAAAAGTATGATTTGTTTTTAATCTATAAGTATCATTCGCGAAGACCTGGGTTGTATAGCCGAATGATTCTATAAAAGAAGTAAGCCAACTTGGGATTATACTTAGGAACCCGCCATTATTTTCAAACTGCGTGGTATTCACATTGTCTAAGTTTCCAATAGAAGTAATCCATATCTCAGAAGTGTTGGAGTTATTTGTACCTCCGCCACCAAACCCACTACAGGAAAGATTAAATATTATTACAACATTTCCCGTTGTAGGATCAATAGTTATACAATTATTTGCAGAAGTAACTGAACTTACATTTCCTCCACTCTCTGGTTCAATTAAATTATATCCGAATTCCTCTGCTGATAAAATTGAAAAATTTAAAACAAAAACCAATGCTATCACCAACAATAATCTGTCTCTTACCATATTATAAAAATCTATTGGTAATCAGTATATTTAAAACTATTTAAAGTTAAGTTAACTTAAACTAAAGACTTATAAAGATTATAATCATTATAGTTTTATGGGTCTTTTAGAAAGCTTAGGTGTAGAAAATAACCCCCTTGGTGGAATATCTGGACAGGGGATCTTATTTTGGGGTGGACTTATATTTTTAGCATTTGTTATTTTAATAGTTGCAGGTGCAGTAGCTTTCTTTTATTATGCGAGAAAGGCAAAGAAAAAAGCATTTAAGAATGAAGTCCCTATATTTGTTTCTTTAAATGGTAAACACAAAAAAGTTGGAACGGATTATGCAAAAGAGATATATGTTCCAGACTCCAATATTAGTCTATTTTATCTGAAGATAAATAAAATTTATATTGCTCGTCCAACGAGGGCTATGGGTAAAAATGAATATTGGTACGCTATCTCAGAAAATGGAGAATGGGTTAATTTCGATTTATCAACGGATCCCGAACATAACACATTGGCAAAAGCAAACTATGATCATAGAGATACTAGATATGCCTATGTTAATTTAAAGGAAATAATTAAGAAAAATTATAAAGACAAATCTCTAGTTTGGTGGAAGGATCCTGTGATTATGAATATAATCTCTTTTATTATTATGAGCGTCATATTTGTAGGGGCTGTCTGGTTTTTAACAGTTAAGATGGGACACTTAATAAGTCAGGCGGGTCCATTCCTAGATAGGATGGATATTATTGCAGATAAGATGTCTGATGGAGTAAAGGCTGCACAAAGTATAAACTCTGGAGTAGTAGAAGCAACATGAATATAGATACATTGGTTATCATCGTTTCTTCTGTATCACTCATTGTAGGTATTTTTATAGGAATACAATTATTTAAATCCTATGATAAAAAACAAGACAAAAAGATTATAGAAAATGCAGAAGAAGTATTGAGTGGGAAAAGAGATAATAAAATTAAGATTGATGGCGAAGAATTTAATGCAACCAAATTTAGAGTTAGAGACGAAGAGGATAAAGAAATAATCATTGATTTACAAGGAGGTGGTACTGAACAAAATGGAACAAGACAAAAAGATAGCCCTGGAGCTGAAGAAATACCGGAGCAAGACGTTGAAACTACAGGAGAGAATAGCAGTAGCAATAGAAAGCTTATGCGAGATAGCACAGAGAAGAAACGAAATCCTAGAACTCGAAGAGCAAGAAGATTCGGATGAAGATGAAGAAGAGGAGGAAGAAGATGAAGACCCCGAATAAGTTTATAAAATGGTTGAAAGTATCGATTTTATTACTTAGTGTAATTCTTATTTTAATAGGTTTCGCCTTTGGATATATTTATAATAATTATAAGAGTGGAGCCTGTACTGAAAGACCACTTTCTTATGGAGTTGAAAAACTTAATGAACTCAATAATGATAATTTTATGTGTTCATGTAGTTCCCTCTCCGGTAAACTTGAACCATTTTCTTTTAACGAAGAAGGAATTGTAGAAGATAATTTGTTTCCACTATCTCCTTAAAAAGAAAAAACCCCCCTGTTTCCAGGGGGTATAAAAGAAAGTTTATCTAATTACCCTTCTCTATCCGAACGATCGACTATCTCCGAAACTAGCATTACTATCTCCACCTCTTGTATCAGCTACACCCATCATTCTTCTAATTGCGAAGACTAATAGAGCTATCAAGATTGCTAATAGAATAGTAATACCGATTATTGTACCGACAGTTGGAAACTGCGCTGATGTGTTTACCGCAGATGCTGTGTAGTTACCAATAATAGCTTCACTATCTTTTTGGCCTTGAGAATCGAATGAAAATGTAAATGTATAACTTACATTTGTGTCATTGTATCCTGAGTTAGGTGGAACTACTGTACTCGTTAGATTACCACCAGCAGAAACAGAATAGTTTGCAGCAGGAACCAAATAAGGCGTTAGAGATATATTCGCCCAAACCTCAGTAATTACATAATTACTATTACTAGAATTTACCTCAGCTAAGATATAACCAGTAGCATTTAATCCACCAGTTGTTTCATTAATTACAGTAAGTCCTGCAGTATCTTGAACAAAACCTACGTTCCCCGACAAATTACCAAAGATAATAACTAGAATTAAAAGTATAAACGCAATAATACCGACTCCTAGAGTCCAACCTATTACACCCTTAACACTTTCCGGCGTTCCCTTAACCATGTTTATTTTTAATCATTTTTGATTTTTTACCTCCTTACACTTAAACAATCATGTAAGTATTATTTAGAAAACTTAAAAAATCCCCCCGTTTCCAGGGGGATATAAATAAAAAATTAAAGTTTTCTTAGTTTTCTTTAACCGAAACTAGCATTACTATCTCCGCTTGTTGCTTCAGATACACCCATCATTCTTCTAATTGCGAAGACTAATAGAGCTATCAAGATTGCTAATAGAATAGCAATACCGATTATTGTACCGACAGTTGGAAACTGTGCTGCTGTATTGGTTGCCGAAGCTGTATAGTTAAGAATAATCTGTTCTGTATCATTAAATCCTTGTGTACCTACTGCGAAACCTACGTTCCCCGATAAGTTACCAAAGATAATAACCATAATCAGAAGTATAAATGCAATAATACCGACTCCTAATGTCCAGCCCATTACACCCTTAACACTTTCTGGCATTCCGTTACCCATTTTTAAAATAAAACCTCCTTACAAAAAAACAATTATTCATTAAATAATCAAGTATTTCCTATTTATAAGCATTAGTTAACTAAAATGTTCAAATCTTAAATAACGTATACTTAAATAAATATGAACTATTTACCTGAAAAAAACCAAATCCCAATTATTAACATTGATAAGACAAGAATATTTACCATTATCTCAATAGAAACAATCGTTAGAACTGTTCCAATGGTTGATAGTAATAATATGGCGAGTGATGCAACGGCCATTGAACTTAATATTCTTGACTTACCCACTTTTTCAACCTCCTTAAAATACATTGTAAGGACTATTATAATCCAAATCCCCCCAAGAATCCATGCCCAGAAAAAAGGATAACTAGCATTTGGTAAACTCAATAACCCAGCTATACCTGATGAATTATCTAAACTTGATAAATTTGGATACTCTACCATTAAGATATGGCTCCCTTCCATATAGCCCATATTCCAATTGCAATGAAAATTAACAAAATACTATTTATTGCACTAGCAACAATAGGACTTACACCCAATATTACCTGAGGTAATTTAATAAATATATTCCAGACTCCTACAGTAATAGTTCTTGCGGTCCTTGTTGCAGAGACGGTCGATCCTACATCTAAATCACCCACATATTCTGTAGGAGGAACATCTTCTAGTGAATTTAATGAATTCTCTGCAGATTCTTGATTGTTTAAGCGTATACTTAAATTACCAAAGCTCTTATTAATTAATGGATTGTTTGTTATCATATTTTCTTGACCAATGCCACTATCTGATTGTATAATAATAATCCAACTCATAATCGAAAAGACTAATATCCCTAAGACTACCATATTTGTTAAAATCGATTTTATATCAGTCATAGGTTGTCCTCACTATTTAATTTCCATAAGAAAACACCTATTGTTACTAATATCCAAATTCCTGCAGAAAAGAATCCTATAAACTGACCATTTATTAATCCTAAAGATATTATACTCACCCAACCCAAACCAAGAGATACTACTAAAATCTTTCTATCTTCCATAAACATAGTTATAAGGAAGAGTATAAGCAAGAAAGCATAAAAGGCACCATTTAAAGTACCAAAGTTTAAAATATCTGCATTTAAATTGATAGTATCTCGTTTTGCTAAACTATCTTCAACAAGAGTAGACACGAATAAAAATTGATCTGTGTTAGTTATTGCTGAAACATCACAAGATAATGTTCCTGAGGCGGAAAATAAAGTATCTGAACATACACTCCTATTACCGAAATTATTATTTCTAACTATATCCATTCTAAGATTTGCAGGTGTTAAATCACCAGTCACAAAACTAATACTTATCCTTTCTGTAGTATTATCATAACTTGGCCTAGATATGGAAACATCAAATTCTTCATTATAATCATAAATCTGTTCACTTAATGAATCTGGGGCAAGATTAATTGTACAGTCTCCTATTAAAAAGTCTGAACAAAATGCAGCAATAGAATTAAAAGTTCCGACTACTTCCCTCGCCTCATTAACCATAATAAAATTATAAATTATTACGTCTTTAACAAGATTTAATACTGTCTGGCCATTACTGTCTGTAATTGGAATCTCTACAATCTTAAAATCATTGTCAGCTATATATTGTCTATGAACCTGAACTAAGATATTTGGGGCAAGTACAAATTCTCCATCTCTAAATGTTAATCTAAACTTTGTAGTGTCAGATGCCTTTAAGTTAAATAAAGGAATATCTATAGGTATTGTTGTATTTGAAATTGTTTGATTAAGGATATTATGATATTCTACTGAATATGATGTACTCTGGCTCTGATTTGAAGAATTGACAAAATATTTAACAATTACATAAGAAGAATAATTAACCGTAGGTAATATTGCATCCTCTGCACAAAATTGTACTGGATTTACGCCTGTAAATGAGTCCGAGAAGTTTACTAGGACTGTGGTTTTTGCAAGATTAAATAAATTTATTTGTAATTCAATAGTATTATTGCCAGATAATATTGTTTGGTTTTCTTCATCATATTGAGTAAAATTATAGATGATATTAGTAAAAACACTACAATCATCAACATTTACATTTAGTATGGTTTGGTTATTTGTTTGTGAATTACTTATACTACCGTCGTCAAAAGTAATATTCCAATTAAAAGTTACATTCGTATCTGAAGTTACTGTGGGAATGGATATACTTCCTGTACTAAAAACTTCATCACCTGAAACAGAGTATGCAAATGAATTTAATGTTCCATTATAGATTAAATCTACAGTGGATACTTGCAGCTCGGATGTTTTTGTAAAATTTATTGTGAATGTTTCTGTTGCCCCTTCTGTAGTTATATTATTAAATGTTTGTGAATTCTCTATTATATTCTTTATGATTAGGGTTCTGTTGCCGCCAGTATTATTCACTTGATTATCTGCTACTGCCTGACAGGTCCAGAAGAAAGTTCCTTTTGAGGAGAAAGTCTTAGTAAAAGTATAATTTCCCTTAATCCCTGAAGAATTAGTCTGATCGATTACATTATTTATTATTAAACTGTTATTCGCCACCAAAAATGTTGAATTGGTTGTGTTTACTGAACAACTAAAATCTATCGTCCTGTTGATCGATTCTGCAAGATTATCAGGAGAGTTTAATATTGTAAAGATTGTTGATTGAAAACTAATTCCAGTTCCCTCATTATATAATTGAATTATTTCTTCATTAGTTAATACCCTCTTCCAAACTCCAACTTCATCAATTACTGCCCAAGGTGTTCTGGTTGCTGTTAAACTTCCTCCTATTGTAAAATTGTTAGAATTGTCAAATTCTGCACTACCTACTAAATTACTTGATTTGTTTTGTTCTCCGTCGATGTAGATAGTGATGTTGTTTACCCCATCATAAATCATAATAATGTTATGCCATACGTTTGTAGTTAGTCCTGGGATGTCAATCACCCTTGTTGCCGAACTATTGTGGTAAACTATTGAATTTGTATCACTAATATATCCAATAACCCCCGTAAAATCTGAATCTTTTTCAATCAACACCCTTCCTGCTATACTAGAAGTTACATCTGTTATATTCACCCAAAAAGAAATAGATTGTAATGCGTCAAAATCTGCATTATCAGGAACGTTGATAAATTCGGTATCATCTGCTGTGTTATTAAACTCTATAGCACCATTAATTTTTCCATTGGTTATCCACTCATCCCCTTCCATATTAATTAAAGTTCCATCATATCCATTATCAGTTGAATCAGGAGCGACTAATCCTGATGTTTCATCTAACTTATAATAAGCAACTATATCTGCATTCAAACTTTGCGTCCATATAGCCCACTCAGAGATTATCTTACCATGAAAAGTAGGAATCCATTCGACCACATCCCCCCTTTGGACTTCGGTGAATATTCCTATTATCTTAAAATCTCCCTTTTTAAAATTAAGATTATCTAAATTTTTCCACTCTCCATTATCTAAAAATTTGTAATCAAACTCCCTAGTTATTTTTTTCATATTATCATTTACATCATAAAAATCCATATTGCCGAGGGCATTTTCATAATCTTTATAACTTGTAACTTCAAATTCTGCCACTTTCTGATAACCTAAAGCAACTTTATTATTTAATGGAGTGTTTAGTTTTGCCTCTGCTATATCCGATCCTAATCCAAATCCGTTTTTTATTGTTACTTTTTTATTTATATCATCGTACCTTTTGACATTGTCAAATTCCCATGCACTAGCCAAGCTAATCATAAACAGTCCCAACAATAAAATCACAAATACTTTATCAGTCTTCATATTCCTTTAAGGAAACCCCCTTCTTGTATTTTTTCCTCAGTCCTTCTAGGTATTGATGAATGAAATAATATCATCATTATAACTCCAATTATTACAACAAATACAGGTAGATTCAATACAAACATAGAAGTCTTAGGTGTAGTATCCTCTAAGAAGGTTATACCTGCACCTGATAGTGAATCCAATAATGTGCCATAAATAGCACTGATATATAAGGAAATAAAGAATACGAATAATATAATAAATATATCTAATATTAGTCCCCATTTAGGTAGCCTACCTCTAAGAATGTATGAAGATAAAAATAGTCCTAATATCATTCCAAATATTAATGACATCCCCCACCAATCAGCATTGACTAGAACCATCTCATTAAACTTCCCGAAGGTATTAGCATTAACCTCTTTTAAATTAACCTGACCCATATTAACATTTATATCTAATGCCTTGTTTATTTCAGTAGTAATTAACCCTCCAGTCAATAATAATATTGTTCCAAAGAATAAAGTAACGACTAATATTATCATCAGTATTGTACTTTGCCCTCTTTTATTTCTCATTAAATTCTTCCCCCTCATCTTCTAATAGTGTGTTGTACTTAATAATGTCTTTTTCAATTAGTAAAGAATATTTCCTATGGGAGAAATATAAGTGGGTGACTCTTGGACCCGATAAACAATCAAGTCCATTTTCTTCTCTTTTCGTATTTATTCTATCTATTGTATCTTTAGTAACTGCAGCCACCCTAACTAAAATGTTTGGCTTTCCACAATTATTCGACCTAAGTCTTAACTTTCTATCCTGGGCTTGTTTTAGTTTCTTCTTCTCCACTCTTAACTTCTTTATCTCATTATCAATGTTTTCTACATTTTTAGAATCTTCCATTATTATTCCCCTTGAATGGATCAAATTTGTCAAATCTATCCAGTTGTTTACTTATATTAGTGTCATGTACTAGCATCGCAATAATCCAGAATATTATGATAATTGTAAATGGCCATGATACTCTTAGCATAGTTTCAAATAGAAAGCCCAGGATACCAGCAAACATAGATAGTACAGTAAAATTAATAGCTAGTCCATTAAGAAAGTTTAGTAATAATATCAATGAAGGATAGAGGAAGAAGATTAAAAGAACTCTGAAATATTTTATCCTTACAACTTTACCTTCAAAACCATCATCATCTTTTTCATTACTAGATGGCATTGTTAATATGAAGAAAGATAATAGACATATCCATCCGAAAGATATTATACTGAATAAGAAATAAAGAACTGAATCTCCAGTAGACAATGTCTTCCCTGTAGGGGTAACTTCAAAAAATGTTGCGAATGCAGAATTAGCTCCATTAATATCTCCTATGCCGGTTACATCATGCCTTGAAGATACTGTAGGGGTTATGTTGTATATCCAATTACCTGACCCATTATTTGTCATATTTACATTAGATTCTATTATTCCGCTAGAGGTGGAGATAGTTACATTTACAAATGTACAAGTTGCACATACTTGGATGATAGTATAGCTTTCATTAAACGCCGCCGGTTTAAGTACATTAAGTGTATTAAACGAATCTAATGCTGATACATTAGTTATCACTATTAAGAAGAGAAATAATACAAATATTGTTTTTGTTTTGTTATTCATTGTGACATATAAACTGGTCTTGGTGTATTTCTATCTTTGTTTTTTAGATGGATTCCAACATACATACACCCCAACCATAAAACAAAAACCCAAAAGATAACTACGCTCTCTATAATAAATACTTTAGTATAGCTAAAAGCAATCATCAGGACTAGTGAAATAAATACTAAGCTAGTAATTTTCATACTAATTTAAGTTAACTTACATTTATAAGTATTATCTCCGTTTAGTTTTCTTGATGGTTTTTAGTTTTTGATTCTTGCTTCTTTGCTTTCTCTCCTGGTCTTCTAAGAATCTACCATACCTCTTTAATACCTTAAATACTTTAACCCCACCTTTTGCTAATAACCTACCGGATTTTATACCTGCAGTACCAATAATCTTTGTAGCTTTATCTGTTAATCTTTTAGATTTTTGAAACTTGATATTGTTAGAAAGCATCTTGTTTTGTTTTGCTAACTTTCTTCTATCTTCGTTATTCTTCTGCATCTCATTTATTTTTACTTGCATCTGTCTGAGTCTTTTATTTTCTGCTTGGAGTTGTTTTAATGTTAGTGCCATTATTTTCACTTACCACCTTTCAAGTTATTCATATATAAAATACCTTTAATTTATTTTCAAATTCTTGGATGCCCATCAGTCTTATCTCATTTTCCCACAACCTTAAAACATTAAATCCCTTATCTATTAATTCACCCGTTCTTATATTATCAATATCTCTACTAATAGGATACTTGTGCCAATAATCACCATCACATTCAATAACTAAATTCATTCTAGGAATTAGTATATCACATTGATAACCGTGTTCTATTTCTTTCATATACTGATGTGTGAAAAATTCAATACCTAATTGTTTTAGGAAGCTTTGGATTTTTACTTCTATAGACGAATCTTTCTTAGGGAAGATTTGATATTTTCTATGTTCTTTATTTTTAATACCAATAGCCGTCTTTATTTCCCTAGCTTTTTCTTTCCCATATATTTCATCCATAGTTTTTCCCCTACACCATTCTTTTGAGTTTTTACAACTTACTTTAAGTTTTTCTAATCTATCACCTTCCCACTTAGTACCATAGTTATGATTGTTTTCTCCTGATGTTTGTGGAATCTTTTTTCCTTTATTCCATGGTCCGTCTTTCTCAAGAATTTCTTTTAAATGTTTTGGAAAAATACCTTTTTTTGTTTCTGAATAACATGGAAAAGAACAGTACTTAACAATACCCTTTCTATTTGTTTTGAAATTTTTATCACAAAACTCACATTTAACCTCTCTCCTTAAACTTCTCCTATGTTCATAAAAACATTCTTTAGAACAGAATTTTCCAAGTTTAGTTGGTTTATTAAACCTGCAACTCTTCATTGTAAAGTCTTCATTACAACCAGAACATTTTAGATTTATTTCTGGAAGTTTATTCCAAGGAGTATGCCCCTTTTTGAAACATGTTTTATTCATCTTTTCTTCCTCATTAGATTTTGCTTTCTAACCCTTCTAGCCTTCCCTAGCCTTTTTAATAAAATCTTTCTTTGGGAGGGAGTTATTTTTTTTCTAGTCTTAGTTATACTTCTTTGTTGTTGCTTTAATAATTTTCTTAAAGAAAGTCCGGATTTTTCCGACTTGGTGTCTATGGCAAATTTCCTTTTTTCAATATACTTATTCTTTAATTTAAATTTCCTACCCTTGCTAATCCTTACTTCTCTTAGTTTAAATCCTTGCCTGTTAAAATAATTTCTCTCAGATTTTAGGAGAGCTCCAGGTGTTTTTGATTTTCCTTTAGGTGCGATTTTAAATTGTTGTGAAGTTGTGCGATCGATTGCAAAAGCTCCCTTACTCAAAGCGTCCGACTTCGTTAAGGGTTTAAGATTTAGCTTAACAAACTTACCCCTAGATTTACCGAAGACATCGAATACTGGTACCGGTTTATTGAGAGGCTTCCCTCTTCTGATTATTTCTGGTCTTCCTCTTGGGGGTACTACGGGAGGTCTTGCTGGAGGTCTCCCCCTTCTTGGTGGACGTCTAGGTGGTCTCTTGGGAGGTCTTGCTGGAGGTCTCCCCGTAGTCTGTCTTGCTGTAGCTCTTGCTGTAGTACGTCTAGTTGATCTCTTAGTACGTCTACGTGGTCTCTTGGGAGGTCTTGTAGGAGCACGTCTAGATATAAATCTTGCAGGAGCACGTCTAGGAGCACGTCTAGAAATCCTTGGGACTCTCTTAGGAACTCTAGCCCTCGGTTTAGCCCCTCTTGTTCTTCGTCCAATAGTACTATCAAATCCCGTCTCTTTCTTTAATTTGGAATTTAAATTTTTTAATTCTTTAGGATTCGCTTTACCAGATTTAGCTTTCTTAATTAGTTTTGCTGTAGAAGCAGACGGTTTAATAATTTTAACCTCTACAATGGGGACTCTCTTATTATTAATCAAAACAGTACCTCTTCTTTTAACTTTTCTTATAATCTCCCCAGGAGCTAAAGTTATTTCTGGTTCTTTTGATAAAGCACCAATCGGTTTAAACTTCCCACTCTTTTTAGATTGAAAGTTAAGAAGTCTTCTCGCCTGTGAGGGTGTCAATGCCTTCCCACTCTTCAATGCCTTCTCAATATCCTTCAATGCCCTTGGAAACTTCTGAACTAATACATTATCAAAGACCAATATCTGAGGCTTAGGAGATTTAAATGTAAAGTCGCCGCTTAGAATGTCCAGTAATGAAGCGGGTTTTTGTTTTGTTATTCCTAAACGTGATGGTCGAAATCTTCCCCTAGGGTCAGCAAAGAAAGATCTCTCTAATACTGGAACTTCCCTTTGTAATCTAATTAATTCTCTTTTGTTAATTCTTCCGTCGTCAAACTTCTTTAACAATCTCTTTATCCTTAAAGAAAAGTCAGCTTCACCTGGTATCGGTTTTCTTATAACTCTTTTAGTTTTTATAAAATTCACAAGTCTATCTGCTTGTGCGGAAACTGCTGTTACTATCTTCCCTGCTAGTCTTGCTTGAGATTTTAGTGATTCAGAGATTTTCTTAACCGATCCACCTACGCTTAATATCGTCTCACCCTTAGTTGTTTTAATAATAATCTCCCCGCCTTTTACCTTTTTCAAAAATGGGTCTAGTTTATTTGCTACGTTTCCAGTGACCTTTCCGACTACCCTAAACGCAGATCCTGACCCTTTCAAAAAAACTATTTCTCCAGCAATCTTCCCGAAAGCCTCTGTTGGGGAAACTCTAATTAATTGTCCAAATTCTTTTCCACCCCTAGAAATAGCACCAGGAACTTTTAAGAGGTTACTAGGGTTACGAATAATACTAAGTGTTGTAGAAGGTAATAGGGCTAAGGCTATACCTCCTGTAATAATAGTAGTACCTATAGTAAAACCTAATAATTTTAGCTCGTTCTTAATATTATTTTGTTTTGTCCTTATGCTCTTAGTAGATGCTATCTTTTGATTATCTGTAAAC
>SDBV01002998.1_pt1 | contig 25179 bp, 15 predicted proteins | sample 2277081 | NCBI WGS metagenome assembly SDBV01 (sample SAMN10402039, study PRJNA504765) | marine sediment metagenome | isolation source: marine sediment core GS10_PC15, 223 cmbsf | place: Arctic Ocean: Southern Knipovich Ridge | collected 2010 | reverse complement strand
GAACGGGTCTTCGCCCGCCGGCTGACCGACGCCGCAGCGGGACTGATCTGCTGCGACGTAAGCGACGGCAAGATCGTCTGGACCCTCTTTAACAAGAAGCCGTCGGAATACGTCGCCTCCGATCCGCCGCCGGTCGGACAGGACCTGTTCGCGCTGACGGTCAGTGAAGACGAGGGCCGCAAGGTGTCGCTGCAACTTGCCCAACTCGATCCTGGCTCGGGCCGATTGCGGCGCGAAACGCTGCTGGCGGATTTCGACGACGCCTGGGACGGGAACTTCTTGCGGAAAACATGCCGGGCGACGGAGGCCGACGGCATGATCGTGGTGACCACGGCCGGATGTGTCGTTTGTTGCGATCTGTCGGGCCGCCTGCGGTGGATCCGCCGCCAGATCTGGATCCCTGCGCCGTCGACGTACAACCCCCAAGCCAACGCGTGGCTCGCCTGCCGCCACGGCCCGCCGCTGGTGGCCGACGGTCGCGTCTACGCTACGCAACCGGGCGTGTGGAACGTCGAATGTCTCGATCTTCAAACCGGCCGGCTGATCTGGCGAAAGGCCGTGCCGGAGTTGATCGGCCTGCTGGGGCTCCTCCAGCAGCGGCTGATTATGGAAACGGCCGACGGGCTGTTGGCCGGGGATGCTTCCTCGGGCGAGACGCTCTGGCGTCACAACGTTCAGAACGCCCTGGAAGGACGAGTCTGTGATCCGGAATCCGGGATCGTTTACGGCCGCCTCCTGCCGAGCGACGATCCTTCGAAGAACCCTCGATGGGCCCTGGTCGCCATCGATCCGGTCGGCGGCCGGCCCATGGCGACGTCAGTGCTGAACACAAGGCGAGATGAAGAGTTATTGTTCGGTCCGTTAGTAATCAATGGAGCCCGCGCTTGGGCTTTTCTCGCCGGGTCCAACCAGCCGGCAACACGCCAAATTCTAGAGTTGATACCCGCAGAAGAGCGGAAATGACCCATTTTTCGAGACGGTAGGGTGGGTGCTTGCACCCACGCGAATTTGTGGCTGCCGAAGCGTGTCGCGCGTGGGTGCAAGCACCCACCCTACGTGTGGACGCGGCACCTTTTCAAGAATTAAAAGCTGACATCCGAAATTCGCCAGAACTAGCTTGACAGCACTTGGGCTGACTGCACACAATCAATACGTTGGAAAATGAGCAATCAACAGAGGGCAGCTCAACCATCTAAAACAGCGGCGGCGTCATGAAGCACGTGGTCTTTTGTTGCCTGACCCTCGGTGCGATCTTCCTGGGCTGCAGCGGATGGCTCGCTCCGGCGGCTTTCGCGGAAGGCGAGTGGGAGATCACACCTCAGAGCGAACAGGCCGTGCAACGCGGCATCGACTGGCTCACCAACAACCAAGGCCCCGAAGGAAACTGGACCTCCAACGATTTGGGCCTGGTCAGCATGGGGACGCTGGCCTACCTGGCGGCCGGACATCTGCCGGGACACGGCAAGTACGGTCAGTCGTGCCAGCGGTCGCTGGATTTCGTGGTCCGCAACGCCAAACCGTCGGGCCTGTTGAACATGGCCGATCAGCGGCGCGGGATGTACAACCACGGGCTGGCGACCTTCGTGGTGGGACAGGCTTACGGGATGAGCGGCGACGGGCGGATCGGCCCGCTGATGGACCGCGCGCTGAAACTGATCTCGCAGACGCAGTGCGCCGACGGCGGTTGGGATTACGTGGCCAGGCCGCAAGCCCGCGGCCACGATCTGAGCCTGGCGGTAATGCAAGCCAAGGCGTTGCGCAGCGCGGTCGACAGCGGCTTGGAGGTTCCGCCCGAGGTGATCGACATGGCCATCCGCAGCGTTCGCCAACACTATACGCCCCGCGGCTGCTCTCGGGACGCCGACGAAGAAGAGCAGAAGAAACATCCCGGCCAGTTCACCTACAACCAAGGCGGCGGCAACGCCAGCGTGGCCATGGCCGCCGCCGGCGTGGTGTGTTTACAGGAGTTCGCCCAATACGACGATTGGCGGATCGAAAAGAACATGCTGGTGATCGCCGATGCGATCCGCGAGAAGACCAAGCAGAAGTCGACCAGCCCGCCGTTCGACGCCTATACGACGTACTACGTCGGCCAGGCGTTGTACCAGGTCGGCGGGAAGCACTGGAAAGAGCACTATCCGCCGTTGCGCGACAGCCTGGTTGCCTGCCAGGTGCAGTCGGACGACTCGGCTCAGGACGGGAAATGGGCGGCCAACGGCCGCGTGGGCGGCAAGCCGGGAGATCTGTACATGACGGCCGTGGCCTGTTTCATCCTGGCCATGCCCAACCGCTACCTTCCGATCCTGCAGGAAGGAAAGATCGGCAGCTTGCAGGAGCGATTTCGACAGTAGAAATGATGTTTGGGGCAGATGCGTATAAGGGAAAAGGGGAAAGGGAGAAAAGGGAAACAAGAGAAAGAGGAAACAAGCACTGATTACTCGATTTCCATTTCCCCCCTTTCCCCTTTTTCCTTCATTACACACTCCAAATTCCCACCGCCCACCGTTTTCCTGCCCTCCGCAACCAAGTAACCCCCCAACGCCTCCATGTTCCTCGCCCCGTGGTTTGCACTGGCCGGACTGGCCGCTGCCGCCGGACCGGTCCTGATCCACCTGCTCAACCGCCGGCGCTACCGGGTGGTGCCGTGGGGGGCGATGGATTTCTTGCGCGAGGCCATCTTCCGCAATCGTCGCATCATGCAGTTGCGGGACCTTCTGCTGCTGGCGCTGCGGACGATCTGCATCCTGCTGTTCGGTTTGGCCATGGCACAACCTTTCCTGGGCAAGTCGGTGGTCGGCATCGGCCGCGATCAGCCGATCCACGCCGTGCTGCTGTTGGACAACAGCCTCAGCATGGGATACCGATACCGCGACGCGACGTTGTTGGACGAGGCCAAGACCCGGGCCAAGCAGCTCATCGAGGAACTGCCCCGCGGCAGCCGGATTTCGGTGTTGCCGATCTGCGGCGCCACGTCCGGGAAGTCCGGCGGCGGCATTAGTTACACGCCGTATTACACCAAAGAGGATGCCCTGGAAGCACTCGCCATGATCGAACCGCTCGATCGTGCCGCCGTGGCCGGGGCGGCCGTCGACCTGGCACAGGAGGCCTGCGACCGGGCGCCGGACATGGCCGCCAAGAAGATCGTCCTGCTGACGGACCAACAGGTAGCCGACTGGCCGACCGAGTCGCTTAGGCGACAACTGGCGAAGCTCCCCGGCCCGATCGAGGTCGTGCAGTTGAAACCCGAGGTGATCAACAACGCCTGGATCTCCGATTTCAGGCTCCGCGACGGCGTGGCCGATCGGCAAACCAGCGGGGTGTTCCTGGCCCGGGTCCGGTACGAAGGTCCCGAGGTGCAAGGCGACGTGCAGGTTGCGCTGTCGGTCGACGGCCTGACGTTCGACGAGCAGTCGATCGAGTTGCGGCCGGGTCAGACCCGCGAAGTCGAGTTTGCCCCTTACCGCTTCGAGAATCCGCAAGGGGACGATCGGTTCCGGTTCGCTGCGGCCGAGGTTTCCGTCACCCTTCGCCTCGACGGCGCCGCCCAGCAGGACGGGTTGCCGGCCGACGATCGGCGGTTCCTGGTCGTACCGGTCGTCGAGCGGCTGCCGGTGGTGTTCGTCGATCAGTGGGGCGAGAACGAACAGCCCCAGCAGAATCGCTACGGCGAAACGTACCATCTGCGTCAACTGCTGGCCCCCAGTGCCGCCGGCGCCCAGCGCCAGCGGCAACTGGTCGCGGTGCGGCACGTGCGGATCGACGAGGTGGGCCGCGACCTGCTCGAAGACGCCCGGCTGGTGGTGATCGCCGGCGTCGCGAGTCCCCAGCCGGCCGTGTCGCTGTTGCGGCAGTACGTCGAGCAAGGCGGAAACCTGGTAATCGCCGCCGGCGGTCACTTCGATCCGGCCTTGTGGACCACCGCCGCATGGCAGGACGGGCTGGGCATCTTGCCCGCGCCGTTGAGTCCCGTCACCTTCGGACAACTGCCCGAGGAGTCGCAGGGGGCCCTCATGAAAACGTTCCAGTTCGACTACCACAGCATGAAGAACCACGACTACTTCTTGCTGGAAGGCGCCTCGGACGAAGAGATGCAGGACCTGTACCGGCTGCCGTATTTCTTCAAGACGGTTCAGGCCGACGTCGACGACGAGGTGAAGGCTACGATGGTCGCGGCCACCGAGAAGCACCTGAAGCAGCGCCGCGAGGACCTGGCCGAGATCCAAGGGCGGTTGGCCGAACTCAGCGGCCTGGAAGCCAAGCAAGAGCTTTCGCCCGCCCAACGCAGTCAGCGGGACGATCTCCAAGGGCAGCGGGCCCAACTCGAACCGGCCTGGCTCCTTTGGGGCGATCGCCTGCGGTCCGAAGCCGGACGGCCCTTCTCGAGCGGAAGTGTGCCCGTCGAAGAACTCGCCCAGGCCACGAAGTTCTCCGTATTGGCCCGGTATACCAACGGACTGCCCTACATGATCCAGCGCCGCATCGGCCGCGGCAAGGTGCTGCTGGTGACCAGCGGCGTATTCTCCAGCGGGCCGGATAGTTGGAATACGTTGTCGCTGACCAATACCGTGTTGATCTTCGACCGGATTCTCCGCGGCATGCTGCGGCAGACCGTGGCGGACCGGACGGTAAGTGCCCAACGGCCGTACGAGCTGCCGGTGGCTGCGGCCCAACGCAGTGCTCGGATCACGTTGGCGCGGATCACCCCGGGGGATCCCGACGATGCGCCGCGGCAACTCTCGGTCGATCCGCTGGGGGCCGGCCGTTACGGCGTCACGCTGGACGACCTTACCCGACGCGGACACTATCGCGTGACCGCGCTGCGGGGCGAGCGTGTTTCGCAGCAGGGCGCTGAAGAGAAACTTTGGGAGATTCCGCTGGCCGTCAACGGACCGGCCGAGGAGTCGGAACTCATCTCGCCGGAGGAGGCCGAGTTGCGGCGGGGAAGAGGGTTTTCCCCAAGCGATTCGCTCAGTGCCGGGGTGTTTTCGGTCGCTGGCTTCCAACCGGCCCAACTCCAGGGGACCGACCTTTGGAAATGGATCATGGTTGCCGTACTGGCCGGCTTGCTCTTGGAACTGCTGATCCTGGCATGGCCTTCCATGAGCGTAGGCCGGGTCGAGGCACGAGGCCCGGCGCCAATCCGTGGACCATGAGACCATGAGCCGGGCCCCCTTGCCCTTGGAACTGGGTACCTCGACCCGGCCTACGACTGAATCCTGAACCGCAATGATCGCATGAATCTATCGCAGTCCATCACCGCGCTGCTCGGACGGCTGCTGGGCCTGGACCAGGCCCAGACGATCGAGGGCTACGAACCGACGCTGGCCGCGCCCTGGGCCCACGACGCCCCGGCATGGCTCTTCTTCGGTTGTCTGGCCCTGATCGCCGTGGCGGTGCTGTTCTACGTCCGATATCAACGCAACAAGTCGGTCGGCGCCCGGGTGGTGCTGGCCGGGGCTCGTGCGGCCGTGTTGTGTATTGTGTTGCTGCTGCTGGCCCAGCCGGTGTTGAAGGTCACGGTCACCACCCAGCGGCGGCCGGCGCTGTGGGCCCTGTTCGACGCCACCGGCAGCATGGCCATCGCCGACGAGTTCTCCGATACCCAGCGGGACGAGCTGGCCAAGGCGGCGGGCCTGGCAAGGCACGAAGCACCAGCGACGAATGACGAATCAGGCCAAGCACAAAGCACCCGTGACGAAGCGGGAATTCGTCATTCCCCCACCCGGGCCGACTACGTCAAGGCCCTGCTGCAAAAGGACGGCGGCGCCTGGCTGGGCCGGCTCGCCGAAAAGTGTCGCCTCAAAGCGTTCCTCTTCGATCAGCCCCGCGGCGTCCGCTCGCTCGGTCTGACGGGCGACGGAGGCGAGCAGATCGACGCCAAACACCTGGCCGAACAGTTGACCACCGACGGCCAGGTCACGGCCATCGGCGAGGCGATCGACGACCTGGCGCGCCGACACGCCACCAGTAACCTGGCCGGACTGGTGATCTTCAGCGACTTCGATCAGAACTCGGGCCAGGCGGCCTTGGCGGCGGCCAGGAAGTTGGGCGTGAGCATCCACACCGTGGGCGTGGGGGCCACCGCGGCGGTCGACCTGGCCGTCAGCGTGCAGGCCCCGCTGGTGATGAAGAAAGACGAAAAGGCCACCGTCACCGTGATCCTGCGGCAGCAGGGGCTCGACGGCGAGGAAGTCAACGTGTCGCTGCGGCAAGAGGCTCTGGCGACGACGATAGCCAGCCAGCAGCCGCTGCCGGAGGCATCTCCCCCAGACGCGCCCGCCGCCGCGGCGACAGTGATTGACGAGAAACCGGTCGTGCTCTCGGGTGCGTCGGTGAGCGTCGATTTCCAGTACACGCCCGAAGCGACCGGACGCGTCCGTTTGGTCGCCGAGGTGAAGCCGGTCGCCGGCGAAGTGATCCGGCAGAACAACCTGGCCCGCCGCGAAGTGAACGTCCGCGACGATTTCCTCCGGCTGCTGTTCGTCGAGTACGAACCGACCTGGGAGTGGCGGTTCGTCAAGGAGGTGTTCCATCGCGACAAGCTGGTGGGCATGGAGGGTTTTCGCACCTTCCTGCGCTCGGCCGATCCTCGCGTAAGGGACACCAACCCGATGTTCCTGCCGACGATGAGCCCCACGCGGAGCGAGTTTTTCGCCAACGACGTGATCTTCCTGGGCGATCTGCCGGCCTCGGCCATCAGCCCCCGGTTTTGCGAGATGACCGAAGAGTTCGTCCGCAATTTCGGCGGCGGGTTGGTGGTAGTGTCCGGTCCGCGGTTCGGGCCGGGACAACTGGCCGACACTCCGCTGGCCCGACTGCTGCCGGTGAAGGTCGATCCGGGCGCCCGCCTCTTCGACCGCCAACCGTTTAGGCTGAGGCTCTGTGCCGCCGCCGGGCAGTACGACTTCATGCAACTGGGGGCCAACCAGCGTGAGAACCAACAGGCATGGGACAACCTGGGCCTGCTGCCGTGGTATCAGCCGGTCGAGCGATTGCATCCCTTGGCCACCGCCCTGGCCGAACATCCCAGCCGCACCTGTGTCGACGGCAAGACGCGGCAGCCCTTGATCGCCATTCGCCGCTATGGCCGGGGCGAGGTGATCTACCTGGGGTTCAACGAAACCTGGCGGATGCGGCGAAAGTACGGCGAGCGCTACTACCGCCAGTTCTGGGGTCAGATGATCCATCGCCTGGGGCTCAGCCATGCCCTGGGCAGCCAGAAACGGTTCGTGATCCGCACCGACCGCCGCAGCTATCAGGCGGACGACCAGGTGTTGTTGACCGTGGAGGCCTACAACGCGAACTTCGAACCGCTCGGCGAAGAGGACCTTTCGGATCGGCAACTCCACGGCGAGTTGATTCTGCCGCTCAGCGCCCCGCCCGTCTTCGACAGGATGGCCGCCGCGGGGCCCCTGAAGCTGGACCACCAGCCGCTGAGGCTTGCCCAGTTGCGCAAAGGCGTGTTCGAGACGCGGTTTCCGGTCTTCGCCGGCGGCGAGTATCGCGTCCGCGTGACCGACCCGATCACAGAGAAGCCGACGGAAATCACCTTCAAGGTAACCAGCGTGGCGGTGGAGCGGCAGAACGCGGTCCGCAACGTGGCGCTGCAACAACAACTGGCCGACGTTACGCCCGGCGGCCGGAGCTACGATCTGACCACCGTGAGTGAGCTGCCGGACCAGCTCAATCTGACGCCGAAGAAGGAAACCAGCACGCCGATCATTCCGCTGTGGAACACTTGGCTCGCCTTCGGCTGCGTGGTGGGGCTGCTGCTTGGCGAATGGTTGCTGCGAAAGTGGGTGAACCTGCCGTAAGGAACCGTGCCCAACGAACCAATCCCATGACGAGACTTACCGAACTGCGAAAACGCCTGGCCCGCTTGCGACGCAGCCGCGCCCGGGTGCGGCTGAGCACCGGTTTCAGCGCGTTGCTCTCGGCCGTGCTGTGCGTGCTGGCCGCCGCTTTTCTGACGGACTGGTGTTTCGAGATGAACCAGTTCCAACGGGTAATTGCGTTGGCCGGTTGCGTGGTGATCGTGGTCTGGGCCCTGCGCCGCTATACGGTGCCGTTTCTCGGCGGTCGCGAAACCGAGTTGGACATGGCCCTGCTGGTCGAGCGCCAGGAGCACATCGACAGCGACCTGATCGCCGCCGTCCAGTTCGAATCCCCCGCCGCCGCCGGGTGGGGCTCCGTGCAGCTCGAACAGGCCGTGATCGGCCAGGTGGCGGAGCGGGGACCACGGCTGAACGTGATGAAGGGCCTCTGCCGCAAACAGCTCAACCGCCGGCTGGCGCTGTTGCTGCTGGCCGCGGCCATTTGGGGAGGCGTCGGCTACACGTTTACGGACCACGTGACGGCGTTCCTCAACCGGTTCTTCCTGCTCAGCACGCTCCACTATCCGACCGAGACGGTCATCGATTCGATCCTCGTCAAGGACCATGCCCCCATCAAGCCGCGTCCGGCAGTCGCGCCCGATGCGGAAGCCGAAGACCCGGACCCCGTCATCGATTGGACCGCCGTCGAAGGCCAGCAGGTCGATCCAATCGATCCCGGGAAAACTCCCGTCAAGATCCTCTACGCCTACCAGGTGCGGTTCGAGGTGCAGTGTTCCCAACGCTCCGGCAAGCTTCCCGAAGCGGGCCAGCTCCGCCTGACCGCCCCGCGCAGCGGCCGGCAAGAGACGATCCCGCTCGAGCGGGTCCGGCAAGACCCGGCCGTCTACGCCGGCCAGCTCGAGCCACTCCGCGAAGAAGTCCGCTGCCAGCTCTACCTGGGCGACGCCTGGACCGATCCGGCCACGCTCCGCGTCACGCAACTGCCGGTGGTCAGCGTCGAGTTGGAAGTCGAGCCGCCGCCCTACGCGCTGACCGACCAGGACGCCAAAACTCTCACCAAGCCCAGCGGACTGCGGCAGATCTCCGTGATCGAGGGCTCCCGGGTGCGGGTCAACCTTCGCACCGACTCCCCGCTCGAGCGGGCCGCGCTCACGGTGGTCGACCGCACCAGTGAGAACGTATCCTACGAATTCCGAAAGTCCGAATCGGCGTCTCCGGACGATCCGCGAGCGCTTTGGGTACTGGACTCCGACGAGTCGCCGCTGCATGCCGTGACCGAACTGATCCGGTACGAAATCGACGTGACCGACGTCGACGGCCAGCATCTCGAACAGCCGATCCCCGGGGTGATCCGCATCCAGGCCGATACGCCGCCGCGGATCGATGCCCGGATCGTCACCCAATGGGTCCTGCCCACGGCCCGGCCCACGGTCTACTTCGGCGCCAAGGACGACTACGGCCTGGCGCGGGTTTCGATCCTGGCCGAGGTGAGCGACCCCGACGGCGCGACGCAGCAAGAGCAGTTCGAGATCTTCAAGTACGAGCCCGGCGGCACGCCGTCGCTGCGAGTCCTGGCGCCCGAAACCGGCCACCCGTTCGACCTCAGCCAGCTCGAGCTGCACAACGGCGACCGGGTCACGATCACACTCGAGGCACTCGACTACCGCGGCGGGCGCCAAGGCCGCTCGGCGCGGTCCGACCCGTTGGTGTTTAAGGTCACCGACGAACAGGGTATCCTCACCGGCATGATGGAAACGGACCGGCAGTCGGCCCGACAACTCAATACGATGATCCAACGGCAACTCGGGATAGGAGATTCCCCATGAGAAAAACGTCGCCAAATGATTTCGTCATGCGTCATTCGGGCTTCGTCATTTCAGCCGGAGTGTGGTTGGCCGCCGCGCTGATTCTGCTGACTGGCGCCGCCGGTTTGCGGGCCCAACGGCTGGAGCCGGAGAGCCTCCTGCGGCAGCAGCAGGTCCAACAACGGGTCCGGGTGATGGCCCGGCAGTTGGTCTCCGCCGCCTTGGACATCCAACTGCAGCAACTCCGGGAAAACGGTCTGACCTCGCATTCGTGGTACGGCGACATCCAGACCATGCGCAACAATCTGGACGTGCTGATCGAGACCCAGATGCCCGAGGTGATCAAGCTGTTGGGTGAGGTCGAGACGGCCAAGGCCGGCAACCGCGAGGCCACGTTCCGTATCGCCCGCGACAAGAGCCGCCAGGTGGTGGTTCGGCTGCTGGTCGAGCGGCAGAGCCTGCTGCGGCGGCTGAAGATCGCCCAGATGGCCGCCCAGGTCCGGCAACTGATCAAGGTCCAAACCGGCGTGCTGACCACCACCGAGCTGTTGCCCGAGCTGCCCGACGCCCGCCGCGAGTCGCTGAACCTATCGACGCTCGAGGACCAGCGGGACGTCAAGGCGGTCTATCTCCCCTTCAAGAAAACACTCGGCGAGGTGAGCCACTGGACCGGCCCGTTCGGCGAGGAAGCCACCGAAGGGCTGAAACTGCTCGAGCAGGGCAAGGTCGACCAGGAACTCGTCGAGGCCGAAGCGCACCTCCAGTCGGCCCTTTACGCCGAGGCGGAAGACGACCAGCGGGCGGTGATCCTCGCCTTGCGGGCGCTGTTGGAGCGGATCGAGCGGGCCCAGGGCCTGGCCGACGCCGACCAACGGGCCGCCAGCGAAGCGATCCGCGAGATGATCGAGCAACAAGAACAGGTCCGCGAGGCCACCCAGCAGGCCGAATTGGATCAGCAGCGGTCCGATCAACTCGTCGGCCAGCAAACCGAAATCCGCGACGACGTCGCCGCGCTGAGCGAAGCCATGCAGCAATCGCCGCAGCTTCAGGAAGCGCTTAACCGTGCCGAGCAGTCGGCCAACGAAGCCCGGGCGGAGCTGTTCCAGCAGAATCAAGAGGCCGCACTGGCGCAACAAGACAACGTGTTGAGCAACCTCGAACAGGCCGCCGAGCAGGCCGACCAGTTCGATGCCTTCCAGCCGGGTTTGACCTCCGAGGAGTACGACGAGGTGATCGAAGATCTTCAGGCCGCCCGGGAGGATCTACGCCAGGTCGAACAGGAGCAGGCCCGGGCGTCGGAGGCATCCGAAAGCAACCCGGCCGATGCACAGCAGCACGAAGAGAACGTCGCGCAGCAACTGTCCGAGATCCCGGAAAACCGCGATCTTCCCGAGGCGGTCGAGTCGGCCATGGAAGAGGCCCGGCAGGCCGCCACGCAATCCGCCGCCGAGATGACCGCCCAGCCCGAGCAGCGGCAGGAATCCATCGAGGCGGCCAACGAGGCCGTCGAGCAGGCCGTCTCCCAGACCGAAGCGGCCCTGGCCGACGCCCAGCGCGAGCAGTTGCTCGCCCGAATCGCCGAGTTGGCCCATGCCGCGCGTTCGCTGGACATCGCGGCCCGGGCCGAGCGAGAAATCGCCGCCGAGACCCGGCAGGCCGCCGAAGGCGAAGGGCTCGAGTCACCGCGGGCCGCCGAACTCTCGCAGATGCAAGACGACGTACAAACCATCGCCGAAAAGGTGGGCGAGGGCGTCCAGAACACCGCGGCCAACGCCGCCGAAACGCTGCGGCAGGCCGAGCCACCGATCCAAGAGGCCGGCCAACAGTTGCAGGCGGCCGAAAGTCAGCCCGGCCCGCAGTCCAAGCCGGCCGCCGCCGATGCCTCCCAGCAGGCCGCCGCAGCCGCCGAGAAACTCGAACAGGCCGCCGCCGAGATCCGCGAGGAACTGGCCCGTGCGGCCGAGGAAATGTCCCAGCTCGGCGGCCAGCAATTGGCCCAGACCCAACAGACCCGCCAGGCCGTCGAGGAGAGTCTCGCCGGCGCGCTCGATTCGATGGCGGCGCGGATGGACCGTTTGGCCCAGGCCCAAGAAAAGGTGGCCGAGGCCCAAGCCGCGCAGGAGCAGGCCGCCGGCCGGCCCGCAGCGGCCGAGCGGATGGAAATCGCCGAGAGAATCCGTCAGGCGCTAGGGCAACAATCCGAGGCCGATGCCGCCGCCGCAGCCCTGCAACCCAGCAGATCCACCGACTCCAGCGGTGCAGTGGCCAAGCAAGAGCAAGTCGCCCAAACCGCCGGCGAGATCGCCAGCGACGTACAACAAGGCGGCGAACAACAGGGCGGCGAACAACAAGGCGGCGAACAACAAGGCGGCGAACAACAAGGCGGCCAACAACAAGGCGGCGAGCAACAAGGCGGAGAACAGCAGGGCGGAGAACAACAGGGCGGCGAGCAGCAGGGCGGTCAGCCGCTTGCGGCTTCGCAACAGGGCGGTCAACAGCAAGGCGGCCAACAACAAGGCGGCCAACAACAAGGCGGCCAACAACAAGACGGCCAGCAACAGGGCGGCGAACAGCAAGGCGGAGAGCAACAAGGTGGCGAGCAACAAAGCGGTCAACAACAAGGCGGTGACCAAGGCTTCACCCCCCAAGAACGCGAGGCGTTAGGTCAAGCCCTGGCGCAAGCCCAGGACTCTGCCGGCCGAGCCGCCGAAAGCCTCACCGGAGGCAATCAGCTTGCGGCCGAGGCTTCCCGAATTGAAGCACGCAACGCGCTGGAAGAGGCCTACGAAATCGCCCAAGGCGGCCAACAGCAAGGCGGCGAGCAACAAGGCGGCGAGCAACAGGGCGGTCAGCCGCTTGCGGCTTCGCAAGAAGGCGGCCAACAACAAGGCGGTCAACAACAAGGCGGCGGCTTCGACGCCGAGGCCCAGCAGCGCGCGACCGACGCGGCCGGCGAGGCAGCGGCACTAGCCCAATCCGACGCGCCCGGGGCCGCCGCCACCCTCGACCAGGCGACCGGCACATCCCAGACGGCGCAAGGCAAAGCCGCCGAAGGCGACTCCCAGGGCACCGCCGCGGCCCAACAGGCCACCGCCGGTCTGCTCGCCGAGGCGGCCGAACAGTTGCAGCTGGCCATGCAGCAGTTGTCTCAGCAGGGCGCCGGGCAAATGGCCTCGCAGGCCCAACAGGCCGGCCAACTCGCCCAGCAGAGCGTGCCCGTCGACCCGGGGGCCAACGCGGCGCTGCGCGGCGCCCAGGATCAGGCCGAACAAGGGGCCCAGCAAGGCGGACAGACGCCCGGGCAGGCCGCCGCCGCCGAGCAGGGCGTCCAGCAAGCGTTGGGCGAAGCCGCCGGCAGCCTGGCCGGCCGCGAGCAGCAAATCGCCCAAGACATGGCCAATGCCCAGGCCATGGCCGAGGCGGGCATGCAGTCTTCCGAGCCGCAACCGGGCAGCGGGCAAGAGGCCGGGGCACAGCCCGGACAACTCTCACAGGCCGGCCAGCAGGGAGGCCAAGGCGAGCCACAAGGCGGTTCCCCGCCGCAGCCTTCCGACATGCCCGGTTCGATGCCTGGTTCGATGCCCGACGGCATGCCCGGCTCGATGCCCGGCGGGCAGCCGTTGGCCAACCAGCCGATTCGCCAGGCGTCGCAAATGGCGGCGCAAATGGCCGGAATGGCACCCGGCATGCCGATGCCCGGAATGCCGATGCCCGGCGGCATGCCAATGCCCGGCGGCATGCCGACACCTGGGATGCCCATGCCCGGCATGCCCAGTCCGATGATCGGACCCGGCGGGGTGTCGCTTGGCGGCCCTGCGGTGGAGAACGCGCCGCCGATGGAACAAGGACTTCAAGACGAGGCGGCCGAACTGCCCGACGGCCAGGCCACGCCCGACTCACCCGAGGACGCCGAACCCGGCGACCGCCGCTTCCTCCAGGAGGCGTGGTTCGCCCGGCTTCCGCCGGAGTTGCGCAACGCAATCCGCAACAATTCGCGACGCCGCGCGCCGCGCGGTTACGAGGAACGTTTGAAACGATACTTTGAGAGTATGGAGTAGACCCATGACGACCGAGAATATCTCGCCGGATGACCTGGCCGCCGTCCAACGGTGCCAGGCTTCGTACGAAAAGATGCGCACCGAACTGGCCCACGTGATCGTGGGCCAGAGCAACGTGATCGAGCAGGTGCTGGTGGCCGTTTTTTCGCGGGGCCATGCCCTGCTGGAAGGCGTGCCGGGGCTGGCCAAGACGCTGTTGATCAGTTCGCTGGCCGAGGCCACCCACTTGAGCTTCAAGCGGATCCAATTCACCCCCGACCTGATGCCTAGCGACGTGACCGGCACCGAGGTGATCCAGGAGGACCTGAAGACGGGCCAGCGGAAATACGTGTTTCTGCCCGGGCCGCTGTTCGCCAACATCATCCTGGCCGACGAGATCAACCGCACGCCGCCGAAGACCCAGGCCGCCATGCTGGAAGGGATGCAGGAGCGTCAGGTTAGCGCCGGCGGCGACGTGCACAAGCTGCCCGACCCGTTCTTCGTGCTGGCCACGCAAAACCCGTTGGAGCAGGAGGGCACCTATCCCCTGCCCGAGGCCCAGCTCGACCGCTTCCTGCTCTACATCAAGGTGGATTACCCCAGCGGCCTGGAGGAATGGGAGATCGCCCGGCGGGTGACCACCGGCACCTTGGGGACGATCTCGCCGCAGCTTTCCGGCGAGGATATCCTTCAGTTACAACAGTTGGTGCTCCGCGTGCCGGTGAGCGATCAGGTGTTGGGATACGCCTGGGCCCTGGTCCGGGCAAGCCGGCCCGGCACGCCCGAATCGCCCGAGTTCGTCAACAAGTGGATTTCCTGGGGCGCCGGTCCCCGCGGCGTGCTCACGCTGGTCACCTGTGCCAAGGCCCGGGCAATTCTCCACGGGCGTTACCATGCGGCCGTGGGCGATGTCCAGGCGATCATCAAACCGGCCTTGCGTCACCGCATAGCGGGCAACTTCGCCGCCCAGGCCAACGATCTGACCAGCGACCAGTTGATCGACATGCTGCTGGAGGCGGTGCCCGCAGACCGCAAGTATGAGAAGCCGGCTGCGTGAATAGTGGAAAGTGGAAAGTGGATAGTGGATAGCCGCTTGCGGCTTAGCAACCGTTGACGTATCAACATTCTGCCGATTGAAGAAGACCCATGGCCAGAACCGTTCTCTCCCGCTACCTCAACCCGGAAGTGCTCAGCCGTATCGTCGGCCGGCGGATCGAGCCCCGCGGGCTGGTGATCGGCAACCTGGCCGGGGCGCACAAGTCGCCGCTGTCGGGGTTCGCCGTGGAGTTCGCCGGCCACCGGGAGTACGTCTGGGGCGACGACCCCAAACACATCGACTGGCGGGTCTACTTCACCCGGCAGAAATACTTCGTCAAGCAATACGAGATGGAGACCAACCTGGTCTGCCATTTCATTCTCGACAGCAGCGCGTCGATGCGTTACGGCGAAGCTCAGCAGCAGAAGCTGGCCTACGCCGCGCAGATGATCGCCGCGCTGGGATACGCGATCATCCGCCAAAGCGACAAGGTTTCGCTGGCGGTGTTCGACGAGAAGATCCGCGGCATGGTGCGGCCCGGCAACACCATGGCCCAGATCATCCGCATGTCGGAGCTGCTGGACCGGAGCGAGCCGGTCAACAAGACCTCGATGGCCGATTGCCTCAGCGAACTGGCCGGGCGGATGAAGCGTCGCGAGATCGTGATGATCTTAAGCGACTTCTTCACCGACCTGGACACGCTGGAGACCGCCTTGCAGCAGATGCGCTACCACCGTCACGAAGTAGTGCTGTTTCAGATCATGCACCACGACGAGTTGAACTTCGAGTTCGCTGAGATGACGAAGTTCGTCGGCTTGGAGATGCCCGACGAGCTGTTGGCCCAACCCGGCCAGATCCGCCGGGCCTATCTCGGCGCCATGCAGCGGCACAACGACCGGCTGGAGGACCTCTGCCAGCGCAACCGCATCGAGCGGGTGTTGGTCGACACCAGCCTCGACATGGGCACGGTGCTGGTCGACTATCTCAACCAGCGCAGCCGGCTGAACCGCGGCCGCTGAGTTCGCAGGTTATGCTAAAGCATAACGTGTGCCTGCGTCACTACGACCTCGCCTTGTCAGCCGCCAGCCGACGGAGGCTCAAATACGCCCAGATGAACAGCACGCCCATTACCAGGTCGATTACCACAAACGGCTTCCACATCAAGGGCAAGGGGTTGGGAATCAACTCGGAAGGGGAAGTGACCCAATACCACGAGGTGATGCCGCTGTAGCCGAGTTTCAGCAGGATTCCATAGGCGATCAGGTGGCGATTCGCGACCGGGCGGATGGCGATGACGACGAACATCAAGGCAAAGATCAGCAGCAGCAGCGCGGGGAACTGCACGTAGCCCGGGTGGTTCGGACGCGTCACGTCGCACAGGTCGAACAGGTAGTAGGGATCCGCGAGGAACAGCAGGCCCAACGCCGCATCGTAGACGGCCGCCACGATAAACAACAGCGAAATCCAGATTCTTTCTTTCATCACGTTGTCTCCGATTGACGTTTGGATTTGCGAAGGTACTTTCGGTTGAAGTTCTCCCGCCGCCACTTCGTCAGTTGCTCGCTGTAGATCTCCCCGGCCAGGCGGTGAAGTCCGCCGCGAAGCTGTTCGACGCTCATCGGCCGGGGCCGGTAGTTGACGTCGAACAGCGTGCAACGCTCCCACTGCCCATCGTACAACAAGCGGCCCTCGTCTTTCAACCGCCGGTACAGGGGCGTGCCGGGAAAGGGGGTCTGGATCGTGATCTGCACGTCGAACAATTCCGACTGGATGGCAAACTCGCAGACCCGGTCGAACACCTCCGGCGAGTGCCCGTCCAGGCCCAAAACGAAGCATCCGTTGACGCGAATCCCCTGCGACTGGATCCGCTCGACGGCTTCTCGGTACTGCGGCCATCGCCGGCGCTTCCAGTCGCTCTTGAGCTCCAGTCCGGCAAGTCCCGTTTCCGTGGGGCTTTCCAGGCCGATCAGCACCTGCGTACAGCCGCTTTCGCGCATCAGCGCAAGCAGTTCCTCGTCCTCGTACACGGAAAGGTCGGTCTCGGCAAACCAGCGGACGTTTCGCTCTCTGAGCTCGACGAGCAGCTCTTTCCAGTATCGCTTGTCGACAAAGGCATTATCGTCGGCCAGCTCGATAAACGGGCGGTGCCACAGCCGGCAAATGCTATCCACCTCGGCCAGCACACGTTCCATCGGTTTCTGCTTGTATCCAGCGGTCAACAGGACCGAACTGGCACAGAACTCGCACTGATGCGGACAGCCGCGGCTGGCCTGTACGGTCAGGCGGTTATACTTCGACAGGTCGAGCAAGTCGAAGGCCGGCATGGGCGACTCGTCCAGCGGGAAGCCGTTTCCGGGGCCGTAGCGAGGTTTCAGACGGTCCGCCGCGGCATCGTCCAGCACGTCCAGCCAGGTGGCTTCCCCTTCGCCGATCACCACCGCGTCGCAGTGTCGGGCCGCCTCCTCGGGCAGGGCGGTGACGTGCAGGCCGCCCATCACCACGGGCACCCCTGCCGCCCGGTAGCGATCGGCCAGCTCGTAGGCCTCGCCGATCTGGGCACTGAAGCTGGAGATACCGACCAGGTCGAAGCCATTGGGCAGGGTGTGCAGTTTGCCGATGTCTTCGACCTCGAAGTACTCGCAGCGGTGCTCCTTGGGCGTCATGCCGGCCAGGGTCAGCAGGCCTAGGCTGGGCAGCGAGGCGATCGTTTTGCTGCGTTCCACGAAACCGGGCAAGGTCAGCCCGAGCCGCAACAGCTCCTGGTCACACGCCCGGATGCCACTCATCGCGATCAGACCGATTCTCATCGCAGCACTCCCCGATAGATGAAGTCCCCCGTGGCGATCACCAGGCTGAGAACGGGGATGAAGAACAGGTGGCGAAACACGCCTTGCCAGGCCGAAAGCAGGCAAACCAGCGGCATGGCAACCGCCCCCACAACAAACAGCACGGCGGCAAGTTGGGGCGGCGCGTCGAGTTTCAGAAAGTCGACCGAAAGGGCAAAGGCCAGGTTCAGCAGTCCGGTGCCTAGCAGCGAGATGTGTGCCAACCGCAGCATCCGCCGCCGCCACGATCCGTAGCCTCCCAGCCACGCCTCGTCGTGGAAGAACATGCCTATCGCCGCCCCGGCGAGCAGTCCGGTGAGAATCCCAATCCAGCCCACGTGTAGGTTTACGGGTTCCATTTTTTCTGACCGTCACGGGTTTTGGGCAGCGTGATTCCGGTAGCCGCCGAGGCAGCCGCAGACCAAGAGGTTTTCGAGCCAGTTATCATGGCGGCGGCGCCTGTTGGTCAAGTCGCTCCCGAATCTCCTCAATCGCCTTAGCAAGTTCCAGGTTCACTTTGGATTGCTTGATCTGGTAATAGCCAATGAAGATGAAGGCCGCCAAGACCAAGCAGAGGTTACCGCGACCAGAAACACTTGCAGCGAACTCCGCAACGCAACCAAGCAGCCCCATGGTCACTCCGCCGAAGAGTCCGACGACCAGAAGAACTCGTGTGCTAGTGGCCGAAGCCTTCTTTTCGCTCTTCAATATCCACTCAAATTCGCTTTCCATGATCCACCGCCTTCTTTCTGGAGAGGACTCTCAGGATTGCTATCCGGGCATTTGTTTTCCGATCACGATATGCTAGAGCATAGCCTACGTCACTGGCCTTACCCCCGGTGCCATTGTTACCCATCATCGCACCTCCGGCAAGCCCACACGATGCACGTTGCCGCCACAACGAGGCTCAGCGGCCACCGCACGCGATGCCCGCCGCCGGGCATTTCCGCCGAAGGCTGTATTACGACCGTCCTGTAGGACGGTTCGTGCGGCCAGTTCCGCCGCTGACCATATCTCGCGGTTGCCCCAGAGTTCGTCCAGAGCAGAAAACACAAAACAATCAGTCCTGAACACCTTTCTTCCCGCAATAACGGTTGCTGACACCTTTTCTCCTCCATCTTCACATCGGGCGGCCTGGCCGCGCCAAGAGGAATTGGGTATGCTTCGCTACTTGGCGGGCTTAGCTCCAGGGCCAAGGCCGAGGGTCGCTTTGGCGACCGTTGAAAGTGATAATGACATCGGGGCGGGCATCGAAATCTTGGGGGCGGGCATCGAAATCTTGATCTGTCGCGTTGCAAGGGAGCAGCTCCATGGGCCCTCTCGACTGGACGATCATCGCGCTGTATATGCTGGGGATGATCGGGCTGAGCGTCTACCTGGGACGCGGGCAGGCCGATCACGAGGACTATTATCTGGGCGGGCGGAATCTTCCTTGGTGGGCCGTCGGCATTTCGACCATGGCCACCCAGACCTCGGCGATCAGCTTCGTCTCGATCCCGGCCTTCGTGGCGCTGAAACCCGGCGGCGGGCTGACCTGGCTCCAGTACGAGTTGGCCTTGCCCCTGGCCATCATCTTCACCATGGTCGTCCTGCTGCCGTTCTTCCGCAAGCTCGAACTGGTGAGTGTCTACGGGTATCTGGAGCGCCGTTTTGGACTGCCCGCCCGACTGGTGATCAGCGCGGTCTTCCTGCTCAGCCGTGCCCTGGGCACCGGCGTGGGCGTCTACCTCAGTGCCGTCGTGCTGCACGTGTGCCTGGGGATCCCCGTGTGGGCAACCATTCTGTTGATCGGCGTGGTGACGGTCATTTACGATGCCATCGGCGGGATGAAGGCGGTCGTCTTCTCCGACGTTATCCAGATGGTGGTCCTTGTGGGCGGGCTGTTGCTTTGCATCGGCTACGTAGCCGCGGAAGTGGGCGGTCTCGGCGCGATGTTCTCTTCGCTTTCGGCCGAACGCTGGCGGGCGCTGGACCCGGGCACCGGGCTGGGTGACGGGGCCAAGATGCCCTTCTGGGGCTTCCTCATCGGCGGGTTCTTTCTCTATGGTTCGTATTATGGCGTGGACCAGAGCCAGGTGCAGCGAGAACTCTCCGCGCCGACGATCCGCGACACCAAGCGGGCGCTGGTCTTCAACGGCCTCGCCCGCTTCCCGTTGACGCTGCTGTACCTCTGCCTGGGCGTCGCCGCGGCGGCCGCGCTGGCCCACTCGGCCCCGTTGCGCACGGCCATGCAGGGCAAGCCTCTGGATGAACTCGTACCACGGCTGATCCTGCTGAAGATTCCTGCGGGGATCCGCGCCGTGCTGTTCGCGGCGATCCTCTCGGCGGCCATGTCGAGCCTCGATTCGGCGCTGAATTCCCTTTCGGCCGCCACCATGCGCGACTTCGTCGAGAAGCTTCGCAAACCATCGTCGCGGCACCTGCTCATCATCGACAAACTCACCACGGTGATCTGGGGGGTGATCATCACCGGCTTCGCGTTCCTCTTCTGGGTCGCCAACCCCGGCGACACGGTCATCGAAGGCATCAACCGGATCGGATCGGTGTTCTACGGTCCGATCCTGGCCGCGTTTTTGACGGGGCTGCTTTCGAAGCGCTCGACGGGTGTCGGCGTGATTTGGGGACTGGCGGCGGGCGTCGTCTTCAACGCCAGTCTCTGGCTGCTCTCACCCTGGTTCGTGATCCATTGGATGTGGTGGAACGTGTTTGGGTTGGCGGTCACTATCCTGGTCACCGGCGGCGTCAGCCGACTCACCCCCGCCCCCACCCCGGGAACGGTCAGGGCCTATACGCTGTCGGGCGCCGCCGTTCTCAAGGAAGAGATCCGTTGGTGGCGGATTTACCTGGTGCTGGGCGTCTATTTCCTGGTCATCCTCACGGTCATCCTGCTGTGTACGCTCTACGCCCGTCACCTTGCCGGGTAGTGGATAGGTTATTGAACTTCCGCCGGAAACGTCTTCTCGACCACGGCCGCTCCTACGCTGTCGCCGAAGACGTTCACGGCGGTGCGGAAGCGGTCCAGCAGCCAATCCACCGAGAGGATCAGGCCGATGTATTCGGTCGGCAGTCCGACCGCATTGAGCACAATGATCATGGTGACCAACCCGGCTTCCGGGATCCCGGCGGCCCCGATGGCCGCCAGCGTGGCGGTGATCGCGATGGTCAACTGCTGCATCAGGCTCAAGTCGATCCCCACAACCTGGGCGATGAAGATCGCGGCGGCCGCTTCGTACAGCGCCGTGCCGTCCATGTTGATCGTGGCCCCCAAGGGCAAGACGAACTCGACTGACCTCTTGGAAACACCCGCCTTTCTCGAAGCACACTCCATGGTAACCGGAAGCGTGGCCGATGAGCTGGCCGTGGAAAAGGCGGTCAGCAAGGCTTGGGCCATCTGGACCATGAAGCGATAGGGGTTCTTCCTGGTAAAAACCCAATAGATCAGCGGCAAAGTGACCAAGGCGTGGACGCCCAGCCCCGCCAGCACGGTCATCACGTACCATCCGGTCTGCAGGAGTTCTTCGACGAACTTCCCTTCGGCCTTGGCCTCACCAAAACGGGCCGTCACCAGGCAGAAGATCCCCAAGGGCGCCACCTTCATCAGCAGCAGGATGAACGTCATCAGGGCGTCGTTGACCTGCTCGATCATCTCGGTCAGCGCCCGCACTCGCTTGCCCATGGTGGTCAACATGCCGGCGAAGATGATGGAAAAGACGATCAGCGGCAGGAGGTTGGTTTCGGCGGCAGAAGAGAACAGGTTGTCCGTGAACAGCATCAACATCAGGTTGTTGAGAATGGTCGTCAGGGAAGGTTCCTTTCCTTCCAGACCGCCTTCGAGTTCCGGCAAGGCGCGGGCGACGTCCTTTTGTTCGAGGCCGGTTTCTTCCGCCAGCGCATCGAGGATCTTGGTTTTCGTCTTGGCCGATCCGCTTTCTGCCTCGATTTCCGCACGTTTCTCGTCACTGACGGTGCCCACGCCGGGGTTGATGAGGTTGACCACCAGCAGGCCGACGACTACCGCCAGCACGGTGGTGCATACGTAATAGGCCACGGCACAGCCCCCGGGCCGCCCCAACTTGCGGACGTCGCCCATGCCGAGAATGCCGTTCATCACGCTGGTGATCACCAGCGGAACGACCATCATCTTCAGCAGCCGCAAGAAGATTTCGCCGCCGACTTCGAACCTGGCGGCAAAGTCCGGCAGCAGAAGGGCCAGCAGTATGGCCAGCACGATGGCGCTGCAAATGTACAGCGTCAGACGGCTTTTGGGTTCCTGGGGCATGGAGTCTCCCTCGGTTCATGTAGGGTGCGTGCAACGCACCGCCCGCCAAATACAGCGGTGCGTTTCACGCACCCTACGGACTTGCTTACGCATTTTGCTGGTGTCAGGTCCTGCTGTCAATATCCCGTCGGGCGGACTGCTTCCGAAAGCCGATCATCCGGTTTCGCTTCTGCCGGCCGGATGGTAAGCTGGGGGAAGTTCGAGGGACTGTTTGGGCGGTTTTCCGTCTGCCCGGACCGAGAAATGACCGTGCGTCATGATGGGAAACCCTGGCAGGCCGTAGAATTGGAGCTTCAACCATGCGTAAGACCTGGTCCACCGCAGCGGTAATTTTGGCCTTGGTTCTTTCGCCGTTCGCCGTGGTGTGGGGCTACCGGCGGATCACGGCTTTTCCCAAGGAGATCACGATCCCGCAAGGTCCGCGAGGCGGGCGGCACGAGCAAATCGCCGAAAGCCTCAGCAGGGAAATCCACCAGCGGTTCGGCGTGAACACCGATCGAAAGGTTCACACGGACGGCTCGGTGGAAAACCTGCGACTTCTTCAAGAAGGGCAGGTCGATTTCGCCCTTTACCAGACGGGTACCGAACGCGTCCTCCGCGGTCTTGACTCTTTTTTCCAAACGCGGGACAAGAACGGCGACCGGCAACTGAACCTGAAAGAGTTCGTAGCCCAACCGAGCCCCGATGAATTCCAAGGCCAGTGGTCCGCCGAACGGGCCGAAAAAGCCTTCCACCGGCTGGACGCCGACGACGACGGCTCCCTGTCGCGGCAAGAGTACCACGACACTTCCTCGATCGCGTGTGTTGCCAACCTCTATTCGGAAGTAGTCCATTTCTTCGTCCGTCGGGGTGCCCTTATCGAGAGTCCTGACGACTTGCGCGGTAAGCGCGTCGCCGTGGCCGTGAAGACCTCGGGCGACTACGCCACGAGCCTGATTCTGCTGGACCATTTTGGCCTGGACGAACAATCGATCGACCCAAAGTATCTGGAGCATGGACAAACCGAGGAAGCATTCCTGGCCGACGAGCTCGATGCGGCGTTGATCACGACGGGAATACACGAACCGATGTTTCCGAGACTATTCGAGACGGGAAAATGCGACCTGCTGAGCATCCCCTGCGCGGAATCTCTCACCATCAAACATCTCTCGATGTCTGAACACAAGATTCCCAAGGGACATTACCGCTCATGGCATCCGGCGACGCCGGCCGGTGACATTGATACCGTGGCTTTAGGCGCACAACTGCTGACGCACATCGACGTTCATGCCGGGTTGGTGGAGGAAGTGACCCGCATCGTGCTGAGCGAGAGTTTCCTGAAGCAACATCGGCTGCGAGAATTGTTCGACGGCGGCTACGAGTTTGCCCGAAAGAAGCCCGAGTTCGCGATCCACCCGGGCGCCCAAGGCGTCTACGATCCCGGGTTGCACCCCCTGCTGCCCACCGACTTCGTCGAGTCGATGGAAGGCATGCGTTCGTTCGCCGTCTCGGTGCTGATTGCGGTGTTCTTCGGGGCCCGCTGGCTGAGACGAAGCCGGGCGAGCAAAAGGGAGCACAAGCTGGACCGATTCATCCGCTCGCTGCTGGACATGGAGCGACGGCAGGTCTCTCTCGACGCCGGCGGGAACCCGCACGACGTTCAGAGTCTGCAAAAGCTCCTCGACGAGGTAACTTTCCTCAGACAAGAAGCGTTGGGTAAGTTTTCCTGCCATGAGTTGAACGAGGATCGGGGAGTGGACTGCTTCCTGGAGATGTGTCACGCGCTGAGCGACAAGATCAACGCCAAGATATCGCGGCAGCGGCTGGACCAGCGATTTGACGAGCTCGCCCGGGCCATCGACGGCTCGGGCGCGCAACCCCTTGAAAAACAAACGAATCAAAAGTAGGGTGGGCACTACCTGCCGAGAACCGCTTTACGTTGGCGATCTAGCGATTGGTGGGCAGTGCCCACCCTACTGCGTTTTCAACGGGGCCCACCCTGCTTTTTCAACGGGCTACTAAGATTCTGCCGTGCCAAAGATCGATAGAGAGATATAGGCCCCAGTGCACGGTACGCACGCAACCCGTTTTATCTATACAGATGGACAAACCAATCGAAGTCGTAATCACGGGCATGGGCGTCGTCAGCCCGATCGGCATCGGCCGGGAGCCGTTTTGGTCGGCCCTGTGCCAAGGACGCAGTGGGGTGGGACGAATCCGGCAGATCGACGCCTCCCATCTGCCGATTCAGATCGCCGCCGAGGTCGACGACTTCGACCCCAAGGCCTACGTCCGGCCCCGCAAGGCCCTGAAGGTCATGTGCCGCGACGCCCAACTCGGCGTGGCGGCCGCCATACTGGCCTGCCAGGACGCGGGCATCTCGTCCGGCGCGGTCGATCCGCAGCGGCTGGGGATTGTCTTGGGGGCCGATCGGATTTGCGGCGTCATGGAAGATTGCGAGCCGATTTACCGCAAGTGTCTGACGGGGGGGACGTTTGACTTCAGCCGATGGGGCGCCGAAGGAATTCCGGCCGGCTTTCCGCTCAGCTTCCTCAAGGTGCTGCCGAACATGATCGCTTCACACGTCTCGATCGCCGTGGACGCCCAAGGACCGAACAACACGATCCATCACACCGAACTGTCCGGTCTGCTGGCCGTCAGCGAGGCCGCCCGGGTGATCCAGCGCGGTTCGGCCGATGCGATGCTGGCCGGCGGCGCGAGTTCGCAGACCCAACATTTCGACTATATTCGCCGCTGTGTGATGGGAATCCTCTCCCCTAGGCAGGATGACCCTACGGCGGCCATGCGGCCCTTCGACGCCGAGCGCGACGGCCAGGTGTGGGGCGAGGGAGCCACAGTGTTCATCCTCGAAGATCGCCGGCACGCCGAAGCACGCCACGCAAAGATCCTGGCCCGACTGGTCGGTTGGGCCACGGTCTGCGAGATACGCCCCGGCGGCAACGGATCACAGCGGACCGGGTTGTGCCGGGCCATCGAAATGGCGCTGCATCGGGCGGGCCTGACCGGCGACCAATTGGGGCACGTCAACGCCCATGGGCTGAGCACGATCCGCGACGACCGGATGGAGGCCCGGGCGCTGCACCGGGTGGTCCCGACGGTCCCGGTGATGGCGCCGAAAAGCTACTTCGGCAACCTGGGAGCGGCCGGCGGGGCGGTGGAGATGGCCGCCAGTGTGCTCTCGCTGACCGGCGCAGTGATCCCGGCCACACTCAATTACGAGCGTCCCGATCCCGAATGCCCGGTGGAGGTGATCCACGGCCGGCCGCTGAGTTCGGAAAGGTCGCCGGCCCTGGTGGTCAACTGGACCCCGATCGGCCAGGCCGTCTCGGTCGTGCTGGCCGGTCCGAACTGAAGGGTCGGCG
>SDBV01002997.1_pt1 | contig 25183 bp, 21 predicted proteins | sample 2277081 | NCBI WGS metagenome assembly SDBV01 (sample SAMN10402039, study PRJNA504765) | marine sediment metagenome | isolation source: marine sediment core GS10_PC15, 223 cmbsf | place: Arctic Ocean: Southern Knipovich Ridge | collected 2010 | reverse complement strand
GTACCACCTATAGATATCATGAGTATAGCAGGATACTTACTCAGAAAAGAGCGTGCTCAGCTACCAAACTTTAGGCTTAGTACCATCTGTGATTACTTAGGCTTGAAAGATGATGGCAAGTACCATGACGCTCTCTTCGATATACAGCAGACTAGAAAGGTTCTAGTAGAACTAGATAGGAGGATTATAGAACGCTTTCGGATAGAAGCACAACTGTGAAATCGCAAACTATGTTACATAATGTAACAAAGATGAAAGGATCTTAAATGTTTCTTGACATAGCTTTTGCTAATGACTATCAGGCTCCTGCTTTGATGCCTGAGTGTGAGAGTAAGCTCAGTGTAGTTAAGGCTACCTTTGGCAAGTCAAAGTCGAGCGGTGGTGATATGATTACTCTGATTCTTAAGCCTCTCAATGCTGCAGAGCATGGAGTGGAGAATCCACAGAATATCTTCAACTATCTGTCGTTTCCTAATGGCTTAGATGCGGATAATGATAACTTTTTCCGCGGCAATATGACAGCCTTCTGTGAAGCTTTCGGTTGTGAGATCACAAGTCGGCTTGAGGCTGATGATACAACAGGTGAGATTCCATCCTGGGTAGGTAAAGAAGGCTGGGCTGCATTGACAGTAGAGCCTGATGAAGGCTACGGGCCGAAGAATGGAGTTCAGAAGTTCACGAGAAGTGCATAGTTCTATGCCTGCCTGTACAAGAGTATAGAGTACACACAAGACAATGGGAAGTGGCGTATGCAACCTACGCGGCAGGCACCCATAGGATCTGAGACGGCAGGATTATCGCATCCTGTACTACTAGGTTGGGTAATAGTTTTCTGGATCGGAATTCACTATTATCTAATCCGTCTCAGAATGATGCCCTAGACAGTACTCCTTCTCATCATCGGGCAGGGAAGAACTCTAGGGCTTGTAGAAGGAGTGGCAGGACTGGTAGAAGGGGGAATAGCTAGTCTTGTCACTCCTTTATATTAAACTTGGAGGCACTGAATTAGATGAATCATGGAGATCAAAGACCTAGGCTATCCATAGACGTACCACTAGATCTCCGGAATAGGGTAAGAGATGCTATACCTTTCGGCTGCATGGTGCATGTCTTAGAGGTAGTACTGGAAGATCTAGTTGGCTTATTAGAAGCAGATGATGAGAAGACTCTATACGCTCTAATAATGGCAAGGAAAGTAAAGCTAACGTATAAGGTAAGGCAAACAGATGGCAAACATAATGAGCCTTCAACGTCCTAGTATTCTTGAGCTGGATGATAGTGAAGGATTGCAGCTAATACTAGAGGTCCGTACTAGACGTATGACTCCTACTGCAAGGTCTACAAAGTCTAGGAAGAAACAAGAGGCCTCACCTGGAGGTCGGATGAAGAGGGCTTTTTCTGCTATGAGTTCTGAACAGGCTCAACTACTTCTTAGTAAGATAAAGAAAGGATAGTTCTGCTATATGAAGGACACAAGACAGGATAAAGTCAAGGTCTCAGATATAGAAGTCGGCACTCGCATCAGAGAAGAAATGACCTCTGTTGCAGAGAATATGCCTGAGTCCTTTACTCAACTCAAGGCTGATATAAAGATACATGGTCTTATACATCCTATAGCGGTTAAGGAGAATCATGAAGATCACGACTACCCGTATACTCTTCTGGCTGGTGGTAGGAGGCTGGCTGCTGTTATTGATATGGCTATGGAATATATTGAAGTAAACATCTATGATAGTACTCTATCAGACCTAGACGCAAAGGGTATAGAACTTGCTGAAAACATAGTCCGCAAGAGCCTTGAATTCCACGAAGAGATTAAACTCAAGGCTGAGATCAATGCTTTACAGATACAGATACATGGTGAGAAGACTTCAACTGCTGTCAGTGCTCCAGGATGGAACGCTGTACAGACTGCTGCCTTGTTAGGTGAGTCTCCTGCCAATCTATCTCGTGACTTAAAACTGGCAAAGGCTGTCGAACTATTACCTGGTCTTAAGGCTGCTAAGTCTAAAGGTGAAGCATTTAAGATGATCAACTCTATGGAGCGTAAGGCTACTAACGCAGCAGCTGCATCTGTGGCCGAGGAGAAGGCTGCGAAGACTCCAATGGATCAGATTAAGAAAGCCCTGATGAATAACTATATCCTTGGAGACTTCTTTGAGTGTGTGAAGAAGGTACCTTCCAATAGTATAGGCTTCATAGAACTTGATCCTCCCTATGCCATAGCCCTACAAGAACAGAAGCGAGACTATGAGAGTGTATATGTAGGAGATAACTACAATGAAGTACACCCTGATAAGTACCCTGATTTTATCAGACTTGTTCTTGAAGAGTGCTATAGAGTTCTTAGACCCGATGGCTGGATTGTCGTTTGGTTTGGGCCTGATCCTTGGTTCCCTGTTATACTTGGCCTTATGCAAGAGATAGGATACAAGACTCGTGGACTGCCTGGTATCTGGAATAAGGGAACTGGGCAAACTAATAGACCAGATAGATACCTGGCTAATGCTAATGAACTATTCTTCTACGGCACAAAGGAAGATGGTCAGATTGCTAAGCAGGGTAGGAGTAATGTCTTTGACTTTAAGCCTGTAGCTGCCATGAGGAAGAATCATCCGACTGAGCGGCCTATAGAACTTATTCAAGAGTTAATAACAGTCTTCACCCTAGCATCATCTCAAATCCTTGTACCTTTTCTAGGCAGTGGTAATACTATATTGGCTGGAGCTAACAAATGTATGACGACTGTGGGATTTGAGAAGGTAAGGTCCTATAGAGAGAGCTTCATAGTAAACGTCACCCAGTCTGATCCTGGTAGGTACTCTTCTTACAGACAGACTACTATCCCACTTGCAGTAGATCCTATAGGAGAGCTGTCAAATGAAGAAGGATCAGCAGCAGACAAAGAGACGTCTGTATAAGGTGTTTGTCTCCTATTACGAAGGAGGCTTTTGGTATCCTTTGTATACTGTGATAAATTCTAGAAGGGTTAGAAAGATTTTACTTAACACAAAGATCTATATGGACAATATTAGAGGGCCTATTCGTACACTAGTAAAATTTCCTGGCAGGCATGAGTATGTTCACGCAGTTCTATTTCCTAATGGTGAGGTGTTTGATGCTATAAATAAGATGAGGCCTAACAGGCTTGACTACAAAGGTATAGAGAGACGCATAGGTATTGCAAAGAAGTCTAGATCTGATAAAATACCTATACATTTAAGAAACTTAATTGACACTCATCGCAGAGCTATGACAAAGGTAGGCAGAACTATAAGCAAGCATTATCATCCTCAACCACCTGATAATAGATTTGAAAGGATCTCCGGAATCCTAGCCAGTCAGGTAGACCTAGATGACTAATATAGTACGCCCTTGTGGGCCTATAGATGCACCTATCTCCCTCATAGGTGAGGCACCTGGAGAGGAAGAGAATCGTAAGGGTCTACCTTTTGTAGGGGCTGCCGGACAGGAACTAAACGAGTGCCTGCTCTCCTCCCAGTCTCTCCTCATTAAGGAAGATCATCCTGGTGTTGAGAGCCTGACTCGACAGAACATATACATATCTAATGTCTTGAAGGAGCAGCCACCTGACAATGATATAAGTCCTTTTATAAAGTTCTCTAAGAAAGGTGTCTTCGTCTCTCCGGTATATAAGAAGTATGAAGAGGCTCTATACCAGGAGCTATCTCAAGTCTCCTCTAATGTAATCCTAGCTGCTGGCAATTCTGCACTATACACCCTCTGTCGAAAGGTAGGCATAACTAGATGGCGTGGATCTATCTTAGAGGGTGTGAAGGAGATCGGTCATAGGAAAGTAATCCCTATCATCCATCCAGCTGCTCAACTATACGGTGGGCCTTTCTACTACAAGCACTTAATCACTGCAGACTTGATAAGGGCTGGAAGAGAATCTATAACTCCGGAGAGGATCCTTCCTGCTAGACAGCTACTCATATGGCCTACGTACCTAGAGGCTATGGAGTTCCTCACTGACATCTTCAACAATCATACTATCATAGCTGCTGATATTGAGGTAGTGCGTAATGAGCTATCCTGTATGTCCTTTGCGACTACACCACATAGGATAATGACAGTGCCATTTGTTAAAGGGAATAGGAACTATTTCAATCCAGAACAGGAACTCTCTGTAATGAGACTGATTGCAGCTATTATGGAGAATCCTAAGATAAAAAAGATCGGACATAACTATACCTTTGATGCTTCGTTTCTCTGGAGTCGCTATGGTATAAAGACGTCTAACATAGACGACAGTATGATAGCACAGAAGGTTCTCTATCCAGACTATCCAGCTAAACTTGAATTCATCACTTCCCTCTACACTCGTGAACCACACTATAAGATAGACGGCAAGCAGTGGTTTAAGATGTTTGCTAATGAAGATAACTTTCAGGCCTATTGTGCTCGTGATAGTGCTGTAACATTTGAGTGCTTTAATTATCTAATAGGTCAGGCTGTAAAAGAGAATAATATAGACACATATAGAAGGCAAAACGCTCTCATTGAACCTCTTCTATATATGTTTGGTAGAGGTATTAGAGTAGACCTAGACTGGATGGACACTGAGGCAGAGAAGCAGGAGATTAGAGCTGCCAAACTTAAAGAAAAGCTTATCCTCTTATGTGGATATGACTTAAATCCAGCTAGTTCAGATCAAGTCAAGGATTACTTCTATAATCAGAAGGGTCTAAAGCCATACACTAAATGGAAGAAGGAAGGTAACAAGCGTTATCAAGTAGTTACTACAGATAAGACTGCTCTCATACGAATAGCTAATCAAGGATTTGAAGAAGCTAGAACCATACTTTATATTCGAGTTGCTCTGAAACTTCGCTCAACATACTTAGAGAATAAGAAGATAGATCCTGATGGTAGAATGAGATCAAGTAGGAATCCTGTTGGATCTAAGAATGGTCGACTAAGCTCCAGTGAAACTATCTTCAAGTCTGGCATGAATCTACAAAATCAGCCTCACTATGTAAGGCGTATGTTCCTGGCCGATGAAGGATATATAGCTTATGAACTTGATCTTGGCCAGGCTGAGAATCGTATAGTCGCCTACGTAGCTCCAGAGCCTAGCATGATAGCAGCCTTTGAATCTGGTAGGGACATTCACTGCCAGACTGCAGGACTTATCCTCGGGAAGGATCCTAGTCAGGTCAGTGATGTAGATGGATCTAGCCCTCTAGGTGGAGGTATGCAGAGTGAAAGGTTCTGGGGGAAGAAGTCTAATCACTCACTTAACTATGACGAGGGAACTGTAACCTTCTCCATCCAGTGTGAGATGCCACTGAATGAAGCTAAGATGATACATGCTAGATATCATGCTGTATATCCTGCAGTAAAGAACTCATATCATGCTATGTGTCGTCAGAGTCTACATACCTCAAGGGCTTTGATTAACCTCCTTGGTCGTAAGCGTATCTTTACCAAGCCACTAGACGACAGTACATATAAAGACTCCTACGCTTTCATACCACAGTCTACTGTTGCTGACATTATTAACGAGTACGGTCTAATATATATCTTCAATAATCAAGATAAGTTCTGGATGGTTGAGATACTTAACCAAGTACATGATAGTATCTGGCTACAGATACCTGCCTCAGTACCCTGGAATAAACATGCTGAGGCGCTATATCAAATTAAGCAGTCTCTTGAAGTAGAACTAACTGCTCATGGACGTAACTTTACTATACCTCTAGATGCAAAGATAGGCTGGAACTTTGGTGACGGTATGAAGAAGGTAATTATATCAAGCGACTTAGATGAGACAGCTAATCGACTGGAGGATTCCTACAGTGCAGCGTGCGCAGACTGACTGGATAGATACATACCTTAAATATACATACAATAGTGAGCCAGCAACTATATATAAAAAGTGGGTTGCCATATCTGTGATAGCTGCCTGTCTCCAGCGTAAGTGTTGGCTGGAGTGGAGCTTTGATAAGATCTTCCCTAATATGTATATAGTTATAGTTGGTCCTTCTGGATTTTCTCGCAAGGGTACAGCTATGGGTCCTGGATTAAAGCTTCTAAGAGAACTTCATGTTAGTCTGTCTGCTGAGGCTACAACTAGGGAGTCTCTAATCCGGCAGCTTAATGAGTCAACTACTGAGGCTATACTAGATTCACAAGGTATGCTTAGAGAGACACATAGCTCACTGACAATATATAGTCCTGAGTTAACTGTATTCCTAGGCTACGATAATAGACAGCTCATGTCTGATCTCTGCGACTGGTTTGACTGTAGAAGTCCTTGGAGGTATCAGACTAAGGATGAGAAGAAGGCTGATCTTATTCCAGCAACATGGGTAAATATTATAGGAGGTACTACACCTAGTCTACTCCAAGATACCCTTTCCAGCACAGCCATAGGTGGTGGGCTAACCAGTAGAATGGTATTCATCTATGCTGATAAGAAGAGTAAACTAGTCCCTATACCATTCTTAACCGATGAGGAGAAGGCATTAAGAGATGATCTACTCAGCGACTTAGATATGATAAAGCAGTGCCGTGGTGAGTTTAAGCCTAGCAAGGAATTCATGGAGGTGTGGTCACCCTGGTATATAAGACATGAGATAGACTTACCATTCGACGATCCTAGGTTCTACGCATACTTCTCTCGTAGGCCAGTACATGTCCTTAAGCTATCTGTAATAGTCAATGCTTCAAGAGATGGTGGCAAGGTATTAACAAAGGAGGACTTTATAAAGGCTAAGGGATTCCTTGAGGAAGCAGAGAAGTATATGCAGAAGGCCTTTGGTGGAGCTGGTAGAGCTGAGGATGCTGATATATCCTACGACATTATGCAGGCTATTCAGGAGGCTACTGCCATAAAGTCCTTCGAGCTACACAGGAAGTTCTCTCACGATGTTAATAGAGAACAGTTCTCTAGTATCATTATGAACTTACAATCCATGCACTATGTAGCTGTAGAAAATCACGGAGATCAAGCTGTTATAAGGTGGTTAGGAGTATAATTAAACTATGTTACATTATGTAACAAAGGGGAAAGAAAGATGGATGACAAGACTATACAGACCCTTCTCGAAGCTGGCAAGATTAGTAAGAAGGATGTTAAAGAAGTCTTCGGTATAGACCTTGATCTTACTGAGGACTTTCAGCAGGCTGTTGATCTACTTCATACTGTACTCTGTGATAGAACTCATGAAGGAACATTTCCTACATGTAGATACTTAGACGAGAATCAAATTGCAGAGTGCTGGAAGGATCCTGACCATAAGCGCTGGATGAGGAGAGCTGTAGATATAAAGGAAATTGCTAACCTAACTGATAATGAGTTACTGGCCATAGTTATTATGTCAACTGAAACCTTAAAGAGCGTTCAGAGAACTGCTGATACTTATGGTAGACCCTACATCGAACTACTATATATGATTATCTCAAAGGAGATACAGGAGTTCCAGGCGCAACGTCAAACTGCTGCCAGTACTCAACAATCCACTGACGATCAAGAATAGCAGAGTGAACAATAGAGCGCATCTCAGTATCCATCTGCATGTCTTCCATGCGCTGCTCTATCTGACTAGGCTGAATACCGTGGACTGAGAAGGCATCATTCATCCACTCTGGCAGTTCTGTATCTACTGAGCTTGGATTATTTACTAGCCAGTTAACTATCTGAGTAGTAGCCTTCTGCTTCTTCATGCGATCTTTTCTCTGTATATCTTTAATCTTCCTATCAGCTTCTTTAATTATCTTCAGCTTAGTAGGAGCAACACCTAGAGGAAGCATGATCTGTTCAAGGGCAGTAGGTCTATAGATCCTTCTACCCTGCCTATCCTTAATATACCCGTCGTCATCTATCACAGAGTCTATCAGCATTCTCCAATAGTATATAGATGGTGCGAGGCCTGATGCCCACTCCTTAATCTCCATAGGAAAGAAGCCAGTCTCAACTCCATTCTTGATAGACTTTTGTAGCTTAAACATGTCAGATAGGAAAGGCCCCATCCAGTCTTCAACCCTATCTGGTAACTGAAAGGTTGCAGGGATACTTATATCACCACCGAAGAGACCTACTAAACCACGAGAAGCTTTTGGAAAGTTTTTGTTCAGCCACTCATCTAGATCTACATCAAGTGGAACTCGTAGTATCCAACCTAAGAGAGGTATAGTATAAAGTAAGTGTACAAATCCCTTAACACCACCAAGTATCAGCTGCATACCTGCGTACCTTGCTATCTCAACACCTTCAAGGGATCTAATAAATTCCATCTCCTTGATAAGGTAAGTCTTAAACTGACCGATAGCCTTACCACCCTGAGACCTAAGTATATTAGGAAGAGCAGTAGTATTATAAACAAAATTCTGAAATCGGAGAGATCGTCTTGCAAAGGCTGAGGCATCGTCTACCCCCATCCCATACTTCTCTCGAGCGTATAGGTAGTTGGCCGCTAATGAAAGTCTACGTATTCCAAGCTCAGGAGCTGCAAACATTCCAAGAGGCAGCCACAGTTTTATCTTCCTCACAATATTTCCACCTATATCATGAGCCATAGATATACCAATAGCCCACTCGTTCTCTTTAATGAAGGCCTTACCAGCATCAGAGTTCATGAACTGGCGGCCCTTCTTCATGTACTCTCCACCAACTTTAACCCAAGTATGGCTATGACCTCCAGCCCAGTTAATACCTGCAGCAACAGGACGATAGCCAAGCTTTAGTGTTCCCTCGGTATATCGAATTTTATTTACAGCTCTAGTAGCTATCATAGGCTTATCAAGCCCAGTCATTTCTATTACAGGTCTAAGAAGTTTCTTGACCTCTAACGTAAAGCCAGTGGCTCCACGATCTAAAAGAATAGACTCTATAATATTATCAAATAATTGATCTGATACAGGGTACTTCCCTTTAGCATATTCTAACTGTTTCTCAATCATCTTCCGCCACTGCTCAGGAAGCTTAGGCAGTACATACCTAGCATCGTCTATAACAGGGTCAAGCTCCAGCTTCTTATTTAATCCTCTTGCGTATCCATAGAGGATATCAAAGATGTTTTCTTCTCCTTTGAGCACCCCTTTTCTCTTATGGCTTGGGCCCCAGAACTTCCTAGTAGGAACAATACGCACTGCCTTGCCGACTGCCTTACGGATTGCATCAGCAGTCTGTCGCATATCTTCATCTGTTTCGTCAATGTCCTTTCCTATACGATTAACTAATTCAAAGTAAGCATTGCGACTAATAGATGTCTTTACAGTCTCAGCAGATGAGAAACCAGATGTAAGAGTAAGTGATGTAACAGGATTTTCTTTGTCTGCAAACAGACTCTCTGCCTTTCTAACAGCATCCTTTCTTGTTACAGCTATAGCTCTGGTTCTATTATCCTGATCAATTAGTCTATATGATCCACGCTCTATTTTAGGCAGATAGTTATCTAGACCCCAATTTCTTGCATCATCATACCTTGTCCAGAGCTCCTGTAGCTCCTCCATATCAGCTCCAGATCGTCTAGCAGCTTCTTCAACAGATGATTGGTTAGTAAGTATATCATCTATACCTGCTATAAGATCTCTAGGTGCATGCTTTCTAATCTCTTCCAGCTTAGATTCTTGAACTAGCTGTCTGGCAATGTGTAAGTAATCTATTAAATTACCAGCACCCTTAATTACTGGAGTGTTAAACTTTGCAAGAGCTTTCGTATCTCTTTTATGAATAGCATCCATAGCTGGTACAAGCTGAATCTCTTGCTCATCAGTTAACTTCTCTCGAATGTTATTGAAGAACTCGAATGTTTTAGCCGTGGTATTCTCAGATATCATCTCAGCTTCAATAATGCCTGTAGTAAGATTCTGAACTGCAGTAGAGATCTTCTTCTCCTGTTCATTCCTAGGCTGCCATCTATATGCCTGCCACTCAGGTGAGAAGAGATTATGGAGTAGAGGTTTCTTATCTCTAACAGGCTCCTCAACTTCCTGTATCATATCCCTTAGTGCAGCAGCATCCTGTGTACGGAAGTAGGGGATAGGGTTAGTATATCTACTGTCTAATCTATCTATAGTAGGAGCATTAGGTATACTATCGCTAAACTTGATACCTTCATAATCACTAGACAAAGCTCTCTGAATCATAGACTGTATCATATAGGTATCTAGTCTTGGAGCAATAGCTTTAATAAATGCCTTTTGATCTGTACTGAGAGCTTCTATAGACTCAACATCTTCTCCAGCATTAATCCTTTTGATATACTCAGCACTTTCGATGCTTAGCACTTCCAATGTGGCACTACTAACATTTGCAGTTATTATACCAGCTGTATTATCTTGCTCTATTTCTGGAGGTAAGTTAACTATCCACTCTTGCACACTCTCAACTACATTACCCTGCTGTAAAGGCATTGCCCACTGCATCATGACATCTTTAAAGTCACTACCCTTCAGCCTCTTACTGTCTAACCCCTTAGTTACCTCTCTCAAGAACTCTATCTCACTGGCAGATACTTTACCCTGCAGCCTATTCCAGAAGTTATCCGACTCAAGGTTAATCAACTCATTATCCTGTACTAACTCAAAGCTCTTCAACACAGCATCTATACTCAACTTACTCTGTGCTATCTCCTGAGTCCTGAACTGTGGAGTACCTGTGAGCTTACTCTCTAGCTCTGCCTTCTTATCCTCAAACCTCTTCCTCACACCACTTGTAGTAGCACCACTCCGAACAGGAGAAAGTTTATTCAACTCATTCTCTACTACAGCAAGCTGCTGAAGGACCTCTCCCTGTGGTGTAGTCCTGGCATAGTCCTTCCTCAACCTATCCTTAGGAGTATCAGCAGTCTCTACTAACCTAAACTGAGGACCATACTGACTATCTAGAAACCTATCCATCTCATCTTCAGTCATATTCTTAGGCTTCTGCTGTGTAGCGTCAGGTCTTATGCCTCTCATTATCTCACTAGCTAATAGACTATGTATGTCTCCTAGCTCAGCTACATCAAACATAACTTTAGCCCTAGACCAGAACTCATTCAGCCAGTTTAGGAGCTTAACATGGGTAGGAGACTTAACCTTCTCTGAGAGAGCTCTACTGATTCCTTCAGCTAAGTTATCATTAAGCCGCATGAAGTAGTCTTCATCACTCTCACCTTTTTTCCTAGCAGCCTTAGTCGCAAGTAACTTAAAGCCCTTTATCACAACAGGATCTTTAGGACCTAAGATACCTATCAACATATGAGCACCTTCATGACCTATCGAAAGAGCCTTCTGTTTATCTGATATACTTTCATTATTCAAGGTGTCTGCAATATAGATAATATCATCTAGGAAGACACCATACTCATCTTCAGACATATCTTTTATGATTCTATTAACTCTCTTAATATCTTCATCAGCCTTAAGACCAAAGGCTTTTGTAACTACACTCATAACCTCGGTAGCAACAGGACCTAGTTCATCCTTCTTCGCAGAGTCTATAATCCTAACCTCATCAGTATCTACTATAACATCTTCAGACTCTTCAATAGCTCCTGTCTCCTCAACATCAGCTATAGCACCAGTTCTCTTCAACCTGTCAAACTCTTCTCGTGCTTCCCTAGACTCTTCCTGTAACTGAATCATAGTCCTGGCAGTCTTAGACGTACCCTCAAGCTCATCACTAACCTCATCATCTAATGCCGCGTCAACCGTCTCCTGAGCCATAGGGGCTTGTAAATCCTCTTCATTTGTTTCTTCCAGTTCTCTCGCCGCACCCTCAGCCGCGATAAGCTGCTCTCCAAACTTATCTGCTTTCTCCATATCACCAGCATCGCGAGCCTCCCTGAGCTTACCCTTTAGCCACTCTATATACTTAGCTTGTGTCTCAGGCTTACGAACTGATGCCTTAGAAGCCTCAGCGCTCTGCAAGCCAAGGAGTCTGTCTACTTCTGTTTGAATACCTCTACGTTCTACTTCATCTTCACTTTCATCAAACAGGTCCTCAAGCCATTCTATCTTTTCTTCTATAGTATTAAATGTACCAGGTTCTCTAGACTCTATATCTACTGCATCTTCCTTCTGCCTCTCTAACCTTTCTATCTCAGCATCCGCAGCGTCTCTCTCTTTCGGATTCTGAGCATTGTCTCTCTTTGTATTTAAAGCAGCTATCTTCTCATCTTCATCAGATAGTGGAGCATCCTGTTCCTCAGGCTTAACTTCTGTGGGTCTCTTCTTTGGATCAAGTATTCCTTTATCTATTAAGCGTTCTATCTCTCTCGAAGCAGCTTCTCCTCTAGTAACTTCTGTCTCAGAAGTAGCCGCAGCCTTAGCTATTTGAATTCCAGTACCTGCTACACCTAATGCTAGTCCACCTATAGCTCCACCCGCCGCTGCTGTTAGTGCTCCCTCGAAGGTATCCTTACTTGGATCAAAGGTAAACTGATCTATAATATTCTGGCCTACTTGTTCAACTACTTCCTCACTAGCCTCAATACCTGCTGCACGAAGCTGAGCTTTAGGAACTTGATTGAGTAATACCTTACCTAACGCTTTAGCATTTCCAGTTCTTACAGCCTCACCTATTGCCCTTGTAGCACTAAGACCAACTTTTCTAGTCAGCCTCTCCAAAGCGCCTAAGGCATATCTCTCTGCAAATAGAGTAAGTGCAGCATGACCTATAGCTGTTACTGCTCTAGCCTGTGGAGATACAGTTCTGCCAGTAACTCTTTCATGTTCATCTATACTTCTAAGGGCCTGACCACCAGCCTGAAGAGAATAGTATGCAAGAACTATAGGGGATGCAACAGCTAAACCTGCTATAGCTGGCAGTGATGCAACAGATCCACCTAGTGCAGCACCCACAAATTCAGGAGCTCCACCAGGATCAGGTGCTGTCTCTCTACGATGTTCTGATATAGTAGCTACAGTACCACGCTCAACAAGGCCAGCAGTTTCACCTAACCTAGCTATATTAATAGCAGGTTCGTCTAGAGCTGTACTTACAAACCCTCCAGCAAATCCACCTCTCCTCTTCTGCTGTTCAGGCATCTTAGGAAATATATCAGGAAAGTTCTGATTTAAGAAGCCTCTACGCTTACGTTCTCTCTCAAGGAAGCTAAGACCCTGAAACTTAGGACTAGCCTCAGACATTTGATTGAAGAACGTAATAGCAGTCTTAATCTGTTTAGGCTGTTCGGCACCTGTGTATTTAGGATGCGCTGCTATCTCTTCCCAAGTAGGCATTTATTTTATTCCTTCTATAAATTCATCTGCTGTTCCAGAAACTACTCCCTCACTAATAGGCTCTTCTGCACCAGGTGTAGTTTCAAAGAATGCTCTCTGCATCTCTACTGTCTCAGCCTCAGATATACCAGCTAATCTAGCGTGCTTAGGAAGCTCTCTTTTCACAGCATTTTGGAATACGTCTTCAGACGTCTTAGGATCATTAAACGAAAATCGAGGCACTCCATCTACAATATTTACCTTACCCTGTCCAGTACGCTCTAACACTTTTTCAGCTGCCCTACTAGCATCATTCAATACTCTCATCCTGATACTCTGCTTCTGTATCTGTGTAGCTTCCTTCGAGCCTCTCTCATAAGGCTGGCCAACATTAGTTTCTATCTGATTAGTATCTAAATTAAGAATAGCAGCCTGAAACCGGTCTCCACCTACAGGAATCTGAACGAACTGAGTACGTCTAGCTCTTTCAGCAACTGGCTTAGTCTTAAGAAAATCGTAGTACTCATTTATATTCTCAACTCTTAACGCCTCAGTCTCAACTCTCTGCTGTGATATATCTAACTGTCTACCTCTCTGCCCTGCCTGCTGAGAAGCAAGAACATTCTGTATACCCTTCTCCCTAGCATCTTGCGGAAGCAGTACCTTCTCCGCTGCTGACAATTCGCTAGTAGGACCACCTGTACTCTCACCAGTTATTATCTTCTCTATCTGCGTAGCATGTTTATCTAGAACCTTAGCTGTCTCAGATATACTAACAAGACTAGCTAATCTATTCTGCCATGATAGAGGATCACCAGCACTTATGAACTTACCAGCCTCTGCCAATAGTCCAGCAACCCCAGGCTGAATGAAGGTCTGTCTAAGCTTCTGCATGAAACTAGAATCTGGAGCCTTACCTTGTTGACCAGGCTTCACAGTCGTCTGCTGAGGACCTGGTTGCGTAGGTGTAGGTACAGCAGAACTTGGTGCCTGAGGAGCAGGTGGTACAGGTCCAGGACTCACTCCTATATCAGGTGCAGTAAGTCCAGGCGGAGGCTGAGGTATTGCATTAGGATCAAGGCCTACAGCTTGCTCAACCAGACTTAAGTCTACCTCAGCTCTCTGAGGAGGCTGAACTTGCTGATCAGGACTTAATGTAGCTGCATTAAGATTACTAACTATACCCTGCCCCTGCCCCTGAACTCTTTTAGTAGGTCTTATACCTACAGCCTCCATAACAAGGTCTGGAAGAAACTGAGCTCCAGCCCTTCCAGCTCTTCTAACCTTACCCGCAGCATCTAAGACTGGCTGAAGAATATTAGGAACATCTAGTTCCCTAAGAGCCCTTCCAGATCTACGACCTAAACTTTCATCAGCCATCAATCACCCCCACTGTGTTACATTATGTAACAAAGTTTAAACCAATCCAGCAACAGCTCCTATTCCACCACCTATGAGTGCTCCAGTGCCAGCACCAACAGGTCCTGTACCTCCCTTAAAGCCAAACTCAGCACCTACAGCAGCTCCAACAGCAGCACCCGCCAAGGAGCCAGACAGTGCTGACTCAAACTTAGACATTTCAGCTATAGTAGATCCAGGAGCGCTTCCCATAATGGAGCTTACGTACTTACCAGCTTCAGCATAGAGCTCCACATCCCACATAGCATCCTTAACATCGAACTCAATGTTTCTAGACTTCTGCTCCTGCCTTGTTACAATATAGGTCTTCTCAAGATCCATTATTACACTTACTAATATCCTATCTAGTTCAAGAGAATTAATCCTAAGGCCTGTCATAACCTTAACAGAATCAGCAACGAACTGAACACTCATGGACATAGTAGCCATAGTAGACTGTACAACTAGTCTCCGTCTCTCCATCCTGGCAGCCTGTATAAGCTCTCGCTTGCCTATACCTTCCTCAACCATCAACCTACGCATCTCATTATCAGACTGGAAGTTAAGACTCTGATCCTGAGATGATGCAGCTAAATCACCATCGAACTTCTGCTTACCAGATGCGAACTCAAGCCTTTCATCTTCTATGCTAGCCTGTACAGTAAGCTCCTGTTTCCTGATACCAGCAGCTACCTTGGACCTGTACTGAGTCAGATCAATATCAAGTTGCTTAGTTGTATAATCTAGCGCTACCTGAAGACACGCACCAAACTCTATCTGAGCTGCCTTCCATGTAAGGTCTTCGTTGATAGCTGACTTCTCTCTGTTATACTGATTCTCCATATTAGCCAGTGCCATCATCAGAGCATTACCGTCAGTACCATTTATATCTACTCGACCAGCAGTCAGCCTACTCACACCCTGGTTAAACTGAGGATCCTGTCTATCTGCATAAGCACTTACAAGACCTCCTACTGATATACCAGGAGGTATAACCTGAACTGTAGTAGGCAGTGTAACGAATGAACTTACTACAGTGAAGTCTGCTACATCTATATCAGATACTAGGACCTTCTCAGGAGCTGTAAGCAGTGGGATACTGACACTTGACATAGTGATCGTATTAGGTGCTGGTATTTCACTAACATCAATGTCGCTTATAATTGATCCCTCTGCACTACTAGCCTTTTGAAATAGGTCAAACCAATTCTCAGGTGGGTCTAATCCATCAACTACACCTTTGAATAGATCAACCTGAGTCTGCATAACTGCAAGCTCACCCTCAGGATCATAGGCATCTAAATCCGTAAAGGGGTTTCCACCACTCTCAGTACGAGCATCATCTAGATCAAGCATTAGGTTGAAGGTTTGTATTGGAGCTCCTGGCCTTGTGCCACTAGCAGCATTGTCCATCAACCAGCTCCATGGATTAGTCAGATACTCGTGTGGTGATGTTCCTGGTATTGCTCCTGCTCCACCGCCTGAGCCCATCCTATACCTCCAAGTAGACTGTATGAGCTACTGAACCACCTAAGGACTTAGTCAGCTCAACTATTCTATCTGTATCTGTATAGCCTATGATCCTACTACACCCATTTGCTTTAGCGTATGATCTTAGTGTCTGTAAGCCAGACTTCCAAAGTTCATCTGTTATCTTAGTAAATCCATACAGGGCATAGATAAGTAAGTTCTTCGTCTTGCTCATAGGCTCCATTGAGAACATAGTGACGACTACTGCATATACTTTCTTACTCTCACTCATCAAAGTCCAGACTCTCATCTGACCACCTAGACAGGCCTCAAGAATATTATTCATCCCGTCGTCAGACTCTACTGCATTAGGAGGAAGTGAGATTCTAATAGCCTTACTAAGCTGAGGCCAGTAGTTACTGATCTGCTCAGGAACGAGTTGAACTAACATTGATACCTCTCTGAAAGCGTTTATCACCATACTGAAGTTCTACTTGCATACCTGTAAGAGCAGACCTTTGATTAGTAGTACCTCTAAGAATTATTCTAAACTCCTCAGCAGTTATACCTATTCTTGCAACACCACTCTTATTTACTGGCACATGTCTAGAGCTGTGAAAGGTATGTGGATCTTTACTATTCCTATACTCAGCTTCAACAGTTAGATTATCTATACTAGTATAATCTACAGTTATCTGAGCAAGTGTTTTTTCTCCAGCTATATCAAAGAATAGTGAGTCTGACCTGACAAGAGTTTCATCTATATCTCCTCCCTGCCATACTCCAAACAGTGCTCCATTGATTAAGTTAGTAGACGTATAGCCTCTACCTGACTCACTCATACCAAACTGATTAAGAAGGAATGAATAGTTATTATTAGCTATATGCCACTCACCAATACCAGGTCTACCCTCTTCTGGATTATAAGTAATGACTGTATCTTGATCAAGAAGTAGTCGTCCATACTCCTGATAGCCGAGAAACTGTAGCTTCAGGTCAGCTGTCAGCATCCAGAACTCGCCAGTATTTGCAAGGAGGACTTGGGTAAGTTCATCACCTGCAACTGATCCTCGACTATTGATTCCAAAGCGTGCAAGCTCAACTTTACCGAAAGTGTTATTTGCAGCTGAGAACTTCAAGAATGTTATTCCATCCTGGCCATAGACAACTACTCCATCACCTAAAGGTATTGTACTCTGTACACGCTCTGGCCAAGACATAGGCATCATGCCAGATTCATTCCTCTGCATATAGTCCCATATGAGAGGCTTACTACCAGCAGTTATCAACTCAGGATAGAACAGTGAGTATAAGTCACCACCTCCTACACTTGTCCACATTATCCAGTTCTTATCTACATCTCCTAAATCATAAGTATAATTATCAGGGGTTGCAGAAGCCCAAAACGATTGCCAGTCTGCGTTCCAGAAGTTGATCTTATCGAAGCCGCCAAGAAATACACGCCCTCTCCAAAAACATCCAGCATTTATAGTTATATCACTGTTTGTAAATAGTAAGCCATTGAGCTTAAAGACAGTAGTAGCACCATTCAGCAACATATAGTTCTCACCCATATCTACGAACTGCCAGGGCGTACCACTCTTTATATTTCCTGAAAAGAAATAGATGACAATCTCATCAAGATAGCCTGTAAAAGCAGTAGGTGTAAATGTAAGACTTGTTCCATCAGATGTAAGCTTTAGTCTATATTTACCATCTGCAGTTATAGGATCAGACTCTACAGCACCCGCCTTTACAACAAAGGAGCCACTTGTAACTTTTGCCATAAACTCTATATAATAAGTATAGCCAGCTACAAAGACGAAAGTTTGCAAGAGGTCAGCAGATCCTGCTGTGCAAGCTACCATATTGTCTCCGTATGCCCAGCCTGCACCTAATGTCCATCCAGTAGCGTTACCAGTAAATGATCCATTAAGTACCATATTACTTGGCCACGTATCCTCGGAATGGAATAGCGGTTGATAGCCACGAAGAAGAAAGTCTGTATTATCTACTTCAATAATATCTTCTTTAGTAGCTACTACCATCCGCTGTCTATTACGAAAGGTCTGTGGATAGGGCCATTCAGTTGTAAGCTCTATACTCATGGTACCTCCGTAAGAGTAGTTTCCTGCAGCCTTAATTCATACAGCTCCAGAAGAGGCCCACCATGAGCGTCATTAGTATAGTCTGTAGGAACTGGAACAATCAACGTTACAAAACCGTCTCCAACCGAGGAGAGCTCAAAGTACTCATCATATGTTATTACACTATCAGCACCAATCTCAACATTAATAGAATCGTCTCCAACTAAAAACGTAGCACTAACAGATCCAACCTGTAATAGATCTAGCCAGAATCCTGCTGTCGTTGATCCTGCGACCGTAGATCCAGAAGTCGTAGATCCAGGAATTGTACGCCCAGGTATTGTATATCCTGGAATAGTAACCCCTGGATCACTAGAGACAGCTTCAATACTAACATTCCACATACCTAAGTAGCCTACTGGATTTGTAGTTGCGAATGATAGTACTGCTGGATCTCCTGTAGTAAGCCACTCTGATACAAACGCTTTTCCAGAGCCATCACCGAATGGGATTGTAAGATGTACATTCTGAGTATCACTTCCAAACGATATAGCTAAATCTATCTCCTGTGGAGTTCCCGGAGAAAGCGCTCTAAATTGAGGACTAAATCCATAAGCAAATCGAACTTTAGCTAATACCCCTGCCGGAAGATTCAGCGTTTGTGATAGCGAACTTTCATCTGTTAACTCTGGCGGAACTGCAAGATTTGCTCGAGCTGAAAATACTGCGATTCCAGCAGTTAACCAATTAGCTTCTCTCCACCACGTACCTGCAGATTGACCTACCCAAGTACCTTGATATGTACGCATACCACTAAGCTGCCACCCAGGAATATTACCTTGATCTATGACATTAAAGATGCCATTTCTACCTGCATAAAGCGGCGTCGTTGTAGGTGGTGCACTCCTTGGTTCTACAGTTATAGCTGGTATAAATGTTGGTAATATAACTGTAGGAGGTATTACAATAGGTAACACTATTACAGGTGGAACCCATATTTGAGTATTAAGAACTGTACCTTTGATACTGAGTTTATATACCTTATCAGCCTCTAATGGTCTTATCAACTCAGCTGGTATCTGCCAGATAGAACCTGCAGCATCAGGCTCATAGATTGCTACAGAGAACTTAGTAAAAGTTATAGATGAGTAATTAAAACCTGTAAAACCAGGCCCTATATGAACTGATCCAGAGTGTGCAGCATCCAGAGTTACAACCTCAAGATGGTTAATGAAATTAAAGGAGCCCGCACCCTCAAATAACACTATATATTGAGAGCCGCCAGAAGCACTAGATATTCGTATATGTGCTCCCCCACCAGCATCTGTAGACACACCTGATAATGTTATAGATATTCGAATCTTATCACCACCAGTGAGATTATCACCAGTGTAGTCATTACTTACAACTTCATTAAGACCGATATGGAAACCAGTATTAACATAGCTAAAGCCTGGATCATCAAAGGTCCAAGAAGCTCCTGGAAACTGTTGCCAAGGAGTATCATTAGTCAGATTTGGATCCTCCATTTTCTCACCTGTAAACGTATCATCAACAGGATCATACCTTGCAACACCATCTCCTGCAGCCCAGTCTGTACCTATATTCCATTTATCAACAGCATCAAATGAGTGTTGAGCAAGTACATCAAGTAGATCAGATCCTACTCCACCGTCTACTCCATAACCTGGAAGAGCTGGTGTTAGAGGAATATCAGCCTCTATGCCACCAGGATTATAGCCACCTGCTTGATAACTTCCACCACCCTCGGTAGTAACTAGACCATTATCAGTAATAATAACTGAATCATCAAGTGTTTTATATCCAGCAGCTATAGCACCTAATCCTAGACCAGAGTCTTCATCAATAAGGAATGGATCAGATATAGTATCTGACGCAGCTAGACCGTCAGGAGTAATCCTCATATTCAGGCATCTGAGAAGACTAGTGAGTCCCCTTCGCACATCACGAGATCGCCTAAGACCTTTATTTAGCACATCTATTGGCTCATTAAAGCTTCTCATCAAACTCCTCCAACCCAGTGGAAGCTAAGCCATATACCAGTAGGATCTCCACCAACTACAAATACGTAGACTCGATCAAACTTCTTCATTATCAGCTCTATATCAATAGACTGAGAGCCTCTCATAACTACTATATCCTCAGACCTATTAACACCATCTGTAACAGAGTTATACACTGCAGCTATCTTACAGTCCTCAGATAGATCTTCAATATGAAGTATTACATCTCTGATGATTCCATCACTTGGAGCCATCCAGCTTATTATTCTACCAGCTAAGCCAGGCTTATCCTTAAAGATAGACACTGGATGAGGAGTAATGATCACTCTCTTAGGCTTTACCTTAACCTCCTTAGACCTCTCATCATTCATCTTCCTCTTATGATCTACAGCCCCAAATGATCTCCCCTGTCCACTCATCCTACTATCCTCTTTCCTGTACGGAAGACGTCATCCTCTACTGAGTCCTTAGTAATACCATTGAACAGTATAGTTATAGTACCAGTAACCGGATGGAAGTAATCAAGCACACCTTGAGTATTCCTGAAGTGCATCTCCATTGCTGCTAAAGCACCCTGTACTAATATATCAGGTTCATTTAGAGTCCACCAACTTTTATCTTCGTTAGAGTTTAATACCTTACTGAACCATCTACCATATACCTCTATCGTATATACTCCATCTGCAGGAGGCATTATAACTATACCACCTACCTGCTCCTTCTCACCAAACTGAATATCGTCAAAGGGATATGTAAAATCGCTAGCTGTCTTACTTAACTGACCAGGAACTGACCTAGTTATATGAGTCCAATAAGCTGGAATATCACTATCTACTTCTGAGTATCTTTCAGTAGAGTATCTACTACGCATCTCAGCAGGCTCTAGAAAGGTAAGTTCCTGTTTACCATCACTTGTGCTTCTCCAGACTGTCTCTATAGTACGGCAGCCAGTGAGATCAATAGATATATCACCTTCTGCTGTATCATATAGATATGATCTCCTAGTGCCTGGATTATCTCTGAGTCTATCCAGTATCCTCTGACCTACATTGATATAATAGTCAGCTCCACTATCTTCTTTGCATCCAGGATCACTATCTGTAGGAGGATCATTGACTAGACCATAATGGCCAGACAAAGTTACAAACTGTCTTCTAATCCCAGCTAAGTTTGTAGGACCAAACATTGTGTCTCCTATATAGCTGAGGCACCTCTGCCTAGATAGGTAAGCTCCCAGTGAACACCAGTAAACTCTAGCACTACATAATCACCAGGAGTTGTAAGAACTATATATGTAAAGTCCTTAAGGTTAGCTGGTGTGATTCTCAAAGTATCAGTACCAGATAGAAGACTTACAAGCTTCCTCTGATTCAATTGAGCATTAGCAAGAGTGTATAGATCTTGTGTATCATCTGTACCAGCTGCAACGAGACTTATTGTCTTAGTTACATCTAGTGCTGTAGGTCCAACAGCCTCAGCAAGAGCTTCGTAGACATGTATGCCATCTATAATATCACTTCGCCAACCCACTAGAGCCCTCCTTGATATTATTAACTGCTTTCTTGATAGCTTCATCAAGTCTAAGAGTAGGCTGTTTTTCTAAAACCTTATCTATTGCTTCTGCCAGTTCATCAGTCTTATTAACCAGCCAGGGATTATCCTTAACAGTAGATAAGATTAACTGATTGATTCTAAAGTAATACTCAACAAGCTTCTTACAAACTCCAGAAATTCGAGTCAGTGCTTCCTCTGAAGCCTTTGCACAGACCTTACAGGCAAGAGCTTCTAACTCTGGATTATCTGAGAACCTAAACTCCTGTACCTCAGATCCAGCAAGGGTCTCACTCGACTCTGTCAATTCGTTTAAACTCTCTAATCCCATAGTAGAAAGGAGGGAGAACCGAAGCTCTCCCTCCTCCTTCGTTAAGGTTAACCCTGAGTATTATTCTTACCGATACCGTCAAGAACGCAACCACCACGCATGTTACCCCAGTCCATACCACCCTCTGTGCGATAGCCTTCATTCCTGGCATCAATAGCGTTATCGCCACCCTTGTCGAAGTTCGGATCCTTCAGGAACTTAGTATCTCGCCCCTTCATAGGCCTGAACATAACCTCCTTCGGCTCAAAGATAACCATACGATAGTTATCAGTAGGCTCATGAGAGAACAGCGGATGGACTATCAGGTCGATAGTACCAAACACTGAGATCCAGCGATGAATCTCAATACCGTAGTCAGTCTGCCTGGTCTCCAGAGTCATCATTCCATTACCTTCAACTAACTGGTTGATACCAAGCAATCCACCATCTCCACAGATACCTATAACCTTACGAGTCTTTGACCACCTGGCACGGTTCTTCATGTAATAGTTAATCCAACGCCCACCAGCCTGAACCCAGGTCTTACCTGAGTAATCAAAGTCATCTCCACCAGTGTCGTCAGAGATAGTAGTGGTAGTTGAAAAATCCTTTACACAGTTAGTGCCAGCCCACTCGTCATTCGTGATAGTTCTGATAATGCCACGAGTGGTTCTCTTCTTCTTTCCAGTCTCTCCATCATCACGAGAGGTTCTCTCAGAGTAAAGGATTGACTTCTCTATAGCTACACCATGAATCTCCACAGCATCCATCTTCGCTTCCATATAGTCATCTGGTGTTCTCAGACTTCCACCTGTAGCGATAGCAGTACCTGTCTGGGACAGAGTGTCCCAGAAGATCTGTGTGTAGTTAAAGTCAGAGTCCGGATCGTAGGCAATCGGAGTAGGTGCAGTTCCACCTTCAGGATTTAAGTTACCTACGATATAGACCCTGTCTACTGTAGAGAGATCAGGAGCAGATGTATTATCATCCTCCATCAACTCCACTGCAATCCAGGAGCTCGCACCATTCCTCTTGATATCTACTATCTCGCCGAGTTTATCGACATTAACATTGTCGCTGTCTCTAAGCAGAACCACATGACGCTTCTTGAACTGCTTGACAAGTGCAAGCGTCATTTTGCAGTAGATTAAGTTACCTTCCGTATAACTATCAGCAGCTACATACGCTGTTGAAAGGTTAGAGTTCTTATACACATCGCTGTCAGACAGATCCGCAGCCTGCTCTGGAAAGAACTTCCTCCAGCTATTAAACTTCGGATCATCTACGACCATAGTACGCATATTCGCCGTGATGCCAGTGATAGGCATATCACCAGTAGGGAATAAACGTAGAAGATCTTTTCTCCAATGAAAAGGCCTTTGATCAGTTGCCCAATCGCCTGTTCCTCTCATTCCTGCCCATGCCATAATGTTGCTCTCCTTAGCTGGTTAAACAATCCTTTGTTACATTATGTAACACAGTTTACAATTACGGTGCAATTGTCAAGTTGATAAGACCATACTGGCCAGTTGTATAGGCGAGTGGAGATAGACCAACCTGAGGTTCATCAAGACTGCTTGCTCCAGCCTCTTGCGCTATAGCAGCTCCAGCACTAAGACCAACTAGTACAGGGTCTCCAATAGCTACGTTGCCAGTGATCAGGCATACGCAAGGTCCCCACGTCTGAAACCAACCATACTTTCCAGTAGTTAAGGCTACAAGAGGTACTCCAACAGGGATACCAACAGCCGTAGATGCAGGAGCCGTGATAACCTTATAGTATGGAGATGTTATAGCTCCACCCTTTGGAGTACTTGCCAGAGTTACTCGTACTGTGTCATACAGAGTGAAGACACAAGTAGTATTTAGTATTGCTGCAGGATGAGATTTGATCTGATAGCATTGACCTAAGCCAGTGCCAGATACTGTATATACAAAACCTCCAGTATACTGATTAGCTACAACATCAGCACTAGATGTATTAGGTATTGTCAGTGTTATAGTCTTCTCACCCAGAGTACCTGCAGCAACTACGTTATGAATCGCTGCAGCAATATTGCCTCCATACTGCGGAGACGAGCAGAGCTTGCCAGCAGCCAGTGTACCAGCTCCTGAAAGCCCAAAGCGGAAGACTCTAGGACCATTCTGGTATCTTGTCCCTATCTTCCACTTCGCCGTACTGTATGCCTTGGTAAGCTTATCAGCCCTTTTTCGGCCATCAGTAAAGAAACCCCCGCCGTTAAAGAACTCAAAGTCAATACCATCAGTCTCTACCCCCACCTGTCTGAGGATATTAGAAGCTAAAGTGCCCATTCAAACTCCTTCAGATTACGTAGTGTTTACAACGCCAACTGTCTTCTCAAGCAAGACCCATTCGCGGCCATTCCACTCTATTGCCATATAGTCACCAACCTTAGCAAACGAGAACATCTGATTTGTAAGGCCGCCCTGCCAGTTAGTTATCTTAATCTCAATTGCATTAGAAACATCAGTAGCAATAAGCAGGTAACTCTGGCCTGAATTGCCAGAACCTAATATAACATTAACTACTGTAAGAGCTACCGAATTGGCATCAAGAAAAGTAACAGTGACATCTGGGTCGAGCGCAGCGTCTGTAGCTTGTGTATCATTATTCCAACAGCCGCCTATAATTTCAGCTCTCCAATTACCAGCCACAGTTAATTCCTCCTAAACTTTCTTTGCACCGTTAAGTAATCTTATCACCTGCCACCGGTCAGCTAACCTATAAAGAATTACACCGTCTCCTTGATCTTTAAGCTGGATAGATGTAAAGCCCTTAAACTTAGAGCTATTTATAGTTAGGATATTACCGCCTTCAATCAGTATAACCTCTTTGTACTGCCCAGGCATCCCATCATTCTCGAAGGTAAGAGATCCTGCAAAGCCAGATGTATCAGCAAAGCAGAATCCATACTCATTCCCAAGCTGTAGGTTTCCTCCAGAAGCGGCATGAGTAAAGTGACTACCTATCGAACTAAGCATTAAATCACGATAGTCAGCACTGTCTAAGGGTGCAGGAGCGGGAGATACATTACTCCAGGCTCTACCTATAAGAGCTAGTATCTGCCACTTATTTCCCACATTCCTAAATATTACTCCATCTCCACCTCTTTCAAGATATACAGTGTTCCCACCTACAAAGCTAC
>SDBV01002996.1_pt1 | contig 25184 bp, 19 predicted proteins | sample 2277081 | NCBI WGS metagenome assembly SDBV01 (sample SAMN10402039, study PRJNA504765) | marine sediment metagenome | isolation source: marine sediment core GS10_PC15, 223 cmbsf | place: Arctic Ocean: Southern Knipovich Ridge | collected 2010 | reverse complement strand
ATTAGATGGTTAAAATAATTCTTTCTTTTCATAGTAATATATTTTTGATGATAAACATGATACAATATAGCATTTAAAATACTGCTATGCAATTGTTTATCAAGACATTATGAACTATGTTTCTTATGGAAATGGCATTACCTCCAAGGGAGGGGAATGGCAAATATCTGGTTTTATACGAAATTTACTTTTTTAATAAATATTCGTAGCTGGTTGACAAATCAATAAAATCACGAAATGATCTTTCAATCCTCAGAATTGCCGATTGATCCGAAGTATAAGTACTTGTAATCGAGTAATATTCTTAACTAGTTAGTTTAATTTATAAAATAATTATGAAAATTGATACCCGTATTTTAATCGTTTTGGCTGTAGCCGCACTTTCATTTTATGGTTGCGCAAATAAAAGTGAAACACCTCCGAACATTGTATTTATTCTGGCCGATGATTTGGGTTTTTCGCAAATTGGTTGTTATGGAACTGATTATTACCAAACACCGAACATCGATAAACTTGCCGACGATGGAATGCGTTTTACAAATGCCTACGCCGCATGTGCGGTTTGTTCTCCCACACGCGCAAGCATCATGACAGGGAAATACCCTGCACGCCTGCACCTGACTGATTTTCTTTCAGGAAACAAAAAAGATACCTATCCTCTTTCTCAGCCCGAATGGCAAAAACATTTGCCCCTGGAAGAAATCACTTTTGCTGAAATACTAAAAGAGCGTGGCTACAATACTGCAATTTTTGGAAAATGGCACTTGAGCATAGAAAAGATGCCACCCGGAAGTTTGCCATTTAATCCTGACAAGCAGGGTTTCGATGAGTCTTTTGTGACCTACAAACCATCGGGAAGTATGATACAATCCTGGCAGGAAACAGAAAACGATGCCCACAATGTGGATACCATTACCAGCCTTGCGATTGACTTTTTGGAGAGAAATAGATCGAATCCGTTTTTATTGTATGTTTCGCACAACACCATTCACGATCCATTAAAAGAGAAAGCTGAAACCATTCAAAAATATGACGTACTAAAAGAAACCAAAGAGCCTGAAAACCATTCTATCGTTGCAGCAATGATTGAACGACTTGATAACAGTTGTGGTGAAATATTTAATAAAATAAATGAACTGGGACTGGATGAAAATACCATAGTTATATTTTTTGCAGACAATGGAGGTAGAGACAAATATGCGAAACAAACCCCATTTAGAGCTGGGAAAGGCTGGCTTTACGAAGGTGGAATAAGAGAACCGCTGATTGTAAAATGGAAAGGCAAAGTGTCGCCAGGTACAATCTCTGAATCCCTAATTAGTTCAATCGACTTTCTGCCCACTTTTCTTGAGTTGGTAGGAAGCAATGCAATCCCTGAGAATATTGATGGCTTAAGTTTCATGCCTTCGCTGATTAGTCCACAGACTGAAAACCATACGAACTTATTCTGGCATTACCCACATTATCACGGCTCTGGAATGGTGCCTGCCGGAGCAGTTCGCGCTGGAAAGTATAAATTAATTGAATGGTATGAACCAAAATTGTTAGGCAACGAGAAGTCAGTTGAATTATTTAATCTTGAAAATGACCAAAGTGAAACAACCGACCTCAGCGAAAGTTATCCGGAAAAAGCAGCCGAATTAAAAGAGCTATTGAACAACTGGAGAACCGAAGTTGATGCTCAAATGCCAACTATAAACATGAATAATAAATTATAATTTTTTATAGGATGAAACCTTCAATTTTTACTTTTTTACTGCTATTTTGCTCAGCAATACTTATTGCTCAAGACAATACTTTTAATGTAGATGTCAATAAAACGATTGGTAAAAACACCCAATTCTGGAAAGCATCGGGAACCGATCTTCTGTATTACCTGGCCGAAAAACCAAGTGGACAAGCATTGTTGGACCGGATGGATGAGACGAACTCATGTGTTTACCTTCGGAATCATTATACCTTGACGGGGCACATTCGTGAAGGACTTGAAGTAGGTATTGAAGTTTATTCTGAAGATAAAAATGGCAAGGCCGTTTACGATTTTAGCCGGGTAAACCAAATTTATGGTGAATTTGTAAAAAGAGGTCTGAAACCTGTGGTGGAATGCGATTATATGCCGAAAGGATTAACCAGTAAAGAATTGGATCCCTCAGTTGGAAACGACGAAGGAATGTCGGTGAAAAATTCCGGCCCAGAAGACTGGGATAAATGGCATGACTTACTAAGCGCCTTTACAAAAAACCTAATTGACGAGTTTGGCGCTGAAGAAGTACGCACCTGGTATTTCGAGGTATGGAATGAACCTGATGGATGGAAACAAGCTGATATTAAAACATTTTATAAGTTATATGATGTTTTTGTTGATGCAGTTACTTCGGTTGATTCCAAATTAAAAGTTGGAGGTCCGGCGTGTTATCATGAGTCGTTCCTGAAAAATTTTCTTGAGCACGTAGTAAACGGGACAAACCTGGTTACCGGTGAAAAAGGAACCCGGATCGATTTTATCTCTTACCATATTTATGGACTTTCAGGTGGGTGGCTTAACAAGGAACCTGTTATTAAACCCCAGGTACAGCGTTTTTCACAATCAGTACTTTGGGTATCTCGGCTGGTCGAAAAATATGAAAGCCTGAAAGATGTAGAGTTTCACGTAAATGAATGGGGCATGTCGTCTCATTTTCAGAAAACTGTAGTGGAGTACCCGGATCTTCATTTCCGAAACACAGAGGAATCTCCTTTGTTTCTGGTCAAAATGGTCGATTGTTTATATGCCATCGAAGACAACTATGATTTCCCAACTTCGATGCTACTCTACTGGGGAGGCACCTGGGAAGCAGAAAAGGATGAGTTTTTTCTGGGAAACCGTGGTCTGACAACTGCGGGAAATATTCCAAAACCCATTCAGACTGGGTATGAAATGCTGGCTCAGTTGGGCGAAGAAAGAATTGAAGTTAGTGGGCCGCGGATTGGTGGAAGGATTGGAGTTCTTGCCACTAAAACCTCAGATAAGGAAATTGCTTTGATTGTTTACAATTACAATGAAACGGACGATGAACTAACTATTTCAGATGAAATTGATATTCAATTATCTGGCCTGGCAAAGGGAAATTATACGGTTGAAGAATACAGTTTGGACCGTGAAAATAATAATACGTACAGAGCATGGCAAAAACAAGGTTCGCCTAAAACATCGAAAGATGCAGATTTGCTTAGCTTGCAAAGTGCCGCAGATCTTTCAGTCACCAATACCGCTAAAAAGAGCAGTACAGATGGAGCTTTACAACTAGACTTTGATTTACCACGGCACAGCATGAAATTGATTAAAGTTCAAATTAAATGAATCAAAGGTCAAATTTTATTTCGGCATGGAGAGATGAGTGATTACCATTTGATTCAAAGGAACTGTTTTTATTGAAGTAATAAATTATGCATCGTGTAATAACCATATCATTTCTGTTGTTTGTATTTTTAATAGACCTTGGTGTTGCAAAGGAAAAGGATTTCATCATTCACCGCATTGCATCTCCCTACCAGGCCGACAGTACGAACATCTGGGTGCTGTTGCCGGATAATATTGAGGCAGGTCAGTCCTACAAGGTCTTGTACATCTTGCCCGTGGTTGACGAAGCGAATCGCCGTTTTGGTAGTGGTTTGGAGGAGGTGATGAAATATAATTATCACAATACCTGCAACCTTATTTGCATAGCGCCTGAGTTTACCTCCAAACCCTGGTACTGTGATCATTCCAGCGATATGGGAAAGCAGGATGAAAGTCATTTTCTGAAAACGGTTATACCCTTTATTGATGCGCACTATCCCAGTCTAAAAAGTACTGAGGGAAGATTGCTGATGGGTTTCAGTAAATCAGGAAGGGGAGCTTTCTCATTAATTTTAAGAAACCCTGAGGTAATTCATAAAGCAGCCGGTTGGGATTGTGGTATCCTGGTTGATACAGGTCCGATTGCGGAAGAGGATCGTGCGGAGCGAATCGAGAGAATATTTGGCACGGTTTCAAACTTTGATAGTTACAGAATTAATACCCTCATTAAGGAACGGGGAGTAGCGCTTGGAAAGGAATCGCGAATATTCTTATACAGTACAGAAGGGAAAAGGGCTATAGGTTGTGCTAAGCTCCATAGCCTTATGGTAGAATTGAAAATCCCTCACCGATATTTGTTTGAGCCGCATCGACCACATCGTTGGGACAGTGGCTGGATTCCCGAAGCTGTCCGATTTTTAGTAGATGATGATAATAATTTAGTGCGGTGAAGAAAAGAGCAATAACCATATCTGAATATTTAATGTCTGTCTTCGATTGAGAAGATCAATTAATAAAATAGGTACGATGAAAAGTAGATTTTATGTAGTGAGCCTGGTGTTTTTAGTTTTGTTTGAAAGTTGTGCTGTTGAATCTGCAAAAAACCAAACACAACAACCCAATGTGTTGCTGATCATGACAGATCAGCAAACAGCAGATGCGATGAGCTGTGTAGGGAACAAAAATTTAATTACGCCAGCCATGGATGCGTTGGCAGCAGATGGCATTCGTTTTACAAACAACTATGTAACCCAGCCGCTGTGTTTACCCTTTAGAACCAGCTTGCAAACCGCCCGCTACCCACATGAAGTAAATGTGAGGAACAATGGGGATAAGATACAGGGAGACGTTCCTATGTTAGGAAAGCTTATGGCCGATGCAGGGTATGATTGCACCTATATTGGAAAATGGCATGTAGGAACAACACCTGAGAAAGCAGGATATAATAATTATAACAAGGGAGGGAAGGATCACGAAAAGGCCGGGAAAGCAGTTGAATTTTTGCTGCAAAAACATGAACAACCTTTCTTTTTAACCTTCTCCTTGATCAATCCACACAATGTTTGCCAGCTGGCCAGGGCAAATGCGGTCGGTACCGATTTACCCGATGGCCCTATTGGATTAGCTCCTACCAATCTGAATGAACTTCCACCCTTACCTGATAATTTTGAAATACCAGAAAATGAACCAAGCGTAATTAGGGAGGTGCAAAATAGATCAGCAGCTTATCATTATCCAACAGCCGATTGGAGCGAATTGACATGGCGTCAGTATTTGTGGGGATATTACCGTTTGGTAGAAAAGGTAGATGCTGAAATAGGAAAGGTGCTTCAGGCCTTGGAAGACGGAGGTCACAAAGAAAATACGATTGTGATTTTTACCAGCGACCATGGAGAAGGCGTGGCCATGCATCATTGGAATCAAAAGCAAATTTTGTATGACCAGGCTACCAAAACACCTTTTATTATCAATTGGGATGGAAAGACAAAGCACTTCATTTATGCAGAACTGGTAACAAATGCCCTGGATATTCCGGCTACCATACTTGATGTAGCCGGTGTAGAAAAGCCACAATCTATGCGTGGCACCTCGCTAATGCCTTTGATATACGGAAAATCAATAAAGAAATATGAATACGTGGTTAGTGAGACCATGTTTGCACGTGGAAGCAAAAACCTGGGAGCAAGCGGAAGAATGATCCGTACTGAAAAATACAAGTATTGTATTTACGATAATGGCGATAAACGAGAGCAGCTTTTTGATATGGAAAAAGACCCGGGTGAGATGAATAATTTGGCTTTTAATAAAAATTTCGAGAAGGAATTAAACAAACACAGAAAAATGATTTCCAGGTGGGCTAAAGAGACCAATGACACTATTTTCCCTTATCAAAATGAAGAGTAATTATATTGGGGCAAGTTTTTTCAATTGCATAGATTTTGGATATAAAAAGAATCACATTTTGCTTATAACACATTAATATAAAAATATCAGGTGAAAACTATTGTAACTACCCTCTTCGTATTTTTAACACTCTCACTATTTGCTCAGAAATATGATGTCCAGGTCAAAACAGTAATTGATTTAGCTCAGAAAATTGAACAGTTTCGGGCTGTTCCAATGGCAATCGGAAAAGATATTCCACATGCTGTGGCAGCTATGTACTCCGAGGATGCGGAGATTGACCCCAATCTTGGAATGTTCTTTTTCCCGGAACACACCTTAAAATTGGCTGTATTTGATGTGGAAGGTGAAATGCTTTGGAAAAAAGACCTGGGTAAAGGTGTTATTCCTGGTGTTTGGTTTAGCCCAATAGCTGCTTTCGACTTAGATAATGACGGGATGGACGAAGTATGGAACATAAATACTACTGACCCTGGCCATCCTCTTGATCATAGGGCTTTTGTGTTGGAAAAAAGAGATGCTAAAACTGGAGAGGTTATGGGCCAATGGGAATGGCCACAACCCTATCCCAAACAAGAAATGTCAAGACTTTACAGACATTTTATTATGGGAGGATATGTAAATGGTGAACCTGTATTGATCACTGCAAACGGAACAAAAAACTACGAAACCATTAAATGCTGGAACAGTGATATGTCGGAGCGATGGGTTTACAAAAAAACACCAGATACTCCCGGTTGCCAGGGTAGCCATATGTCGCCAATTGTTGATATCAATAATGATGGCGTAGATAAACTATTATGGGGTGAACGGTGCATCGAATTGGATAAAGGGCAACTACTTTATTGTGCTGATGAAGATACATGGAACGGCCATTCAGATATCGTTGAGCCGATACTGGATAAAAAAACCGGGAAATGGTATGTTTTTACTTGCCGGGAATCAAATAATAAAGCGCCGGATCCACCAAGAGTCGTTTTGTTTGATGAAAATGGAGAAAGGGTCTGGAGCAAACTTAAGGAAGGTCATATTGATACCGGCTGGGCTGCTCGTCTTGGGAAAAATGGAGAGCCTGTAGTATTGGGTGTGAAAATTGGGCAAAAGCATCGTTCAGCAAAAGGCGAACACCGGGTAGATGTAGTAGAAAATACTTTCAATGCCTTTTCTGGTAAAAAGGTTGATTTGGGATTTAGTGTATCCACTACTATCCCGGTAGATCTAAATGGAGATGGCATACATGAATTGGTAAAAGGGTATTTTGAAGGGGATGGAACATTACTGGATAATAGCGGGAACGTAATTGGGAATGTTGAAGGAGCCTCAGCAATTGCTTCAAAGTTTACAGGCGATCAGGGAGAACAAATTCTAAGCTATTCAAAAGACGGTATCATTAGAATTTGGGTGGATAGAAATGCAAAAGATAACGATATTGCAAAAAGAAGATATGCAAATCCAGCTTATAAATTAAATCAAAAACAAACCGGAAATGGATATAATCTCTTTAATTTAGGGGGGATATAGCCTGGATTGTTTTCATAAGAAAGGAGAAATTTTATTGTCAAAGTCATTTTAATTAGAAATTTTTTAAAACTCATTTTATGATATACTTTATAAGAGAAAATTACTTATTACTTTTTATACTAGTTTTTGTTTTTACATCCAATACAAAACTACAGGCGCAATCTCCCTCATTCGATTTGAAAATTGAGCAAATCACTTCTGGTTCCAAGCATCACTTTTTTGGGTACATCGGGCAATGCCAGACCATACCATGGAACGCATCAAATAGATACATTCTTGGACTTGAGATTGACAGAATCGACCGTATGCCTAAACCAAATGAAGCAGCTACAATAATTTTGATTGACACTCAGGATAACAACAAAATCTTACGAATAGATAAAACGAATGCATGGAATCCACAACAGGGCGCCATGTTTTATTGGAATCCTCTGGCTCCCGAAACGCAGTTTTTTTTTTAACGACAGAGATATTAAAACGGGCAAAGTATTTACCGTAATTTACGATATTGAGAAGAAAAAACGCATACACGAATTCCGTTTCGACGACACACCTATTGGAAATGGGGGCGTTGCTGCCGATGGCTCAGCCTGGCTCGGGATTAACTATGGCCGTTTGGCACGATTGCGTTTGGTAACAGGTTATCCCGAAGCGCTGGACTGGTCGAAGGATGAAATCGCACCGGATAAAGACGGGATCTTTATTGTTGACATTAAAACAGGGAAGAAGCGACTACTCGTCTCTTACCTTCAACTCGAAACGGAGCTAAAAAAACAAAACCCAACATTAGATCACACAGGCTTGTTTATCAACCACACACTTTGGAACCGGAGTTGTGACCGTGTTTACTTTTTCGTACGTGCGGGATGGAGCAAAACTATGGCCAATAAAGGCGATAATGTGAACATCCCATGTACCATCAATATCGTCGGCACCGGGCTGACTTTGCATGAAACTCATATTGGGGGACATCCGGAATGGGCTGAAGGAAACCTCATGATTGGAAGCCACAAAGATGAAGTGGATAATAAGAATAAACAGATTCTTTACAATATTGATACAAAGAAAATTGTAGGTGAACTTGGTAATTCCGAAATGTTTCCCAAACCCGGTGGCGACGTCTCCCTTTCTCCCAATGGAAATTGGTTTGTAAATGGATATAGTAAATCAAATAAGAATTATTATGCTATTTATCGACGGAGTGATGGTGCGTTTATCCGAAGCGAAGGAATAGATAAAGGTGAATATAGCGGCAATATCAGGATTGACCCGGCCCCTCGTTGGAACCGTACAAATGATGCGGTACTCGTTCCGGGTATTGCCAAAAATGGAACACGGCAGATGTTTGTAATTACTGTAAACAAAAAATAAATCTGTTCATTATAAAACCGATTTATAAATATTCAGGATTAGCTGTTTTAGAATTTCAAAAGACGCATGAAATGAGCATGTAGTTATATTTTCGGCCATGAAGATAGTTTTAAGTGAGCTCTATATGGTTCGAATAAAAATAAACAATTAATACATTAAGGAAGATGAAAATAATTTTAACAGCAACATTTTTTACACTATTTTCATTATCAATTTTTACTCAGGAATATAATCTCTTTAACCTTGGAGGAATAATAAGATTTAATTCCTGGAAGGTAAATAATTTCAACACTTGATATTGTTCGGTAGTGTATTAAAAAAAACTATAAATAGAAATATTTATTATGACCCTAAATCGAAAACATTTTTTAAAAAGTATTGCAGCAATTGTTGGAGGGTTTACTTTATCGCCACAGCGCTTACTTTTTGCAATTGAGAATAAATCTCTAAATCAGTTAATATTAAGAATTGGCAATACCAATGATGAAAAAGAGCGGGCAAAGCTATTGGAAGTTGGCTTAAAAGAATCTGGGTTTACAGCGGAGGAAAAGGAAATTTTAGAAAAAATATATTATATATCCGACCACTGGGCTAATGGTTTTGAAAAATATGCGAACCCAGGTTTAGATGGGAATGAAAGCAACAGTTATCTCTGTGGATTTTTAAGGGCATGTAAAATCGACAAGTTTTATCTTCCACAGCTGGAAGAATCAAATCCTTTTTTTCCATTGATCGCTTTTTATAGAAGCCGCATGTTACTTGCCAATTTAATTCAGGATGGAGGCATTAGCATGGTTCCCCATATACGTGAAAGTTATATGAATGAAAGTGTTCGTTTATTCGATATTTCACAAAAATCATTTCCGGAAAATGAGTTAATCGCAAGCTATTTAGGCAATCCCTTACCATGGGGAGACTTAGTTGAAGTTAATCCAAAAGCGCCTGATTGGGCAAATCATCAACGAATGACCCTGGAAAAACTAAAGTATCTTATTCATTGGTGGGTTGATAACCGGCAAATTTCCGATGGCCAGTTTGGCGGAGGTTGGGGCGACGATGTTGAAATGTGGCGAAGCTGGGTTCCTATACTTTTTTCGTTTGAAGATGAAAAAGCTGTTAAAAGTCAGGAGAAACTTTTTGAAGGTTTGTATGGATTGTCCCGGATGAAAAAAGGCTACACAACACATTTAACAGATGTAGAACACACTTCAGAAGAGTATTCAGACCCCTTAACATGCATGTTAACTTTGCAACCTGAAAATTCTGTTTGGGACCAACGGGCATTGTTGGTTTTGGATTATATTGAAAATCTGTGGAGTGGAATAAATGAAAGAGGTTATCTGCAATTTAAATCAACATGGTTTAATGTAGATAAAGTTGATTTAGATGACAAAAAAGCGTGCGATTCTCCGTATCATACCCGCTTGGTTCAGCCTTTAATGCTTATTTGGTTGAGAACAGGAAATGAGCGCATTGGCAAGTTTTTGCAAAGCTGGCTGCTTACCTGGGTTAATGCAACGTTTACTGAAGAGGGTGGAAAGCCCAATGGAATTGTTCCTAGTGCAATTCACTGGCCAGATGGCAAAGCGCTTGGAACGGGTAAAAATTGGTGGCAGCCGGAAAATTACCATACTCCTCTTTACGATTACCCTAGTCAGCAGTCAAGTATGTACGAGTGTTTTCTCCAGGCATATCATATGACGAAAGATGAGGCATATTTGAAACCTATTCGATTTGTTGCAGAGCTTAGGTTACAGGGAGTCGGAGATAAAAATCCAGAGAATTATAAAGAGGGAAGTCTGGAGTGGAGCTTGGCAAAATTAAAGGCAAGTATTCCTGAGATTCTTATAAAATACCGACTCATTACCGGAGATAATTCATTTGATTCTATTTTAGAAAAGGATGCAGTTGGTTACGAGCGTTTTATTTTCGATAAAAATATGGAACGTTTAACGCAGTCGATGGATGTATTGAGGAAATCCTTGACATTGCCGGAAGAGTTTTTTACAAGCGAAGTCCGCTGGACTGACAGATTATTTGCTTTTACAGGAAAGTATTTCAATTACATTTTGGATGAACCTATTCCTTCATTTAATCCGGGATTTCTTTTTTCCAGTGTCACAGGAAGTATTGGTAATTTTAAATTTTTTCCGGTTTTTGGTGTACGATGGTTAACTCCTCCCACTGAAATTGCAATCCTTACGGAAACAAATACAAGCAACAGCTTTGAAGCACAACTATTTCATTTTGGTAATGAAGCTCGTAAAATGGGGGCTACATTTTTTAACCTGGGAAATGGCCTTTACCAATTAAACCTAACTGGAAACATATCCTCACAGTTTGAAATCACAAACAATAATAGAATGATAGAATTTACACTTCCCGCTCAGAGACTTGTTAAACTAAAAATTGATATTTTAGATTAAATTTGAAACAAAAACAATTGAGATGAGATACACAATTTTTTTGATCCTTCCTTTCCTGTTTTCAGGCTGTAATCCAACATTCCAAAACAGCAAACCCAACATTGTTTTAATCATTGCAGACGATCTCGGCTGGGCAGATGTCGGTTACAATGGCGCTGAGTTTTACGAAACACCAAACATAGATAAACTTGCTGCCGAAGGAATGATATTTGACCGGTTTTATCCGGGTGCGGCAAACTGTGTGCCGTCAAGAGCTACGCTGCTTACCGGAATGTACATGCCTCGCCACGGAGTTTATATTCCGCAAGGATTAGCTCGCGGTGGAGAAGTTTCTAAAATGCGCTTTAAGGTTCCAACCCGTGGGCAGGATTCAACATTCAACACGTTTCCGCTAAGTATAAATACGGTGGCTCCAAAATATGAATCACTGGCTGAAATGTTGAAGAAATCGGGCTATATATCAGCACGAATTGGGAAGTGGCACATTGGCGATGACAACCAGGGATTTGATGTAGTTTCAGCAAACGGGGAGACTGGGCATATCACCAATTTTAACGGAGATGAAAAACGATATTACGATGATATTCATGTGGCCGAAAAAATGACAGATGCCGCTTTAAATTTTATTGAAGAGAACCAAACGACGCCATTCTTCCTATATCTGGCTCATTGGGAAGTACATACTCCCATAAAGGCTCGCCCGGAGAGAATTGACTATTTCAAAAAGAAAAAACAAGAAACAAATGAAAATGAATTAGACCCGGTTTATGCCGCAGAAGTGGAGCAGGTTGACTGGAGTGTAGGTCGTGTAATGAAAAAACTGGAAGAATTAAAGCTGGATAAAAATACCATTGTAATTTTTACTTCCGATAATGGCGGTATTTCTGACCGAACATCAAATTTTCCTTTGAGAGCTGGGAAAGGAACCTATTACGAAGGAGGAATCAGAGTCCCCTTTTGCATAAAATATCCGGGCCTTACAAAATCAGGATCTAAGTCTGATGTGCCAATAAACGGGGTAGATTTTATGCCAACATTTGCTGAAATTACTTCAACAGAACTTCCAGAAAACCAAGCTGTCGATGGGACTTCTTTTTTACCACTTTTAGAGGATAAGCCCTTTGACAATGATCGTCCAATTTATTTCCACTTTCCACTTTATATCGGAGGAAGTAATAAAGACAAAGTGTTGCCTGCATACGATGGAACACCTAATTACTGGCGCGGCGTTCCTTCAACCACAATGCTTTCAGGTGATTGGAAATTGATTTATTATTATGAATATGATTCATTCGAGTTATATAATTTAAAAGATGACATTTCAGAAAAGAATGATTTGTCAGAAGAAGAACCTGAAATTGCCCAAAAGTTACTAGAACAACTTAAAAATTGGGTTAAGGAAGTTGATGCTCCGGTACCGAATGTCTTAAATAATTAACTATGAGTTTACTCCAAAAAGGAAAGCACCCCCTTTGGGTGTAGAATTTTTCTACACCCTTTTATACTATAGGGGACCTCTAATAATTAATTCGCATCAAAATTTTCATAGTGTTTTAAAGACAATGAAAATTTATGAAGCTTTATCGGGATAAGGCAAGAAAATTTGTCCCGAAAGCTTTCGGGATAAAACACTATGAAAACCCTACGGGAACAAAGAAAATAAACGATTTGACTGTGCTTACGCTAAAGCTTCAGCGACACGCGTGCGTTATATTTTTTATGGAATAGCTATGGCTATTACAAAAAAATATGCCTTGCAACTCATTAATTTTATTCGTTTTTTGAAAGAAATGAATTAATAGAGGTCCCCTATATCCTACAAGACATGATTTTCTTCCCGATCAGAGTCTCTGCACAGCAGGACTCTGATCATCTTTATTTTGGAATGTGCAAGGGTATTTGGATATTTGGCACAAGCGGGACGCTTGCGCCAGCGGGTTGAAAACGGTGAATTGGTTACAGTGCCTTCTTATTCACCGGAAAATACATACCTCGATCCTGTTTCTGGCAAAAAGTTAAGAAACACAAGCGCTGCTACGATTGATATCCAGATTATCAGAGAAATTTTTAATGCATGTCTTACATCTGAAAAAATACTTGCAGAAAATCAGTTAACAGACCAAATCCAGACTGCGTTACAAAAGTTACCAAACACTAAAATTGGCGCTGACGGAACAATACAGGAGTGGTATGAAGATTATGAAGAAGTGGAGCCCGAACACAGGCACATATCGCATTTATTTGGTTTGCATCCTGCTAATCAAATTTCAAAAGCCACACCCGAGTTATTTGCTGCAGCTCAAAAAACCATCGAAAAGCGTTTGTCGTTTGGTGGAGGTCAAACCGGTTGGAGTCGTGCATGGGTAATTAACTATTATGCCCGTTTATTAAATGGCGATGAATGCGGTAAGCATGTATCAGCGCTTATCAGAGATCAAGTGTCACCAAATCTTTTTGATTTGCATCCTCCGCATATTTTTCAGATTGATGGCAACCTGGGTGGAACGGCAGGTATTGCAGAAATGCTAGTTCAATCTCACGAAGAAAATACCATCCGTCTTTTGCCAGCCCTGCCTTCCGATTGGAAAAATGGACATGTTACTGGATTAAAAGCAAGAGGTGATTTTGAGGTTGATATGTATTGGAAGGATGGGAAACTAACGGAAGCTCATATTCAGGCAAAAAAAGGAGGAAAAACTAAATTGATATACAAAAATGATAACGTTCAACTTGATTTGAAGGAAATGGAAATTTTCACTTATCAACCTGAATAGGGACTGTTATTATATGTTTACAAAAAACTTACTTGAGTTTTATGATGTAGACCTGCCTTTCACCTGTTGTGACAGAATTAAATCCGATCATATCTCCTTTCGGGCTCCAGCGCGGGTGCAAATCACACGCGGCATCTTTCCCGTTTTCCCTGAATGTAGGGGGATGGATGTATCTGCCCATTGGCAAAATAGCTTCTGTTTTCATATCCATGAGATAGAGTTTCTGCTCATATAAACCTTTACTGGGATAGGTGTCGGTCACCATCCAAAGCCCGTCTTGAGAAAAAGTGCCGTGCCCATCGTAATCCAGCAGTCCATTGCCAAGGCGTCGATAGTTGTCCTGGCCAATGGTGAAAAGTATATGGGCATTGCTTTCCGCTTTATATTCCCCGGTTATCATCAATTCGTCCTCACTGAGCCAGTCAAAATGCGACCCGCCCCAACCATCAGGAAAGCAGCGCTGCAGATTTTTTCCATCTCTGTTTACGGTAAAAGATGTAGTGTTTCTATTCGGTATGGCCCGGGCCAGCCAGAATATTTTTCCTCCTTCACGGCTAAAGAGGACGTGATTGAAGTATTCAATTCCCTCTTCCGGAACTTCCGGAACTTGCTCTTTAATATCGTGAATAGACACGAGGAGTTTTGCTTTACCTGTTTCAAGGTTTACAAGGAACAGGCCATCGTCCTTTGGAAACTGCACAGATAATCGGGCATTCTGGCCATCTCCTCCATATCCATAAGCCTCGCGCGTAGTGCGAAGTCTCGAGAAATTGATGCTGACGGCTTCTTTCCCATTTGGCGAAACGGCGCAGACCGGAAAGGGAATCGTCCTGATTTTTTGCTTTGTGTGTACGTCCATAATAATGGAAACGTATTTGCCATCCACTATATCGTTGTAGATAATACGGGAATTTGGGAATGTTCCGAGCCAATGCGCCATGCAGCCTTGCTGAAAATTCCAGGCTCGTGTTTCGGCAAGCGGAATGAACTCATTCGTTTCCAGATCGATCAATCCAAGCATTGCGGCATCATTTTCTGTCGGCAGCCGATACTTGATGGGTGTTTCCAGCACTGTTACGTATCGCTGGTCCGCACTCCATGAATTGATTCCATAATAGCTGGCAAATAAATGTTCCTTGGGACCTGAAGTTATTGCAACAGGTTCAGAAACAATAGGAAATTCAACAACTAATCCATCATGCTTATTTTCACATCCAAATTGGAGAAAAGCCAATACCAATGAAATAAGGATGAAAGGATTTAAAAAAGTTCGTTTCGAATTCATGCTGCCTTTGGTAAATATCTTAGAATTTAGTTCTTTTTATTAATTGTAGATTGGTTTTAGCTAGTCAAAAATTCGACTAAATGTATTTGGCTTGTTCACGGTTCAGTATCAAGGGCATTGAAACATATTTTATTTCCTCCGGGATCACAATGTGGGTGACAATTGTAAGCGATATCATCAGAAATATTTTTTCTATGTATGGGATATTTTCCTGAATTGTTCCTGGTAGTCACCTACTTGAATTGAGGCAGTGGGGCAACTTGCCCCAGCCTGCAATTCTAAATATTCCTTAAACTGATTTTGGTGAAGGAATGTCAAACTCGGCATTGCGCGGATCAGCAAGTAAGCGGTTAGCTTCCTTTGAACGATTTCCAACAAAATGTTCTGCCTCACCATCAAATTCGAGCCAAGGTCCAACTACGTATTCAGCTTTGTCTTTCGGTACACCCATGCCATCGCGGGCAATAGCATGTATTTTCATGAATTCTTCGTAAGCCAGCTTGTTATCCCCAAACTGACCTGCTTTTTCATTGAAAGGAACTTTTTCACCCAGGCGGTATGAAGTATTCATCAGGTGACCAAGTGTGCAACTATAATGGGCATCTACCATAGTCCCATTTGCCTTCGATGGATCATTGGCGCGGCATGCATTAATGAAACTGCCAAAAGCTCCCCCTTCGGTCATCGGTACATCCTTGATTGAGACATTCCGTGGTTGGCTGCCGTTATGAGATTGATATTCCCCATCGCGAAGCTTTCCACCGTCTTCAAAGTAAAAGCGGTTAGTAACTTCTTTTTCATATCCTTCATAGTTAACATTCCGTACATTGAAAAAGACATATTGCCCGTTTGCAAACTCAGCAAGGGCAAACATGGTATTGGGTGTTTCACCCTGATCTTTCCATGAAAATCTGCCACCAATTGCCATAACGCGAACAGGATGTGTGTTTTCAACTGCAGCATCAAGTGCCCAGTACGCCACGTCAAGTTGATGCGTTCCCTGGTTATTCAATTCTCCATTACCTACTGCCCAGTTCCAATGCCAGTTGTAATGCACCAGGTTTTTGTTGTAGCTATTAATAATTGCAGGTCCTTTCCAGAGATTCCAGTCTAAGTGATCAGGGGATGCCGAGTCAGTTTCAAAGCCGATGCCGCTGCGTGGTTTGCAAGCAAAACCATGCGAAACAAGCATCTTACCATATTTACCAGAGCGAATATCAGATACTTGTCTTGCCCATTTAGGATCGCTGCGGCGTTGTGTGCCATGTTGAACAACTATTCCGTACTTTTCCGCAGCTGCCAGCGCTACACGTCCTTCGTAAATATCATGGCTCGCAGGTTTCTCAACATAGCAGTGCTTTTTTGCCTGGGCTGCCCAAATTACCATTTGAGAATGCCAGCTATTGGGAGTTGCCACACTAATGGCATCTATTTTCTTATCATCAAGCACGTGGCGTACATCCGCAACACCTTTTACATTGTTACTAATACCTTCCTCTTGTGCACGCAATTGATTGACACGATTCTCCAGCACCAAACTATCAGGGTCTACAAGGTAGGCGACCTCCACATTTTCTTGTTTGCTGAATCCACTGATATGACTTTTTCCACGGCCATTTACACCGCAAACCGCTATCCGGAAACGGTTGTTGGCTCCAATAATCGAACCATACGATTTAGCGCTGAATCCCATTGCTCCGACAGTTATACCAGCGGATCCTAACATACTTTTTTTGATAAAATCTCTTCTTTGTGTCATGTTTTAAATTTTATATTGGATTACTTTATTTTCTTGAATCAACTATAGTCATTTTTTAAGGTTTAGCTCAGAACTCAAAATAATTAAAAAAGCGCGAAAAAGCAATAAATGGATTTTGCTATTCAAAAATAAATAAGCTACATGGATGTTCGAAACGGGAATTAGTACAAATAAACTGATTTTTTGTATAAATGAAAATAACTCATAAGAAAAGTCAATTTGTAGGGTTTAAAAAGTTGCTATTTATAGTAAAAATACTACGATTGATTTATATTTGCTTATCATAGGAGGGGGTATTTTTTAGCATTAGGTAAAGAAGAAAAATATACACTATTCTCCACCTTAATAGCAAAAAGGAATTAATGGTGCAACAGCCACAGCACAGTATGATCTAACAAAAATTTTAATTCAATAAATGAAGGTCAAATTAGATTTTAAACTAAACATAAATGATTATGGATTTAACAAGACGATCCTTTATTAAGAAAACCGCTGCAGCGGGATCAGCAGCAATTGTAATCCCCACAATTATTCCAGCCAAAGTTTTTGGTGCAAATGACCGGATCAATGCTGCGGTATTAGGTGTAAATGGCCGTGGTAAGAGTCATATCAAGAGCTTGATGGTTCAGGAAAATGTTCAGATTACTACCTTGTGTGATCCGGATATGAACATTCTGAAAAAGCGCCAAAAGAGCTTTAAAGAAACCTACAATAAAGATGTAGCTCTTGAGCAGGACCTTCGCCGGGTGATGGATGACAAGGATATTGATGTGGTAAGTATTGCCACACCAAATCATTGGCATTCACTTGCTGTAATTTGGGCTTGCCAGGCCGGCAAAGATGCCTATGTAGAGAAGCCTGGTTCGCATAATATCTGGGAAGGCCGTAAGATGGTTGAGGCAGCACATAAGTACGATCGTATTGTTCAGCACGGAGTTCAATTGAGAAGTTCGCCTGCCGTTAACGAGGCAATACAATTAATGCGTGATGGATATATCGGCAAGGTGTATATGGCTCGTGGCCTTGTTTTCCGTTGGAGAGGTGATATTGGCGATCAGGGATTCTCTCCTGTTCCCGATGGTGTTGATTATGATCTGTGGACCGGACCTGCTCCAAAGCGACCTTTCACCAGAAATCTTGTACATTACAACTGGCACTGGCATTGGGATTATGGCAATGGCGATGTGGGTAACCAGGGAATTCACGAAACCGATCTTTGCATGTGGGGATTAGATGTTGGCCTTCCAACAAAAATCACATCCATGGGTGGGAAATTTCTTTGGGATGATTGCAAAGAAGTTCCTGAAGTGCTTACATCTATTTATAATTACCCTGAAGAAGGTAAGATTATTCAATTTGAAGTACGTCCATGGTGTACAAACACAGAAGATGGCGCTACCGTTGGTAATATTTTCTATGGTGATAAGGGGATAATTGTTGTAGAGGGCTATGATAAGTACAAATCCTTTATGGGAAAAGACAGGACCCCAGGTAAATCAGGTGAAGATGGAGGGGAATCAGGAACTGGTATGGACCGAGGCGCCGGTGGCACAGACGGACACTTTGCCAATTTCATTGAAGCTGTTCGAAAACATGATGCAAGCATGCTTAATGGCCCGGTTGAAACGGCTCACCTATCTTCGGGATTAGCTCATCTTGGTAACATCGCTTACAGATTAGGAAAAGTGTTAACATTTAATCCAAAATCAGAGAAGTTTGTAAACGACCCTGAAGCAGATAAGATGCTTACACGAAATTATCGTGGCGATTTTGTTGTACCTGGTAAAGTATAATAAGGACAAACTTAGATAGCAGTTTAAACTAAGATGTTCAAATAATATAAAGACATTAATTGTTGTTCTAAGCAACAGTTGATGTCTTTTAGTTAGTTTCCGCTCAGGCACTAGTTAATATGCCGGACGAGGGGAATCTGAAACGTTCAAATGCAGGCTCGTTGTTGTGGCTGAAATTTTTACTAAAAATTAAATTAACAAATTGGCTGACGGGTATGCAAAAATGTAAGCTAATTCTCACTACTAAATTTTTAAATATATGTTGGATATAAATCAATCACGTCGTAATTTTCTTCAGAAAAGTATGGTTGCCGGTGTTGGTCTTTCACTGATAGATCCTTTTTCGGCACAGGCCATGATAAAAAAGTCAAAGATGAAACTTGGCCTGGTTACCTACCAATGGGGTAAAGACTGGGACTTGCCAACCTTAATCGCAAACTGTGAAAAAGCCGGCTTGCTGGGAGTTGAATTGCGTACACAACATGCTCACGGAGTTGAAACCGGTCTTTCTGCCAGTCAGCGAGCTGATGTTAAAAAACGCTTTGCCGACAGCTCAGTAACTTGTGTAGGCTATGGATCAAATTTCGATTATCACCATGCTGATCAGGCTGTTGTAAAAAAGAATATAGAAGGAACAAAAGAATACCTGAAACTTTGCAAAGACATTGGAGCTACAGGAATTAAAGTAAAACCCAATGGATTGCCAAAGGAAGTATCAAAGGAAAAAACCATTACTCAAATAGCCACTTCACTAAATGAATGTGGAAAATTTGCCAGTGACCTTGGTCAGGTGATCCGGGTAGAAGTTCACGGAAGGGACACTCAGCAAATACCTAATATGAAAGCCATATTTGAGCAGGTAACAGAGAAGAGCGTAAAAATGTGCTGGAATTGTAATGACCAGGATTTGCTAGCTCCGGGTCTGGATGCAAATTTCAAATCTGTAAAGAAATGGTTTGGCGATACGGTTCATATTCGTGAATTAAATGTAGGAGAGTATCCATACCAGCAACTCATGAATTTATTTGTAAAAATGAATTATGATGGCTGGATTTTGCTTGAAGCTCGTACAACGCCTGCTGATAGAATTGCTGCCATGAAAGAACAACTGGATGTTTTTAACAAAATGATTGGCAAGGCATAGCCATTTGAATTCACTCATTTATTACCAGCTCCCCTTCGTTTAAGCCTTTAAAGCAACGAGGGGGAGCTGTTTTGAGTTTTAACTCAATCATTAAATTATTTGCTATTTGCCCGAATTATGCATGAAAAGAATTCGATTCCGGGAACAAGCCCACTTTGCAGGCAAGCGGGCCTTTAGAAGTTAGGGGTAGAATAATTAACAATCAAGGAATTCTGACTTTTCAAAAAAGGATCTTACTTTAAGATTACATCAATTCACTCAACTACCCCAAAAGTAAGGCCAGGGCGCTGTGGTCCAATTCTCCATCGCCTTTAGCAATCAAAGCATCCATCTGATAAGCTACAAGTGCAGAACCTGGTAATGGCACAGTCAAATCTTCAGCTGTTTGCAAGGCAATTTTCATATCTTTACGATGTAGCTTTACTTTGAATCCAGGTTTGAAGTTGTTGTCAAGGAATCGTTGTCCGTGGACATCCAGAATACGACTTTGAGCAAAACCGCCTAATAAAGCTTCTCTAACTTTCGCCACGTCCACTCCTGATTTTCTAGCCAAATTTAAGGCTTCCATAACTCCCTGAATGGTCGTTCCCACTACTACCTGATTGCACGCTTTTGTCACCTGGCCTGAACCGGCATCACCAATCAGGACAATATTCTTTCCCATTTTTTCAAATATGGGGAGTGCACGATCAAAGGCTGCTTGTGAGCCCCCAACCATTATCGATAAGCTGGCTGTTTTAGCTCCTCCTTCCCCTCCTGACACAGGTGCGTCCAATGCTCCCACACCTTTCGCGTCCATGAGCTTATTAATTTTTAGTGCAGTTGCAGGGGAAATAGTTGACATATCAATAAAAAGATTTCCTTTTGAGAGGCCTTCAATTACACCATCCTTTCCAAGAACAATAGCTTCTACTTCCGGCGAGTCTGGCAGGCATGTAATTACCACATCACTTTTTTCGGCAACTTCTTTTGGTGATCCAAGAAGCTCTGCTCCTTCATTTGCCAACGCATCAGCAGATGCGCTATTTTGTAGAACAAATACTTTATGCCCCGCTTTTAATAAATGTATTGACATGGGTTTTCCCATTATTCCAAGTCCGATAAATCCTATTTTTTCCATTTTATATAATTTAGTCTTTGTTTGAATTATGTTTTGTTCGTTTTTCATTTAATGCAAATGCTATGTCATGGGCGCCTTTACTAAGAAAGGTCATATCAGAGCCAGATGCCATAAAGCGAAATCCATTCTCGTAATAAAAATCATATTGATTTAAATCAAAAAACAAAATACCGGCGGCTTTACCTGCTTTAGCTGCAGCTTCTCCTATTTTCTGCACTGCCTCAACAAATAATGGATGATCCCATTGCCCAAATACCCCCAGGGCCAGACTTAAATCAGCAGGTCCCAGAAATAATACATCTACCCCTTCTATATTTGCAATCTCATCCAGGTGATTAAGGCTTTCTAATGTTTCTATCTGAATTATTCCCAATAAGTTATTTTTGGCAAATTCATAATAGTTCTCAAAATTTTTTCCGAATTGAGTCGCCCTCACCATCTTTGCAAAACCCCTCTTTCCTATCGGAGGATAATACATATTTTCGATGGCGCTGCGTGCCTCAGACGCATCCTGAATTTGTGGAAACATAATTCCCTTTACTCCGGCGTCAAGCACTCGTTTTACCCGTGCGGGGTCAAAACTTTCTACCCGTACTATTGGTATTGCAGCATCATTACCCAATGCCTGAAGCTGGGGCACCAAAACAGACTCAGTTCCAATACCATGTTCCAGATCAATCAGGATCCAATCAAAGCCCACGGAACCAACAATCTCTACAGAAACCGAAGAACCCATATTTAGCCAGCAACCATGTACGGCCTCACCATTTTTTAGACGTTCTTTTAAATTACTCATTATTAAAATCATTTGGTTTTAGCACACCTCACCATCGTATCTTTTTAAATTCCCAGTCAGGAATTACTTTTCGCATTTCTACCAGATCATCTCTTTTGGTAAGTCCACATTTCAGATAATTATCATGTAGTTTTTTTAGCGCCTCCTTATCAATTTCAACACCTAGTCCAGGGGTAGTTGGAACCCGAACGGCTCCTTCTTCAAATTTAACTCTTCCTCCAGAGATTACCTCCTCAGATTGCCAAGGGTAATGTGTGTCCAACGCATAGGGAATTTCAGGTAAGGCAGCACCAAGATGGACCATGGCAGCCAATGAAATGCCCAGATGACTGTTGGAATGCATAGATAATTTTCTACCAAAAGTTTGGCATAAGCGCGAAAGTTCCATAGAACTTTTCAGGCCACCCCAAAAGTGATGATCACTTAATATAATGTCTTCCGATCCAAGCACAATACTATTTGGAATATCTTCAAAACTGGTAGTACACATGTTCGTAGCCAAGGGCATTTTTAACGCTTGCCTGGCTTTAGCCATATTTTCCTGCCCTCTCACCGGATCTTCATAATATTCCAAAATACCTTCCATCATTTTTCCATATTTAATGGCTGTTTCAAGTTTCCAAATCGCATTTGGATCATGACGAAGAGGAATATCCGGTCCAAAATATTCGAAAAGCGCTTTTATAGCTGACACTTCCTGCGAAGGCTCAAAAGCTCCACCTTTTAATTTAATAGATTTAAATCCAAATTCTCTGACCATGGCCTTAGCCTGATCTACAATTCCTTTACTGGTAGTGGCTTCAGCTTGCCGGGCAGCATCCCAACCTTGAGCAGCGGGATCGATGTCAAAACCCAATTGACCGCCAGCGCCTTGATACTTATAAAACAAATATGCAGCAAAGGGCACCATATCTCTTCTTTTACCACCGAGAAGGTCAACAACAGGTCTTTCCAATACTTTACCAATTATGTCAAGGCACGCTACCTCAAGTGCGCTAAAGACGTGCACAATTTTTCGTTGATCCCATGGCGCATCACCCCTTTGCGTAGTGGTTTCCTGATCAAAGTGGCTTTCTATGGCATCCTTGATTTGGTTTAATTGAAAGGGATCTTTACCAATTATAATATCCCTTGACTTTTCCAGCGCTTCGTTAATATCAATATTGCCGGGAATCTCACTTATACCACTAATATTGTCATGGGTAATTAGCTCCACAATGGTTCGCAAGGCATACGGTGCGTGTAAACCTGCTGCATTTAACAGGGGAGGATCCACCGTTGCGATGGGAGTGATAATGATATCCTTAATAGTTAATCCTGTCATAGTTTGTTTTTTCAATTTTACGATCTCGCTCAGGACTTAAACCAAGCATGATATTTGGTGTTTCCACACGCTCAATGCCAGCTGAAGAGATGGCTTTTCTTCGATTAATATTCTGTTTCATTTTTCAATCATATTCATATTCATCATACTGAAATTAAACTAGCGGAAATATATTGGCAGCGATGAGAATTACTATCAATCCGACTATTCCCATAATTGTCAAAATCGGTGTGTATGTTTTAAGGGCTTCTTGTTCCGTTAGGTTACTCATTTTACAAACAATCCAAAAACCACTGTCATTCATCCATGGGATAAGCTTAGATCCACATGCAATGGCAAGTCCGATGTACAACTGATGGTAATCCAATGATATCGTATTGGCCATTCCTGCAAGTATTCCTGAGGCTGTAATCATGGCTACAGTGGCGGATCCTTGTGCTGTTCTCACGATTGCAGTAATGAAAAAGGCCAATGGAATTAAGGCCAATTGATAATCCTTTGTCAGCTCTCCAATCCGCGCGCTTATTCCTGTTTGTTGCAACATTCCTCCAAAAGCGCCACCAGCTGAGGTTATTAGAATTATGACTCCAGCGCTCATTAGCGCGGTCTGAACCGAGGAAGTCAAGCCTTTTTTATCTCCTTTTTTTTGCGTGGCCAGAAGAATTAACGATGATAGCGCTCCTAAAGCCAGGGCAATATTTTTTTCACCAAAAAAATCAAAAAAGGTCATCAATGCACCAAAAAGAATAGATTCTGAAGAGGTATCGGCATTGCCAAAAGTTTTAAAAAGTGCATTTGCACTTATCAGAATTATGGGGATCATTATGGGTAAAAGTGAAGGCCACAATGAAGGGAGTAACTTTTCATCTTTATTTGACAATTTTCTGATTTCATCCAGTGGGGCATCTGCTGAGTCTCTGAGGGGAATTGGCCATTTGCGGTTTGCCCAGGCAGCATAAAGGTAGCCTGCAATGATCGTAATAGATCCGACCAAAATACCGCCTATCATCATCATGCCTATTGGAATATTCATTTCGCTGATCAGGAAAAGTGGTCCGGGAGTAGGAGGGACCAAAGAATTTGCCATGGCAGCGCCGGCTGTTACGCATAATATTAAAAGCAAATAATTTTTTCCAAGCTTCATGGCCATAGCTTTGGCCAATGGAATCATTAAGTAAAATACGGTATCAAAAAAAACGGGTATGCCAATAAAGAAACTGCTACCCAAAAAGGTGAGTGGGGCATTCTTTTCACCTGTAATTTTTAGTGAGGATCGAACGATCTTTTCTGCTGCGCCGCTTTCCAACATGGTCTTGCCAATGATTGAAGCCATGGCTATGAGAATACCAATTTTTCCGCAAGTTTTTCCGAATTCAATTGCAATTCGAATCCCTTCCTTCTGGTGAGCAAGATTTTGAGCTTCCGATAGTGAAGCCCCCTTTCCAGTTGCGTAAAGAATGATGGCTGCCTCCGGAGTCAATAATGCTACCACAAAAGCACCTAGTAGTAAAGCCAGGAATGCGTGAAGTCTTAATCCTATTATGCCACCAATGACAACAAGGATTCCTATAGCCAATATAAAAAGCGGATCATTTGTCAGGTGCTGGATTTCCAAGGGTGGTGTCTTTAAATTTATACTGCTATGCCAATCATTGCATCGAACTTAATAAATAATTGCCTTGGTTAAAAATAATTTATTGTGTTAATAATTACCAATCAGGCTATGGTTGTTCTTTAGGGGACCTCTAATAATTCATTCGCATCAAAATTTTCATAGTGCTTTAAAGACAATGAAAATTTATGAAGCTTTATCGGGATAAGGCAAGAAAATTTTTATAGTACTACCCTTTGTTAAGACCACAAAACCCACTTTCTTAGTTGAAATTCAGAAAGTGTTTTATCTTTACAAGATCAGGAAAAACGACCAAGGGCTCTGCAAGAGATCACCCTTTTAGGGATATCCTAATTCTGTGAAAATGAGCACTATATCCATTGGTTTCAGGCTTTCATCTTTTTAGAAACAATATTTCAGATTTTATGCCCGAGAGAATCTCATGTTGAGAAGCAAACCTTTGAAGCCGCAGGTCGGTAGCAGGTCACAGGACTTACCCTACTTATACACCTATGAGCCATCGAGTAGTCGTGATAG
>SDBV01002995.1_pt1 | contig 25185 bp, 15 predicted proteins | sample 2277081 | NCBI WGS metagenome assembly SDBV01 (sample SAMN10402039, study PRJNA504765) | marine sediment metagenome | isolation source: marine sediment core GS10_PC15, 223 cmbsf | place: Arctic Ocean: Southern Knipovich Ridge | collected 2010 | reverse complement strand
CAAGATTTTCGTGATCGGAGAGAAGCAACTCCCGAAAGACCCGGTGCTGATCGACGAAGGGCGATTCTCCGAAGAGCTGTTCAACGATCCGACCGGCACGGCCTTGCTGCAGCTTAGTTTTGCGACCGATCGGGAAGTCGAGGGCACCGATCCTCGCACGTTGGGGAAACAAATGATCGAGGCCGGCAAGTACGACGCCGTCCTGTACTTCCCGGACAACTTCGCCACGGAGCTCTCGAAATTCCGCGAGAAGCTCAAACAGCACCTCGGGCAGGCCGATCGGGGAAAAGTGCCTTGGCCCGAGATCATCCACACCACGGCCCGCGAGAAGTCGCAGATTGCCCTTGCCCGGCTGACTTGGGTTCGCGATCGTTGGACCGCGAAGATCAGCGAACTGATCCTCGAAGCCCGAGGGTTACCCGTCTCGGCGACCCAGCCGGTCCATTTCAACGAGGTCGACGTGGCCGGTCAGACGGGCTATCGTGGGGCGGCCTGGTGGTCGAAGATCCTGCCCGTGCTGATGCTGATTTGGGCCCTGACCGGCGCGTTCTACCCGGCCATCGACCTGTGTGCCGGCGAAAAGGAACGCGGCACGCTGGAGACGCTCCTGTGCAGCCCGGCCCAGCGCAGCGAGATCGTGGTCGGCAAGCTGCTGACCATCATGATCTTCAGCATGGCCACGGCCATCTTGAATCTAGTCAGCGTGGGCGTGAGCGGCTGGTTGGTGTTTGGCGGTCGACCGGAGTTTGCCCTACCTTCGCCGATGGCCCTGTTGTGGCTGATGGCGGCCCTGATCCCCATTTCGGCCCTGTTCAGCGCCCTGTGCCTGGCCCTCGCGGCCCTGGCCCGGAGTTCCAAGGAAGGCCAATACTACCTGATGCCCCTGCTGCTGATTACCATGCCACTGGCCGTGATGCCCATGACGCCGGGTGTTGAACTGGGGCTCGGCAACAGCCTGGTCCCGGTCACCGGCATTGTGTTGCTGCTGCGGAGTGTGCTGGAGGGGAGCTACCTTCCGGCCCTGCAATACCTTCCGGTTGTGCTGCTGGTCACGTTGGGATCCTGCCTGCTGGCAATCCGCTGGGCGATCGATCAATTCAACAGCGAGTCGGTCCTGTTCCGCGAGAGCGAACGGCTCGACTTGGGGCTTTGGCTGAGTCACCTGCGCCGCGATCGAAAACCGACGCCCACCGTCGGCGCGGCGGTCCTGTGTGCGGCCCTGATCCTGTTTTTGCAGTTCTACGTTGGCGCGGCGATGACGCCTTCCGGTGGTTGGCGTAATCTGATCAAGGCCGTCATGGCGTCCCAATTGCTCGTGATCCTGGGACCGGCCCTACTGCTGACGTTCCTCTTGACCCGCAACCCGCGAAAAACGCTCCTGTTGAAGCGCCCCGGATTTCTGACCCTGCCGGCCGTCATGCTGCTGGCCGTGGCCTTGCACCCGGCGGTCAACACGTTGAGGCTGGCCGTGATGCAGCTCTATCCGGTGAGCGACAAGATGAAGCAGGCTATGGCCGGGCTCTTTCCCGAGGATGCCAGCTTCTGGGCCTTGTTCCCTCTGGTGGCCGTGGTGCCGGCGATCTGCGAGGAGCTAGCCTTCCGCGGATTCATCCTCTCGGGTTTTCGGCATATCGGGGACAAATGGCGGGCAATCGTTTTCACGGCCGTGGCCTTCGGCATCACCCATACGATCCTCCAGCAGCAGTTGCTGGCCTGTGTGGTGGGCGTGGTGATCGGGTTTATCGCCGTACAGACCGGCAGCGTTCTGCCTTGCATCTTGTTCCACATGACGCACAATAGTCTGTTGTTGGCCATGAAGTTCTTGCCCTGGCTGTTAGAGCGGTGGCCGATTCTTGAACATGTCGTATTGGAAAACAAAGAAGTCGGCTACACGTACGATTGGTCGGTCTTGCTGGTCGCGAGTCTGATCGCCGCGCTGATCATCCTGTGGCTGGCGAAGTTGCCTTACCGCAAGACGGACGAGGAAGAACTCCAGACGGCCATCCGTCGCAAAGCCAGCGACGAGAAGAAGGGGCTCGTCGGCAAAGCGCTGGCCGCCTCGCAGCAGTCGTAGCACGAATGGATACACTCACTGCCCGTTGCGTCTTTCCCATCTCGAGCCCGCCGATTCCCGGCGGCTGCGTGACGATCGACCGGGGTCGGATCGTGGCGGTCGGTCAGAAACCGGCCGGCGGCGAGGTCCACGACTTGGGTAACGTGGCCCTATTGCCCGGGCTGGTCAACGCCCATACGCACCTGGAATTCAGCCATCTCGAAGAACCGATCGGCCGGGCTGCTATGGGGCGGCCGGGTATGGGCTTCGTCGAGTGGATTCGACAGATCATCGAACGGTTCCGCCGCTCAGAACGCACTTCGCCGGACGCGATTTCCCGAGGACTGCAAGAGAGCGTCCAGTCGGGCACGACCACCTTGGGCGAGATTGCCCAGCCGGGCCGGTCTCTCGAGGAAGTTCAACAGGCCCAGATAAGAGCCACGATCTTCCTGGAGTTGATCGCTCCGACCGAGCAGCGGATCCCGCCGTTGTTGGAGTTGGCCCCCAAGTACGTAGAAAATGCAGACCCGTCGGCCCGTTGGCGGCCCGGGCTAAGTCCTCATGCCCCCTACACGGTTCTTCCACGGCTATTCGAGGCGGCCGTCTCGCTTTCGGCCACCGCCGGCGTCCCGATCGCCTTTCATCTGGCCGAATCGCGGGAAGAATTGGACCTGCTTCGCCACCGCAGCGGACCGTTCGCCGAGCATTGGGAGGAACTGGGCACCTGCGATCCGAGAACCTTCGCCCCGGCAACGCGACCGCTGGACTACCTTCGCCAATTGGCCAAGGCCGATCGGGCCCTGATCGTTCACGGCAACTACCTCGACGAGGAGGAAATCGGCTTCCTGGGCAAGCACGGCGACCGCATGGCGGTCGTCTATTGCCCTCGCACGCACGCGTTCTTCGGACACGAGCCCTACCCGCTTCAAAAGATGCTCGCCGCCGGCGTGCGTGTGGCCCTGGGGACCGACTCCCGCGCGTCGTCACCCGACCTGAGCGTGCTGGCCGAAATGCGGACCGTCGCCCGAACGTTTCCCAAGCTCGATCCGGCCGTCGTCCTCCGTCTGGCAACGCTAAACGGGGCCGAAGCCTTGGGCCAAGCCGATGAGATCGGCACTCTCCAGCCCGGCAAGTCCGCCGACCTGACAGCCGTTGCATTACCGGACCACGACGCGGCCGATCCTCATACGTTGTTGCTAGAATCCGACCAACCCGTGGTCGGCACATGGTGTCGGGGAAGCCAAGTGTGGTCGTCCGTTTAGCCACCGCCGGTACGGCGGTGAGGACCAAGCCTCCAATCTCACCGCCGTACCGGCGGCGGCTAAACAAATTCCGGAAGTGATTCCTTTACAAGTCTTTGGTTCGCGACGCCTTCTCTTCCAACCCCGACGTGCCGAACCGCCGGGCCAGCTCGGCCTCGACTTGGGCGAAGTCTACGTTGCATTGGGCCAGCATGACCAGCAGATGATAGGTCAGGTCGGCCGCCTCGTGGACGACGTTGTCGCGCGAAGGCTCCGGTCGGTCGGCCGCTTCAACCAGTTCGTCGGCCTCCTCGCGAATCTTGGCCCCGATCGCTCCGGCGCCACCGTTGAATAGCTGCGTGGTATACGAATCGGGTGGGCGATTGACCTTGCGGTCCTCAATCAAGGTCATCAGGCGGGAAACGATCGATTCTTTCGCGGTCATGCCGTCCCCTTCTCAATCGGTGCGATCGGAGTCACAATGGTGTCGTTATCCTAACGCATCACCGAACTTTTGCAAATTGATCCCCTCTCCCTTTGGGAGAGGGTTAGGGTGAGGGCTTGCGTGTTTTTTCTATGCCCTCACCCCCGGCCCCTCTCCCAAAGGGAGAGGGGAGGTTGAAGATGACCACTCCCGCCATGCTCGATTGTTGGTTTCTGACCGGTCCGACGGCAGCCGGGAAGACGGGCGTGGGGATCGAACTGGCCCTGCGCCTGGGCGCCGAGATCATCTCGCTCGATTCCATGGCCCTGTACCGAGGCATGGAGATCGGCACGGCCAAGCCGAGCGGCGAGCAGCGGCACATGGTGCCGCATCACCTGATCGACGTGGTCGAGGGGCACGAAGAATTCAGTCTGGCCCGATATGTGGAAGAAGCGACTCGCTGTATTCATCAGATCAAGGGCCGCGGGCGCGAGGTGCTGTTCGTCGGTGGAACCCCGTTGTATCTAAAGGGCCTATTGCGGGGGATCTTCCAAGGGCCCGAGGCCGATTGGGAGCTGCGCAAGAAGCTCCGCCAAGAGATCCTCTCGCACGGCACTGAGGCATTGCACGGGCGCCTGGCCCAAATCGATCCGGCGGCCGCCGAGCGGATCCATCCCAACGACGCCCGACGAATTATCCGCGCATTGGAGGTTTTCGAGAAGACGGGCCAACCCATCAGCGAGTTGCAGCAGCAGTTCGATCGCCCGCCTGTGCCAGCCTGCTGCCGTGTGTTCGTGCTCGATTGGCCGCGAGAGGAGCTTTACCGGCGGATCAATCGTCGGGTCGAAGCCATGTTCGAGCAGGGGTTGGTCGAGGAGGTCCGCGGGCTGCTTGCCCGACCGGATCCGCTCAGCCGGACGGCGCGCAAGGCGGTCGGCTACCGCGAGGTGATCGAGCATCTGGCGGGCGAACACGACCTGACCGAAACGATGGAGTTGGTCGGGCGGCATACGCGTCAGTTGGCCAAGCGGCAGGGGACCTGGTTCCGTTCGCTGGCCGAGTGCCGTTTTGTGCCGATGGATGGGCAATTCGACGCGAGTGACGTGGCCGAGGGGATTTACGACGAGGGGACCGGTTAATGTCGCCGGAAAAACGCCGGGCGAGCCCGGCCGCTAAACGGGGGGGTTGCTGTTTGGGACCTATGCGCCTGGATTTTCTCTGGCTAAAATGAGGGATTCTGGAAACACACCCTTGGGACGACACGCGGAACTACATTGCCAACGCCGGCCTCGGCGAGGGGGAATCGACCTTGTTGCGGACTCATACTTGCGGAGAACTCGGAGAAGAGCACGTCGGCGAGCAGGCGACGCTTTGCGGCTGGGTGGACACCTATCGCGATCATAGCGGGGTGCTGTTCATCGATCTGCGCGATCGCTACGGAAAGACCCAGATCGTTTTCGGCCCGGAAAGCGGAGCCGAGAATCAGGAGCTTGCCCGATCGCTGCGAGCCGAGTTCGTCGTCAAGGTGGTCGGCAAAGTGGCGCCTCGTCCGGAAGGGACGGCCAACCCGAAGCTCGATACGGGCAAGATCGAAGTTCGTGCCGAGCAATTGGAGATCCTCAACAAGAGCCTCACGCCCCCGTTTCAGCCGGGCGGCAAGGACCTGCCCGGCGAGGACCTTCGGCTGAAATACCGCTACATCGATCTGCGTCGTGCGGAGATGCAGCGGGCGCTCTTGTTGCGGAACCGAATGAATAAGATCATGCGGGACTACTGCGACGAGTTGGGGTTTATCGACGTCGAGACCCCGATCCTCGGCCGCAGCACGCCCGAGGGGGCCCGCGATTACCTGGTCCCCAGCCGGATTCAACATTCGGCCTTCTATGCCTTGCCGCAATCGCCGCAGCTTTACAAGCAGATCTTGATGGTCGCCGGCTACGATCGCTACATGCAGATCGCTCGATGCTTCCGCGACGAAGACCTCCGTGCCGACCGTCAGCCGGAGTTCACGCAGTTGGACCTCGAGATGTCGTTCGTCGACGCCGACGATGTGATGGGCGTAATCGACGGGCTGATGGCGCGAATGGCCAAGGAGATCCTGGGCCTGGAGCTGACGCTGCCGTTGCCGAAGATGACCTACGACGAGGCCATGGAACGGTTCGGGCACGACGCGCCCGACTTGCGGTTCGACATGGAGCTGATCGACCTGACCGACCTGGCCAAGGAGGCCGAGTTCCGCGTATTCCGCGGCACGGCCGATTCGGGCGGGCGCGTACGGGGTATCAATGCGAAGGGGGCCGCGAGTAACTATTCGCGCAAGGGTATCGACGAACTGACCGCCTACATCGTCGAGGATTTCGGCGCCCAAGGCCTGGCCTGGTTCAAGGTCGATGAGGCCGGCAAACTTTCCTCGCCGATCGCCAAGAACTTCGAAGAATCGTTGTTGACGAAGATCGCCCAGCGGATGGACGCCCAACCGGGTGACTTGCTGTTGTTCGTGGCCGACAAGTTCGAGGTCACCTGCAAAGCCTTGTACGGACTTCGCAAACGACTCGGCGTGGAGTTGAAGCTGTACGACGCCGAAGAGATGCATTTCTCTTGGGTGGTCGAGTTTCCCATGTTCGCCCGCGACGAGGAAGAAGGCGGCTGGACCGCCATGCACCATCCGTTCACCGCCCCGCGACCCGAGGATCTCGAGCGGCTGGCCTCCGAGCCGGAAGCCGCTCGGGCGGTGGCCTACGACTTGGTGCTCAACGGTTCCGAGGTGGGCGGCGGTACGATCCGAATCCACGACCAGCAGCTTCAACAGAAGGTGTTCGAGCTGTTGGGGATGGATCGGGAGACGGCCCAGGACCGGTTCGGGTTCCTGCTGGAAGCCCTACAATACGGGGCCCCGCCGCATGGCGGAATCGCTTTGGGAATCGACCGGCTGGTGATGCTTTTCGGCCGTTTGGAGAGTATTCGCGAGACGATCGCCTTCCCCAAGACGCAACGGGCGACCGACCTGATGACCGGCGCCCCCGGCCAGGTCGATTCCCGCCAACTTCGCGAGCTGGGGATCAAAATCACCCGTTGACGAATCGATGCGAGCGTGGAGAATAACAATAGATGGTGATGTTTGCCGTATAAAGCCGCGACCGGTGGTCGCGCCTCAAACAAGGAGTGGTCGATGATCCGAAGGAAACTATCGTGGGCAATCCCCGTGGTGTGTTGTGCCTTGGCGGTTTGCCTTGGTTGCAAGAACGAGACCTCGACGAACACCGGGCCCGATACGGTCGTGGAGCCCGAGCCGGACGCTATAACGGTCGTGGATCCCGAGCCGGAGTTCCCGCCCGCACCGGCGATTCCCGAGGTCAGAATGACCGAAGAGCTTGCCGCCACGTGCCTGGTCCGCAACGGCGACGTCTTACCCAATGTCGAATTGCCCGACCTGCAGGGGAATCCGCATTCGTTGAGCGAACTGAAGGGTGAGAAGCTGACGGTCGTCTTCTTCTGGACCAGCGGAAACGAATACTCGCTGGCCGAATTGCAGGACCTCACAGCCGATGTGGCCGAGCCGTATCTCGAAAAGGGCGTTCGTGTGATCGGTGTGAATGAAGAGGATTCGGCCGAGGTGGTCGCCGAACAGATCGAGAAGGCCGGCGTGAGATTTCACGTCCTGTTGGATCCCGGCGGACTCTACTTTGCCCAAGTGGCCACGGAGAAACTGCCGCGAACCTACGTGTTGGACGCCAACGGCAAGATCCTCTGGTTCGACATGGAGTATTCGGAAATCACCCGCGACGAACTCCGCCAGACCATCCAGGTCGCGCTAGGCGAGATTGAGTAGTAGTTACTCCCCTCTCCCTTTGGGAGAGGGGCCGGGGGTGAGGGCATAGAGGAGACACGCAAGCCCTCACCCTAACCCTCTCCCAAAGGGAGAGGGGACCAATTTGCAGAAGTCCAGTCAATAAGTCAAAGTTTGCGTCCGGGGGGAGCCGTGTCCGAGAAGTCTCAGGCTGGCAATTCGAGCAGTGAATTGCGCGTGGCATTGGCACAGATCTCGCCCGTGCTGGGGGACCGCAAGCGGAACTTCGCTCTGCATCGTGAGCGGATCGAGGCGGCCCGACGCGAGCAGGCCGACCTGATCGTCTTTCCCGAGCTGTCGTTGACCGGCTACTTCCTCCGCGACATGGTCCCCGACGTGGCCCTGGACCCGACCGGGCCGGAGTTGGCCGAACTGATCGAGGCGGCCGGGCCCGCGGCCTTGGTGGCCGGAATGGTCGAGCAGTCGCGGCACCATCGGTTCTTCAACGCGGTCTTCTATGCCGAGGGCGGTCGGGTGGTCCACGTCCATCGCAAGGTCTTCCTGCCGACCTACGGGCTGTTCGACGAGCAGCGATACTTCGCGGCCGGCGACCGGATCGAGGCCTTCGACACGGCCGGCTTCGGTCGCGTGGGCCTGTTGATCTGCGAGGATTTCTGGCACCTCTCGGCCTTGGCCGTCATGCAGGCCGAGGATGTCGACGTGCTCGTCTGCGTGGCCAATTCACCCGCCCGAGGCGTCGACGGACCAAAGATCCGCACGGCCGAGACCTACGAGCAGCTTTGCCGAACGTTCGCTCAATTGTTGGGGGCCGTGGTGATCATGGTCAATCGGGTCGGCTTCGAGGACGGGCTCTGCTTCTGGGGCGGCAGCATGGTTGTGGGGCCCGATGGACAACTAATCGCCGAAGCGCCCGCGTTGGACGAGGCCTTGACCGTGGCCCAATTCGATTTGGCCGAACTGCGACGCCAACGGATTATCGCGCCGTTGGCTCGCGATGAACGCCTTTTGGTCATTACCGAGGAACTCAACCGTATTAAGCAGCGACGCTATGAGTCCTGAACCGCCACCCGTCGATCTGAACATCAACGCCGAACTGGTCACGGAGATCCTCTACCGGTTCATCCGCAACGAGATCCGGCGGGCCGGTTTCGAGCATGCCGTGGTGGGGCTGTCCGGCGGAATCGACTCGAGCGTGGTCACCTATCTGGCCGCCCGGGCCATGGGGCCGAAGAATGTCCTGGCCGTGACCATGCCCTACAAAACTTCGAGCGAAGCCACTCGCAAAGATAGCCAAGCCATCGTCGACCAGCTCGGCGTGCAGACGCTCGACGTGCCGATTACCGAGCAGATCGACGCCTATTTCGCCATGTTCGCGGACGCTTCGCAGATGCGATTGGCCAACAAGTGCGCCCGGGAGCGGATGACCGTGCTGTATGACCAGAGCGCGGCCTTCGAGGGGCTCGTGTTGGGGACCAGCAACAAGAGCGAACTGCTGTTGGGCTACGGCACCCAGTTCGGCGACATGGCCTCGGCCATCAATCCGGCCGGCGACCTGTACAAGACGCAACTCTACCAACTAGCGGCCCATCTGGGCGTACCCGAGCATATCCTGGGCAAGAAACCGACCGGCGATCTCTGGATCGGCCAGACCGACGAGGACGAGTTGGGATTCAGCTACGCCGACGTCGATCGGATGCTGTACCTCTTGGTCGATCGTCGTTGGAAGCGTAGCGAGTTGGTTCAGGCCGGGTTCGACGAGAAGTTCGTCACCCGCGTCTCCGACATGATCCGCCGCAACCACTACAAGCGCCGCATGCCCGTAATCGCCAAGCTCTCCCACCGCACCATGGACCGCGATTTCCGCTACGCCCGCGATTGGGGAACGTAAAGCAGTGGTTGGTGGATAGTGGTTAGGAGTCACAAGCCCCCGGGCTGCGTCCCGGGGGATCCCACCGACGCAGTCGGCGGGCTTGTGGTTCGGGCCCATGGCTACTTACTCTGCAACACGATCACTCCCTCCCAATCGGGCGGCGGTGTGCCGTTGTGGCGGTGGATGTAGTCGGCCAGGAAGTTTTTGACGTGATCTTCCGGGGAAAGCCGAGCGAGCACGTCAACCGCTTCCGACCAGTTTCCATCAAGAAACGCATCCAACGCCGATTCGTACAAGGCGATTTGCTCGTCGGTCACGTCGGGACATTCCGACTCCGGCGGCAAGAGTTCACTGACCATCAGCGACGTGTCGAGCCCGAACGGTTTGACCCGGGCCACGCGTCGCAGTCGGGCCACCTCCGGCGGCACTTGCTCGCGGATCGCCCGGGCGGTCGGTTCGTCGACCAGGACGGCCGCTTGGAACATTTTGGTCATGCTCTCCAAGCGAGCAGCTAGGTTCACGACCGGGCCGAAGACGGTCACCTTGACCTGGTCGACGGTGCCGATCTTGCCGGCGACCGCCTTGCCGGTGGCGATGCCGATCCCGGCCTGAAACCCGGCCGTGGCCTCGAACTGCTGACGCACGGCCAACGCGGCGCGACACGTTCTCGACACGGCATCGTCCTGCTTCAACGGCCAGCCCCAGAACCCCATGGCGGCGTCGCCGTGGAAATCACCCACCACGCCACCCTGCTCGCGGATGTGCCGGGTCATCGCGCCTAGGGCTTTGCTCACGCGTTGCAGAAGCCCCAGCAGGTCATCGCCATGGCGTTCGCTTTCGCGAGAGAATCCCCGCAGGTCGCAGAACATCACCGACACCTCGGTCTCGCGCGGGGCGAGCACGACTTCGGGGTCTTCCACGGCCAGGGTTTCCAGCACCACGGGCGAGAAGAACTGGCTGAACGTGGCGTGCTGGTGTTCCAAGAGCCGCATCTGCCGCAAGGAACTGAGCGTGGCAGCCACCAACTCGGTGAACTTGACGTCTTCGCGCAGGTCTTGCGGGTCGGACGAAGCGGCCGGGTCCGAGGTCTCGACGTCAAACCGCCCGGCCATATATAGCCCCCAACCGGCCGACGACTTCCCCAACACGGGCGTGCAGAAGGCCCAATCGACGTTCTCGCTTTCGGTGAACGCCGAGGAGGCCTCCTGTTCGGCACCCCGCCAGACATGCAACACGCTTTGCCGCTGTCGGATGGCTTCGAGAATCAGACGCTGGCTGGGCTGGAAATCGCTGCCAACCAGCAGCCGTTGATCCCAATGCAACACCCGCACGGGCGAGCGCTGTCGGCTCTTGACATGAGGTGCTCCATTGCCGTCGAGGGCCACGACCGCGGCCGAATCGGCACGAGGAACACCGGCCAACAACATACTGACCAACCGCACGACCAGTTCCGCGTCGCCGGCCGCGCCGGAGATCACGTCAGGTAACCGGCTGAGCACCTCGATGCGTCGGTCGGGGTTGCGAAACTGGATTTGCTTGAGGTAATTCGCACTGAACGCTTGCTGCTGAACCGGCTTGGGACCCTCGGCCGTAATGCTCACACGCTGATCGGCCAGCGTGAAGGTCGTCTGGCCGATCACGAAGTGCTCGCCGGGCCGCAAGGCGAACTCCGGAGTCTCCAGCCCGCGGAAGTAGACCGGGTTTCGGGCCTCCTCGAGCGTGGCCACTTCGAGCAACTCGCCGGTCCACTGGAGGCGAACGTGTTGCCGGGAAACTTGGGAATCCCAGGGCACCGACCAAAGTCCCCCGCCACGCCCCAAAACGACCGCATGCCGCGCAGGCAATCCCCGCCGCCATCGCTGTTGAGCCTCAGCACCTTGTGCAATCAAATCCGGCATAGGAAAAACACTGCCTACGGCTTCCGTGTACTATGAGTTCCTGATGCTCAAAATCCTCGGCATTCACGAAGCAAAGTACGCTTTAGTCGGATGAACCCTTCTTGAACGGGCTGGTATCGGCCGGCTCGAACTGGCCCGCTCGATACGACAATTCAACATGTAAGCGGACTGCTATGCCATGAACCCGTCGTCAAGCAGCAAGTGCGTGATCGAATTGTCGGAGTCCTTGTCTCTTCGCGCAATTTGGCGTTGGCCGTAGTACTGCGCCGTGGCGAAATCGGTCAGTGCCTCGGCGTCGAGTTCAGCCAGCGCCGCATCGATCACTTCGTACGGCCGCATCATCTCGTGATCTTCGTGCGAGAGGATGTGACAGTGCCAGACGTAGCGGCCAACCCGGTCGAAATTGGCCCTCAGCCGAACCACCTCTCCGGGATTGACCTGAATCGTATCCTTGGGTCCGATCTCGTTGGCTGCCGGCTGCTTGGGTTGCCCCAACAACCGAATGTCCTCCAACACACCCGTCTCCGCATTCACTTCCGCCTTGAACTTCTGACGACTGAGCACCTCGAAGGCCACTAGGTGGAGGTGGATCGGGTGCGTGTCGGGCGTAGTATTGTAAACTTCCCAGACCTCGGTATCGCCCAAGGTGGGATTCTCAGTGATCGGTTCGTCCCAGGTCATTGCACCCTCCTCGGTCGTCCCCAACATCGGCATCAACCGGCCGTACTCGTCCTCCCCCTCGAACAAGACCAGTTCACGCGTCTCGGCCTCGATACCGCCCACGACAAACGGCTCGGCGCGCAAGGTCTCAGGCAGTTCGAACGGTTCTGCCGGAATGTCACCAACACGGAAGGCCATGATTTGCCCGGCCGTCCCCTCGCCGATCGTGTCACCCTTGGGGTAAGGGCTTCGGGCGTTGTTGCGCATGATGAGCGTCTGGCCGGCGAACTCGGAAAAGTCGACCACCACGTCGGCCCGCTCGCCCGGGGCGATCGTCAGTTTGTCCATCGAAGCCGGTTCATACATCAACCCGACATCCGTGCCGATCTGGTTCAAAAGTGGTCCCGAATCGTCTTCCGTCATCTCATCCGGGGAAAGCCACAACTTGTACACCCGCGAGTCGGAACCGTTGAGCAACCGGAGCCGATAGGCCGTCGGGTCCACGTCCAACACGGGCCAGGCCTTGCCGTTGACCAGGATCACGTCACCGAAAAACTCCGGCAACACGCTGGGGGCGGGCTGCCCTTCCTCTTCCGGCTCGGCCGGATAGTAGAGTTGCCCCTCCTCGGTGAACATGCGGTCCTGGATTACGATCGGAACTTCATGCTCGCCATCGGGCAGATTCAAGTTGTCTTCCCAATCGTCACGCAGCAAGTAGAAACCGGCCAGACCTGCGTAAACATTCAAGCGTGTAATACCCAAGGCGTGGTCATGATACCAGAGCGTGGCAGCCTCCTGATCATTGTCGTAGGCGTACGTCTCTTTGACGAAGTAGTCGCCTGTCTGCTCGAATCCGGGCGTGAACCAGGCCTCGGGCAACCCGTCGCTGGCCGATTCGGTATGACCGCCGTGCAGGTGGGTTACCAGCGGCACGCCGGCCTCCTCCAAGCCACCCTCCGGATGCGCCCAGTGGATCGACGTGTCGACCGGCAGCAGGTGTGGCAAGGGATTGTCGTTCTCGTCAACCAGATCATTCTTCCATAAGACGGTAATCGGGTCGTCTCGCCGAGCCTCGATTGTCGGGCCCGGAAAACTGCCGTTGTAACCCCAGACGGTTGTTGTCATCGTTTCACCGTTTTCGCCGACTAAACCCAGTCCGAGATCCTGATCAAATTGGCTCATCGACACTTCGTAGTGGCTTCCCCCCGGCTCGATTGGTTCCATCACGCCGGGAATCGGCAAGGGATTGACAAACTTGGGCACCATCGCTGGATCCAACAACCCTGGCGTGACACTCAACAGCGTTCGATCCTCCAATCGCTCGAACTTGGGAGCCAACGTCCGGGTTACGCTTCGTGACGTGCGAATGCGAGAGAACATCATTTTAAGACTCCTCGAGGAAGAGGGTGATTATACTCACGACGGCCAAGATTTGCGGTTTTCGCACGGCTTGGCCAAGCCGCCGTGCCAGCAACGATAGCCAGAACACGTTCATTTATGACCATCCGTTACAACCGCGTCAAACGCCGGAATTGAGAATTCCCGGTTCGGAAGACCATCGGGGGGATCTAAGTCATTTCAATACAGGATGTTATGTCGATATAGTAGCCCGAAAAACTCTTTCCTGTGAACGGCAAATTGGCGGCTGAGGACGCGGAAATGAGACAATCCAGAAATACTGCCGACTGCTTGCTCCTACTGCATACTGCCCACTACCCGCCAAAGCAACAACATCACCAACATGATCACCAGCAGTGCGATCATCCCGTAGCGGACAAGATCGCGTTGAAGCTGTGCCAAGGTCGAGCCGATGGCGTCTTCGTAGGCCTCCTGCACGATCACGACCCAGCCGGTCTCTTCGTCGCCGAGGCGGACCGGTTCCATTCGGGCCAGCCATTGGCCGCGGTAGGCCGCACCGGCCGGGTCTTCGCCCAGCGGGTCCCGATAATGGACCATTCGCTCGGGCTCGTTGGGTAGATCGTCGGCTGTGAGGCGGCAGGCGGTCAGTCGGTCGGGCAAGCTACCCTCCTCGGTCAGCAGTTTGTCGAATAACGGATGCTGCAGGATGACGCCCTCGTTGTCTCCTTCCCGAAGGTCGACCAATACGGCGAACTGATCGTTGCCTTCCTTCAGTTCGCCGAATTGACCCACCTCGACGGTCAAGGCCACGATGCCGAGGAACTTCTCCCCTTCGAACACGGGCGTGGAGACGGCCACGATCCAACGTTCGCTGGCTTGCGAGCGGAACACGGCCGAAAGCGTGGTCTTCGTGATATTCATCCCCGGCGGCGGTCGCCATGTGTGGTCCGGCCGATCGGCCGATCCTCCGTGAAAATAGCTCCGCCAAGCGAAGTTTCGGCCGATCGTTTTGCTCCGCGGCATGCGAGCCCACGAGGTCCCTTCCGCATCGCAGAAGAACCAACTGGCCACCTCCTCGTCTTCGGTGGGAATCAGGGCGTCGAATTCGTTTTGAAATGCCTGCAAGGACGGATGCTCTTGAAATCGGTTGCGAAGCTCCTCGTGTTGCTCGGGCGTGAGGTCCGATTTGTACAGCTCATGCATCAGCCGGTTGAACTCCGGTTCGGCCATGGCTTGGGTAAATGCTCTGCGCAAACCTTCGGAAGAAGCGACTTGCTCGGCGGCACGGAATCGACGGTCCAACTGGTTGGCCGCGGCGCGGGCCGCGTATTGGGCCGCGAACTGGTTGCTCTGAAGGGCCCGATGGGTCAGGGCCGCATCGGAGCGTTCCATCGTGGTGCCGAACCCTCGCCAGGCAAACCACGCAACGACCAACAGCAGCAAGATCGGCCCGACCGTACCCAAGATGACCATCGGCCGCCGGGCCCGACGCTCGGCCCGATGGTCCAAGGCGTCGAGCACCGCTTGGACCGTGGGAAAGCGACGATCCGGATCGGCCGCCAGACAACGATCGATGATCTCGATCAGGTCCCGATCGATCCCGCGGACCTTTCGATGCGTGTCCGGTAGCGGGGAGTCCTCGATCAAACGTCGATAATGGCTAAGCCGTCTCATCAGGTGCGGCGTTTGGTCGAACTGCTCGACCGCCTGATTGGTCCGATGCGGGGGACTGCCGGTGAGCATGCAATGCAGCAACGCCCCCAAGGCATAGACGTCCCATCGGGCGTCGGGCACCGCTTCCAGGTCGGCCTGTTCCGGCGCCATATAGAACAAGGTCCCCAAGGCGGGCGTTTGCTCGCTGGAGAGCCGCGACTGACCGAAGTCGGCCAGCCTCGGCTTGTCGTCCTGGTCCAGCAGGATGTTGGCCGGCTTCAGGTCGCAGTGCAACACGCCCTTGACGTGGGCATGGACCAATCCGACGGCCACGTCGCGAAACAGGGTGACCGCCTCGTCGATCGGCAGCGGCCCCTGCTGCAACCGCTCGGCCAGCGAGCCGCGTTCGAGATACTCCATGATGTAGTACGGCGGCTCGGCATCCCAACCGACCCCCAGCAGTTGGACCACGTAGCGGTCGGCGAACAGAAAGGCTAACTTCTCGACCTCGCGGCTCAGCAGCGACCAGTCCAGCCCGCCGCGATGCGTGTAGAACTTAATGGCCACGCGACGGCCCGTGTTTCGCTGCTTGGCGACCCAGACTTCGCCATAGGCGCCCACGCCCAAGAATCGCTCGGGGTCATAGCCGGGCACCTGGGCGGGCGGTTGCCCACGCTTGAGGCTTCTTTGGCGTGCCTCGCGTCGTTGTCGGTTATCCTGCGGTTCGGTCGGGTCGGTGCTCATAGGCGACAGTATATCAAGTCGCCCGGCGGTTCTGAATACGCGATTGCCGGGGGAAGGCGTTGCAAAGCCGCAAGCGGGGGGTGTGCTGTGGTCCCGCTGCGTTTGACTTCTCGGCTGCCCGCTGGCATAATGACGGCGATCGTGAATACCCGCCTGCCGTGTGTTGGTTCCTACCGTTTCCCACCCATAATTGGAGTTTCTAGTCATGTCGCAAGATTCCGAGAAGTCCCAAGGTAATACGCGTCGCAGCTTCCTTCGCACGGCGGCCGCGACCGGTGCGGCGGCGGCCTTTGCGCCGAAGTTCGATATCCTGGCCCAAGAGGCAAAAGGCGCCAATGAGCGGATCGGCGTGGGGTTCATCGGCGCCGGCGGTCGGGCCGGCGCCCACATGGGTATTGTCAAGTCGTTTCAGCAGCAGGGTATCACCCAGCCGGTGGCCGTTTGCGATGTGTATCGCCCGCGGCTGGAAGCGGCCTCGAAGGGCCTTGGCGGGGTCAAGATGTATGACGCCCACGAGGAACTCTTGCAGGACCCCAACGTTGACCTGGTTTGCATCGCCACGCCCGACCGGCTGCACGCTCCCCAGGCGATCGACGCACTAAACGCGGGCAAGGACGTCTATTGCGAGAAGCCGTTGACTCACTGGACGCAGTTCGATCTGGCCAAGCAGGTCGAAGAGGCGGCCGAGAAGAACCAGCGGATCGTTCAGGTCGGCACGCAGTACATGGCCGACGAGAACTACGGCAAGGTTTCTCAGATGATCAAGGACGGCATCATCGGCAAGCCGGTGCATTGCCAGTTGGGCTATTTCCGACGCGGCGACTGGGGCGAGCGGATGCCCATTCCCGACGCCAACGCCAAGCCGGGCCCCGACCTGAACTGGAAACGGTTCCTCGGCGACGCTCCGGACGTACCCTACAGCGTGTCGCGGTTCTTCCAGTGGCGGCTTTACTGGGACTATGCGGGCGGGCCGGCGACTGACCTGTTGGTCCACATCTTTACGCCCGTCTTCTGCCTGTTGGATCTCGACTATCCCTCGCGCGTGCTCGGCGGCGGTGGCGGGTTCCAGTACAACCGGGAAGTGCCCGACCAGTGCAACATCGTCGCCGACTACGAGGACGGACCGAGCGTGGTGATGATGAACTCGCTGTCGAACTACACGGGCATCGACACAAAGATCCGCGGCACCAACGGGATCATCATCCTCAACGACGCCGGAATCCGCATCGTGCCGATCGATCCTAAGACCAACAAGGAGACCGACGAGATCCGGCTGAAGTGGAACGGCATGGGCGATACGGCCAAGCTCTGGAAGAACCTGCTGGACTGCGTGAAGACCCGCGAGGAGCCCTTCAGCCCGATCTCCGCAGCCGTTCGCGTCCAGGCCCCCTTGAACATGGGCATCCTCGGCCATCGCGAGAACAAGGTCGTGAAGTTCAACTTCGACACCGAGTCGATCGAGTTGTCGTAGCCCCATGAAGCTGTGTATCGCGGCTTATGCATTGTTGTCCCTGGGCGCTGTTGCCATGGCGGGTGAACTTACCGTCACGGGCCATGACCGGTGCGTCTACCTGCGCTGGGAACCGGTGGGAGACGGTTCGGTCTATACGATTGAGCGTGCGCCGGGTGAGGATGGACCGTGGGAACGGATTACACCGAAGCCGATCGTTACCAACGTCCATTGCGACTGGCTCGATGAGAATGGAAAGACGTTCGCGTACCGGGTCGTTGCTGTTCGAGACGGCGTGGAGACGCCCGTCGGTTCGCCCGCCAAGGCAACCTCGGTCGCGGAGGATGACGAGGCACTGCTGACCTTCGTGCAAGAGGCCACGTTTCGCTACTTCTGGGATGGCGCGCATCCCGTTTCCGGCTTGGCCTACGATCGCTATCAGGCCGGACGCCCTTCTGTTCCCGTAACCACGGGCGGCTCGGGCGTCGGGTTGATGGCGCTGGTCGTAGGCGTCGAGCGAGGTTTCGTCTCGCGTGCGGCCTGTGCCCAGCGGGTACTGAAGACGCTGAACTTCCTGGAGACCAAGGCGCAGCGCTACCATGGCGTCTTCGCCCATTGGCTGGATGGCTCGACGGGCAAGACCATTCCGTTCGCCAAGAGAATGCACAACGGTAAACCGGTTCTCGACGAGGACGGCCGGCCTATCGACGATGACGGCGCCGACCTGGTCGAAACGTCCTTCCTGATCCAGGGCATTTTGACCGTCCGCCAGTACTTCGATGCGGATAACCCGGTTGAACAGCAGATCCGCGAGATCGCCAACCGGCTGTGGCACGACGTTGAGTGGAATTGGCATCTGAACGCCCAGAGCGAGCCTGCAAACAAGATGCTCTATTGGCACTGGTCGCCGGACCATGACTTCGGCATGATGCACAAGTTCGCCGGGTTCTGCGAGGCCATGACCGCCTACCTGCTGGGCATTGCCTCGCCAACCCATCCCATTCCCGCCGAGTGTTACGAGCAGGGTTGGGTGACCGACTGGTACGAGAATGGCAAGGAATTCTACGGGCACAAGATATGGGTCGGCCCGGATTTCGGGGGGCGGCTGTTCTGGTACCAGTATCCGTTTCTCGGCTTCGACCCGCGCGGCCGTGACGCGCACTGCAACTACTTCGAGAACAGCCGCAACGTCGCGCTGGTTCACCGCGATTACTGCCGGGACAATCCCCAAGGACGCGCCGGCTTCAGCGAGGTCAGTTGGGGCCTGACTTCCAGCGATGTACCGCGTGGCTATCGAGCCAATGAACCCGGCAACGAAGACGGCACCATAGCCCCGACGGCCGCCCTCGGGTCGATGCCCTACACGCCCGACGAATCCATGGCAGCGCTGAAGCATTTCTACTACACGCATGGCGCTAGGCTTTTTGGCCCATTCGGATTCCATGATGCGTTCAACCTAGACCAGGACTGGTTTGCCCAAAGCTACATCGCCATCGACCAAGGCCCAATCATCCTGATGATCGAGAACCACCGCACGGGCCTCTTATGGGAGCTTTTCATGTCGAGCCCCGAGCTGCCCCCGATGATGAACGCCATCGGCTGGCGCCGCGAGCGGTGATCGCGGCCGGCCACCCCCTCGTACGGTGTTGCAATTTTACCCTAAAGCACCACGCCAAGGCCATTTTGGAGAATTTCACGCCCGCAAACTTGACAACACCGGAATATTCGTGTTAAGCTTGGGACTAATTCACGTTTCTATCAGTTACTTCCCTTAACCTGTCATTTCATTTGACGGAGGCAGCGTAACGCTTCGGAGGCTAAGACCATGACTAGGCTTGCTTTTTGGGGCGCCCTATCTGTATTGATGGGCAGTCTCAGTGGGGCCGATTGTGCTTTGGCGCAAGTTGGCGAAACGGTAATCAGCACTTGGAAAAACGGCGCCACGGCGGCCTACTCGTTCACCACGGACGATGTTCTGCGAGAACAAGTCGAGTTGATCGGGCCTGCCCTGACCCAACGGGGGCTCAAGGGCACCTTCTACGTCAATCCCGGACCCCAACGGGAGTCTTGGACAAGGTTCGCCAACGACTATGCCCAGTTGGTGAACGACGGCCATGAATTGGGTGGACACACGCTGTTTCACGACTCGGTCATCCCCAACGATCCGATCTATCCCCATGATAGCATGGAAAGTCTGGCCGAGCTGCGGGCCGACGACCAAGCTGTGAACAATGTCCTTGAAGAACTTACCGGACAAGAGACGGTCTCCTTCGCTTATCCTTTTGGCCGCGACAATGCCGCTACACGGGCAGTCGTCGCCGAACACTATCTGTCCGGGCGAGATGTCATTGGATATCTTCCCGACGAGTCGGGCCATTTTGTTCCGAACCCGCCCAGCCCGCCCGACATGTATAAGCTAAAGACCCTGTTGCTGAAGGGTAGGGACTGGTTCCCATTCGATTTCTCGGACTACGACATCGCAACGGACACCTACCAACGATACGCACAAGACACCTTAGACGCCGGTGGTTGGGGGATCGAGTTCTTTCACAGTTTTATCGCTGATCGAGTCGACGACACTGCCTATTACGACCATCTCGACATGATCGCCGGACTGGGGGAAGACACGCTCTGGAATGATACGGTGGGCAATGTGACTCGGTACATCTACTCGCGAGACGCGGGGGACGTCCAACTCCTCGCCGCCGATACCCACTCGATCGAGCTGGCCCTCGACGACGGCTTGGACGATGACCTTTTCAATGTTCCGCTTACGTTGACCACCGAGATTCCCGTGGACTGGATGGACTTCTCCGTTTCGGCGACTCAGGGTGATCGTATTCTCGACACCTTGGTCTTTTCCGAAGACGGGCGGTACTATTGTCAATTCGACTCGCTTGCAAACGGCGAGGCGGTCCGCCTATTCGTCACGGTTCCCGAGCCTGGCACCCTGGCGTTGTTAGGTAGCCTGCTGGTCAGCCTCTGCCTGATGAGGCGTTTGCGACGCCGGTGCTGACCATTCTCGGGGACGCAATTCACGGCCAAAAGAAGAAGGGGGGACATTCTGCTGTTTCCAGAATAAGTAGAATATCCCTCTTGCCCTTAAGGCACATCGCTATCGACCAAGGCCCGATCGTCGTGATGATCGAGAACCACCGCACGGGTCTGCTCTGGGACCTTTTCATGTCGAGCCCCGAGCTGCCCCCGATGATGAACGCCATCGGCTGGCGCCGCGAGCCATGATTATTCCGGAATATCGCGGAATACTCACGTCCCCGGAATATTCACTGAGGCCCGTGAACGGCTACGAGATTCCTTTATTTTCGCGCTGCGAGGTACCCCCAGACATACGCATTACCGGCCATCGGTTTGTGGACCGTGTATTCGCAGGAAAGCGGATTCCAGAACACATCCCAGAACGATTCAATCGGCGGCCATTGCTCAAGAGGCGGATGCAAATGAGGGCTCACCATGTCGCGAGCCCACTTGAAGCTCTTGGCCAAATCGTTGTCCCAATCCATCGGCCCGGCCAACGTCAACCCGGGTGGTGCGGGCTGGCGCGAAATTCTGGAATCGATATGGAGCGGGTGCTGTGGCCATCGATGACCCACGCCCGTCGTATAGGAAATGTTCAGGGGGTTCGCCCCCGCGCCGGTTTGGCTCGCCAGGATCAGTCCCCGCAGATATTTCGGATCGGCGGTGAGCCGATGGGCGCGGACAACGCTTGTGCATTCTTCGGGACTGCTGAAGGCGCCGTACAAAACGGGGGCCATGGGATGTTTGGCCCATCGGAATCCGCTTCCTTGGATCGAATCGAGCCGTTTGTCCGCCTCCGCCACCAGTTCCTTCCGGCATCTCTCTTGGACTTCTCGATCCATGCCCGGGCGATCGGTTTGCAGGTAGGTCCAGGCCGAATCACGCTGATCGAGACTGTCCCAACTGCGGGGAATGGACGGGATGGAGTTCTTGAAAAAAGTCGTGTTTAGAAACATCCGATGCCAACGCTCATCGCCGGTGAGCCGGAAAAGTTCGGCCGCTGCATAGTTGCGGGCATCCAGTACTGCCGGATGCTTGCCGGAGATGTTCTCGTCGCGTGCGCGCGGAAACTCTTTCTCGGCCCAGTTCATGGCACGCAATGCGCTTTCCCGGTAGACTTTCGCTTTCTCGGGATCACGCGATTCCAGCCAGTGAGCTGCGCGCGCCGCCACGCCGGCATAATAGAAGCTGGAAAAGACACCGGGCGCGTACGCCATGATATCGAGCGACTCCTGCCAGCTCCCTTCACCACGCCGGGGATGCTCGGCGGACTCGACCCCGCCTCGGATTCCACCCTCGGGCGTCTGCATTCGCCGATAGTGATCGAGATTGAAGAGGGCTTCACTGACAATATCCGGTAAACCGTCGCCGGATTCGGGTATGTTCAGTGAGAGGGTATCGAAGTAATCGGGAAACAAATCCGCCAGTTCCAGGAGAAGCAGCGAGACCTTGAAATGCTGCACGCGCCGATCCCAATCGCCCGCGTCCATGTACCCACCCCAGGCGTTGGGTACGATCTCGTCGGTTTTTCCCTTAACGATGTTCCCGAAATTGCTGTCCTGCTGGTTCAACCCGCCGCCGGCGTCCATCAATGGCGTCGTCGTGGCGTAGATCTTGACCCCGTCGTCGGGATGAAAAGATCGCGGGCGCTTATAATCCGTGTAGGGCGGGCCGAGAGGTATCCCGCTGCGCTGGTGATAGAATCCTCGCGCGGAGACAGCGAATGCCTTCCGCCACACATCCTCCGCGATCTCGAACGGGTAAGAACAGCCGATTCGATCCACACAAACGCGATAGGTCCCGGGTAGGTTGAGGGAAGTGAATTCCATCACATAGACATCCGTGCCGTTGTAGTTCTTGTTCAGCGAGTCTTCGGTCTTATCGGATGCCGCTTTCGATAGGCTGGTTTTGCCTTCGTAGGCCGTCTTTCCGGTTTTCTCGTCGATCACGCGAAACGGAATTTCTCGTTCATACTCCAGTCCTCCGCCATCGCCCAGCCAGCAGGAGAGAAACGCCACTTTTGCGTTGTCGTCCGGCCGGAAACCGATTTGAGACACATGAACGGCCTCGCTGCGGAGATGGGAAGGGTCGTAGGAGAACGTTTGGGCCGGCAGGTCGCTTTTCTGAAATGCAATCGCATATTCCCGGCCGACGGTCAACGGTTCTCCAAGTTTCAGGTAGATAACATGCTCCAACGGTGCATCGAATTTGTACGGCGCAATCATTCCAAGGTCCGATGGCCGGCTCTTACGATAGACTTTCCGAGGCATTTGGCCGGCCTGATAGTTCGGATCATCCGCAGAGCTGATTTCGTAATTCACGATCCTGTCAGCCCATTTCGTGTCCAGCTTGTTTCCGACGATCCGGTCGATGGGGCAGAGGATCTTCCCTTCATGTCCCACGAGTGTGCCGATCGCTTTACCATCACGGAAGACCCACCGCTGCATCTCCGGGTCGGCCACCACGTCATTCTTCTCTCGCGCGTAAGGTTTCTGGCGGCCATACTCTACATGCCCGGCCGAGATCGTTATCTCGATAATATCAGGCGCCACCATGCCGATACCGGTGATAGCCGGCGGTTCTTCCCCGACGGCATGTGGACTTGATAACACAAGAAGGATAGCTGCTGTCAAAGCGGATTTCATTGTGGTTTTCCTTTCGCGTTCGGTTCCATTCTCTGTAGCCGTTCAGGGGCTTCAAAACCATTCTGAAGTACTTGCCCGCCGAACGATACGAGTTGCATTCTCGCCACAACTGTTTGTGTTGTCAAGAATAAGCGACCACCAGCACCTGCCTCCCAATGGGTGGCATTGCGCCATGGCGTGTGTTATATTCCGGTATCTCCGGCCGGGTGGCACGCTCTGAGGCGCCAACGGCGTGGCGTTCGAAGGCGAAACCACTGGTCCATTCGTACGTCGAGGAAGAGGACCTTTGACGCCATACATCCGGCCGCAGGGGCGTTTACGCCCCTTCCCGGCGCAGCCGGTATTCGGCCCGTGCTTTAGCTCGGGTGAATCGTCGGCCAATCACTCGCTGTCAACCGGTCCCGGGAATAGCCAAGTCGCTTGACAAGGCCGATTCGATCGTTCAGAATCAATGCTCTGGGTTTCGGGAAGCTCGCGTGCCACCCGGCCGAAAACGTGTGAATACTTACAACAGGAGAATAGCATGAGGTTGAGAATGGCAGCGGCGATTGTTTGTTTGACCGTCATTGGCGGCGAGTCTTGGTCTGTGGAGTCGCCTGGGGAAAAGCGGCAGACGATCTCTCTTGATGGAACGTGGCAGGTGGCCGAGGGTAAGTTGGACGTGATGCCCGAGGTCTTTGATCATACGGCGCCGGTTCCCGGGTTGTTGGACTTGGCTGAGCCTCCGTTCGAGGTGCCGGGCAATGCGATTTCGGATGCGCAGCGGGGCCTGGCCTGGGAGCGGCCGAAGAGGGCGGATCCCTTGCGCGAGGCGTTTTGGTATCGACGCACGTTCAAGGTCAATGCGCCCGAGTCGAACGTGGCCTTGCTGAAAGTGAACAAAGCGTTCTTCGGCACGTGCGTGTTTCTCAATGGGCATAAGGTCGGGACGAATCCCTTCAATTTCACGCCCGGCTGGTTCGACCTGAAACCGTATATCAAGACCGACGGCACGGACAATGAGCTGGTTATTCGCGTCGGCGCGTCGCTGGCCCAGATCCCGTTGTCCGTGACCGACGGCTGGGATCCCGAGAAGGCTCGGTATGTGCCGGGGATCTATGACTCGGTCACACTGATCGTGACTTCGACGCCGCATGTGGTCAATGTTCAGACCGTGCCCGATCTCGATAACGGGTCGGTGCGTGCGGTGATCGAGTTGGCCAACACGAGCGACTCGGAAATCGCTCCGACAGTTCGGGCCGTGGTTCGAGAAGCCAAGAGCGGACGGGTCGTTGGTGAAACGGTCGTTGAAGCGAAGTCTTTCAGGCCGGTAACCATCGCTGAAACGACCAATCTTAGACCGGGAGGCAAAGGCCGTGTGGATACGACGATCAAGATCGCACAGCCGCACTGGTGGACCCCCGAGGATCCGTTCCTTTACGAGTTGATCGTCGATACGGGCGCCGATGTCCACAAGACTCGATTCGCCATGCGAAGTTTCAAGACGGACCCGGCCAGCGGCCGCGTGCTGTTGAACGGCAAACCCTATTACTTGCGCGGCTCGAATGTGTGCGTTTTCCGCTACTCCGAGGACCCGCTACGCGGCGACACGATGTGGGATCGCGAGTGGGTGAGGAAACTACACCGGCAGTTCAAGGACATGCACTGGAACTCGCTGCGATATTGCATCGGCTTCCCGCCGGAGATGTGGTATGAAATCGCGGACGAAGAGGGGATCTTGATCCAGGACGAGTTTCCCATCTGGTACAACTGGTGGCCGCACGGAACGATGCACGGCTGGCCCGATCAAATCACGGCGGACAGCTTGGCCAACGAGTTTACCCAGTGGATGCGCGAACGATGGAACCACCCGTGTGTTGTGATATGGGATGCGCAGAACGAAACGAACAACGATACGGTCCTTGCCGAAGTGATCGGCCGAGTCCGCGGTCTGGATCTCTCGAATCGCCCTTGGGACAACGGCTGGGGTACGACGCAGTCGCCCAACGACATCTCGGAATACCACCCCTATCGATGCAGCCCGCAGTTCCCGCGACCGTTCAGCCTCTCGATTTTCGAGCAGGAATCGGGTGTACCCGACACGGGGCCCAAGCAGGGAGGCCATCCGCCGCGCATTATCAACGAGTACGGCTGGTTATGGCTGAACCGTGACGGGACGCCGACGTTCATATCGCGCCCCGTCTACGAAAGCCTTTTTGGTCCGAACGCCAAGCCAGAGGTGCTTCGCAACTACTACGCCCGAACCCTGGCGGCCATGACCGAGTTCTGGCGATCGCGTCGCAAGTGTGCCGGCGTGATGCACTTTTGCGGGCTGGGCCATTTTCGCCCGAACGGAATCACGTGC
>SDBV01002994.1_pt1 | contig 25196 bp, 13 predicted proteins | sample 2277081 | NCBI WGS metagenome assembly SDBV01 (sample SAMN10402039, study PRJNA504765) | marine sediment metagenome | isolation source: marine sediment core GS10_PC15, 223 cmbsf | place: Arctic Ocean: Southern Knipovich Ridge | collected 2010 | reverse complement strand
CACCTACGTCTACGACGCGTTGGGTAACCGCATCCGTACCGTCGTCAACGGGGAGACTGCCGAATACACCACCAACAACATGAACCAGTACACACAAGTCGGCGACACGACGTACGAGTTCGATGCCGACGGGAATCTGATTCGTGAAACCTCGCCCGAAGGCACGACAACATACACCTACGACGACGAAAACCGCTTGGTCGCCGTCTCGGCATCCGAAGGCGATTGGGAATATGTGTACGATGCCTTCGGTGACCGCGTTGCCGCAACGGAAAACGGTGTGACGACAAACTACGTTGTGGATCCCGCAGGATACGGCAACGTCGTGGCCGAGTATGACAGCGGCGGCAGTCTGTTGGCCCATTACACTCACGGGTTTGGCCTGCTCACACGCACTGATGTGGCCGGCGCATCTGCGTACTACGCATTTGATGCCATCGGATCCACTAGCGAATTGACGGACTCGTCCGGAGACATCTTGAATAGCTACACCTACGATCCGTTTGGCAGGTTGCTCAGTGAAGTAGTGGCCGTACCAAACCCGTTCCAGTTCGTCGGCAAGTACGGCGTGATGCACGAGACAAACGGTCTCGAATTCATGCGGGCAAGATTCTATGACGCAGCAACTGGGCGCTTTGTAAGCGAAGACCCCGTGGGACTGTTGGGAGGTATGAACTTCTATTCGTATGCTAAGCAGAATCCCACATCCCTTATTGACCCTTCAGGGCTGCTGACACCATTGCAGAAAATCGGCTTGGGAGTAGTCGGCATTCTGGGAACGGCCCTTGTAGCCACGGCGACTCCGGTGTTGGTGACAATCGGTATCGTGGCTGGTGTTGGGAGTACATTGGCAAGCATTTCTGAAACGGTGGGAACTGGGATGGGCGGTGGTGAAGTCGATGGGGCCGAACTTGGGATGGCGGCTGTGAGCCTATTGACTGGCGGGATTTCTGGAGGGGCAGGCACCCTATTGAGCACGTTGGTCAGCGTTGCGGGCATGGCCGGGCCCGTGGGCGAACTGAGCGGGCAGGGAACTCCACCGGCTTCCGTGCCTCCCAATCCGCCCGACTCACCACCATCTCCCGATCCACCAGTCCCCCCAACCGACGAGACCGACAACGACGACGCGGGAAACAGTGCATCGAGAGACCCCAACGAGAAAACCGGGCCCGGCGGTTATGGCGATGCCGGGTACATTGTGGAAGATACGCTGCTCTCGTATCGCGTCGATTTCGAGAACGATGCCACGGCGACCGCGCCGGCGCAGGTGGTGACCGTCACCGACCAGCTCGATTCCGACATCGATTGGACCACGTTCGAGCTGACGGAGATTGGGTTTGGCGATCAACTGCTGGCCGTGCCGGCCGGCAGTCAGCACTTCGAGACGAGCGTGCCGATGAGCTACGAAGGCGTCGATTTCGAGGTGCAGATCGACGCGGGAATCCGAGCCGCCACGGGTGAAGTGTTTGCCAACTTCTACTCCATCGATCCGGACACCGGCCTGCCACCGGTGGTGACGATCGGCTTCTTGCCGCCCGAGGACGACACGGGCCGAGGCATGGGGCACTTCAACTACATCGTCAGGCCGAAAACGGGTTTGCCCACCGGCACCGAGATCCGCAACATCGCCATCATCCAGTTCGACTTCGGCGAAATCATCGCCACCAACCAGATCGACCCGCACGACCCCAGCCAAGGCACCGACCCGGCCAAGGAAGCGCTGAACACGATCGATGCCACAATACCCGAGAATGCCAGCCACGTGCTACCCCTCCCGGCCACCACGGCCCAGACGGAGTTCCTCGTCGAGTGGACCGGCCAGGATGACCCTGGCGGCTCGGGCATTGGTAGCTACGATGTCTACTTTCGGGTGGACGACGAGCCGTACGTGCTGTGGCTGGATGATACCGACGAGACCTCCGCCGTCTTTACCGGCAAGATAGGCAACACCTACGCCTTCTACAGCATCGCCACCGACAACGTCGGTCACAGCGAGGAGCCGCCCACAGTGCCGGACGCTCAAACCAGAGTAACGGTGCGGCTGGGCGCGGTAGGCGACAGCCTCGGCGATGAATACTCCGACCAAGGGTTCGGCTATGCCGAGAATTGGGTCGAACTGCTGGCCGAGGTCAAGCAAGTCGACTTCGGAATGACCGACAACTGGGGCGAGCCTCGCCGGGACGGCTACGAATACAACTGGGCCCGCGCCGGCGCGACCAGCCAAACGCTTGTCGATACCGGTCAGCACACGGCCTTGGCCCAGCAGATCAACGACGGGCTGATCGACTACGCGATTGCCGCCATCGGGCAGAACGACTTCGCCCCCGGCTCGGCCGCCTACACGGGAATTTACTCGGGCACTTGGACGCAGGCGCAAACCGACGCGTATGCGTCGAGCGTTGTTGACAACATCGATCAGGCCGTGCAAACGCTCACCACTACCGGCGGAAACGTCGTCATGTCGAACATCATCGACTACGGCGTGGCGCCGTTGACGCGGTCTTTGTACACCAACCCCGATCTTCGAGAGCAGGTCACAACGGTCATACAAGCGATCAACGACGAACTCGCGGCCTTGGCCCAGCAATACGATGTCCCCTTGGTTGATCTGTTTGGCCTGACCAAGGACTACCTGGGATCCAATCACAATCCGGCTGATTACGTGACCATTGGGGGCGTTCAGTTCGTGAATTCCGGTGCTGTCGACCCAAGCCATCTCTTTGTCGAAGACGGGATCCATCCCCATACGGTCGTGCAAGCTATGTTCGGCGTGAACCCATTCCTGGAAGCGGTCCATCTGGGCTATGGCGAGGACGTCTCCTCGCTTGCTTTCACCGAACAGGAAGCCGTCGAGATTGTCGGACTCACCTACGGCGGCAGCGACACACTTGGCATCGACTACGCCGACTACGTTATCTTGCCGTCGAGTATGAGCGGTGACATTCACATGGTCCTTCGGAAGGATCCGTCAGCGTTTGACAAACAGACAACGGGTGAGGTCGATTCCTTACCCAACAGTGAAGCGTGGATCGATGAATGGGCATCGTTTTATGTCGAGGTCTGGGTTAGCACGCCCGACACGGATGCCACGGGCGTCGTGTCGGCTCAAGTCGATTTGACGTACAACACCGACTACTTCACGGCCACGGGCATCGAATACGGGCCCGGGTTCGACCTGCTGCAGATCGGAACCATCGATGATGCCGCGGGCGTGGTGGACAACCTTGGCGCAGGGACGTTGGCATCTGGCGTGGGTGACGACCAGTATGCCCTCTTGGCCCGAGTCCGGTTCGAACCTGCGGTCGACGGCCCGGGTGTGCCGCTTGGCGCCGATGGAAAGTACATTACCCCGGTCAATATCGGATTCGGTCTGGACAACGCCCAGATCACCCTGGTTGGCAACATTGCGGCCGATGTGGAACTGGGCACCCCGCCCGATACGGAACTGTGGCCGGTGATGTACGACATTGACGACAGGTTTAACGACAACGGTCTCATCGATTTCGGCGATTTCACTTTCTTCGCCACTGCCTTTGCGCAGGATGTGGAAGACGGCAGTCCGTGGTACGTTTGGGCTTCGGACTTTGACCGGTCAGGCCTGGTCGATTTCGGTGATTTCACGTTCTTTGCCATGAACTTTGGCAAGGGCAAGACCGACGGGGTCGAAATACGATATCCTGGCAATTTCCCCGAGGCCTGGCGTCCCAACCCGCTGACGCTGGAAGTGCCCTTGGCTCCCCCGCAAGGTTCAGCCTCGTTGGTAACGGACCAGAAGCTCGATCCGATCGTCAGTGAGGCCATGCAACGCCTGAATGTATCCGAAGGCTCCGAAGCCAAGGCGGTCCTGGATAATGTCACGGTCGAGGTCGTTGATCTGCCGGGCAATCAGCTAGGCCAGTCTTTGGATAACCGCGTGTGGATCGACCTGGATGCGGCCGGTTACGGCAGGTTCATTGATGCCACGCCCGGCGACGAGGTGGAATTCTCACGGCGCACCGGCACCAACGAACTGATGGCAACTTCGGACAGTCGCGCACGGGGGCAGGTTGATCTCTTGACCACGCTGATGCACGAGTTTGGCCACATGCTCGGCTATGAGCACAACGCCAATGACGACGCCATGCACGCCACGCTACCGCTGAGCACGCGGCGGTTGCCAGGTTTTGCTCACGACACCGAGAATGAACTGAAGACGATGGGCCTACTGTCTGATTCGGCATCGGTCGAACTCCAGAAGGACGGACTGTTCAGCGCTCGGAAGATGGTTTGGCAAGGCGCCCGCCTGGACAAAAGCGACTCGCTTTTGTGGAACCCGTTGGCCGACGAACAAGAGTTCGGCGACCTGCTGGATGAATTGGAGGCGACGCTGGCTTCCGAGTCGGACGGCATGGAAACACTCGATGCAGCATTTGCCCAATGGGAATAGTCCCTGGCAGAGCTTTCCGTCACGGATAAGCCTGTAAAGGCACGTGTTGCCCGACCGACTGGCAATATCAGGTGATGTTGTGGGCCGTGGCATCGGAGTCCAGTACAGCGTTGTACGACCTTTCCAGTCATCCGGCTCACGGCCCGGTGAGGGCCGCAAGCCGATTGACATCCAGTAGCGATGGGTGGATAATAGGGCACCACGTTTGCAGGGATGGATTCAACACTATCCGGAGGAATGGCCATGCAGCCCGGGTGTACCTGCCGCCGCAATCGTCGCCGCTCGTTTTGGAAGAGAAAACAAGACGATCGGAGTTCACGATGCTTAATTCATCGTCGATCACTCGCGGTCGAGCAATTGGAAGACCGATGGCTGTTGAGTGGCCTTTCAGTTATTACACACGGTTGGCAGTTTCTAGCTGACTTTCAGGATTGGCCAGTTGACATGGCCAATGAAATCATTGCGAATGCTGGCAGTGGGAAGCGAATCGATCTTGAGTTCGATGATGCTACAATCACTAATGGCGCGTCGGCAACCCTAGCACCAAGCGGCGAAACTGTTGTGGTATTCGACTGGTCGGACAAGTCGGATAACATAACTCCGGCTGATGACGCCGAACCCGGATGGCGCGAAGCAGCCGGTGATCTGCTAGCAAATTGGCTTCTCGGAACGGGCCTTGCCCATGCCGCAGTTGCGGCAAGCGCGCCTATCCACTTCATCGGGCACAGCTTCGGTACGGTTGTCAATAGTGAAGCCATCCGACGTCTCGGCGTTTTCGGAATTGAAGTCGACCAGATGACCACTCTGGACCCTCACGACCAAGACCAGGATTGGATCGCCGATGCCAAGGACTATCCTGGGGACCATCCTTGGGATGAACCCAAGGTTACCGTGTGGTCAAACGTGGAATTCGCAGACAACTACTGGGAAGACAATGCGGGTTCTCCGACTGATCCCACGGACAACACTCTCGTGTGGCAGCTGCCTGTGGGCCATCCGATTCAGGGAGCTGCCCAACGCGATCTGACGGACGAAACCGAGGTAGACTTGAACGAGGCATCGGCATGGGCCGCCCATTCCCGGATCCATGAATGGTATTATCAGACGATAAATGGCTCCGAACATCCCGAACCGGGCGGCTATGGAGAGCGGCCAGGAGACAACTGGTACCCCGCCCCGCTGACTGTACCGACCAGCCACGGCTATGCTTTGTCTGCAACTGGTGCGGATCGAAGTCAAGCCCACCTGTCAGACCTCGACATGACACCGGCGTCAGCAGCCTTCAATAATCCTGTCCCGAACCTTCAAAACACCGTATTCAATGGTGACTTCGGGTTCTACGAACCAGATGGGCTGACGGAAGACCTTCCTGGCTATGATGATTGGGATGACCCGAAGGTCGTTTATGCAGATGCCGCCCATGAATACGTCGCCGAACTGTCTGGTGCCGTAGTTCTTCAAGGATTCACGCACCGGCCGGTCTATTTCTCGCCAACCGCAGAGTACTTCAGTTTCGATTTCAATGTGCAAGAGGCTGGTGGTGGCGACTTCCTCCGGGTAACTGTCGATGGATTGGCTGACGATCTGTTCTACGAAGAGATCTCAAGCTCAGCCCCCGGCTGGCAGCATGCCGTGGTTGCCGTTCCGGCCACACTCCGAGGCACACACGGTGAGTTCACTGTAAAGTTGGTTGATCCGGGCCTTTCGATGGTCAACTCCGAGGTGTGGATCGACAACCTCCTCATTGAGCAGCCATCCATCGCCAAAGATGAGACGAATATCGATTTCGGCTACGGTTCAACCTCGCAGACCTTCCAGGTTTGGAACGACATTACAGGAACGTTGAATTACACCGCTTCGGTCATTTCGGGAGGCGCCTACTTTAGCCTTGACTTAACCCAGGGAACGTCCACTGGATCATCGGACAAGATGACCCATACGGTTACTGCCGACCGGAGCAGTATATCCCCCAGCCAGACAGTGACCGGTAGGATCCGAATTGAATCGGCAAATGCAAACGACAGTCCTCAGTATATCGAACTGACGGCTTCAGCAGGCTCACTCATCGTCTCCACAACGACCGACGAGAACGACGGTGACTACAGCATGGGCGACCTGAGCCTCCGCGAAGCCCTTGCCCTGGCTGCCGATCGGCCCGGAACTGACTACATCACTTTCGATAGCACTCTCGCTGGTAGTACTATCACGCTGAATCCGGCATTCCACACGCTGATAGTCGATAGCGACGTGGAAATACACGGTCCGGGCGCTGGCGAACTGACCATTCGTAACGGTAGTTCTCGCGCGTGGTCCGCCTTTCTCGTAGAAAACGACGTGACCGCCACGATCAGTGGACTCGCCATAGTTGGTAACGACACATCCTACGGAGGCCTTAAGAACGAAGGCGTGCTGACAATTGCCAGTTGCACTTTCTCGGGCGGCTGGGGTGGTGTCGCTGGCGGTGTTTACAACGTGGGCACGATCACGCTTGTTGACTCCACTTTGTCCAACAACAACAACTACGGAGGTGTTGCGGGCGGCATCTGGAACGAAGGCGAGGCAACGATCATCAACTCTGCGATTTCGGGCAACTGGGGGATGTTCGGCGGAGGCATCTACAACACTGGCATGCTGACACTCAGCAGTTCCATAACCTCCGCCAATATAGCCACCAACTCGGGCGGCGGCATTATGAGCAGCAATGACGCCAACACCACCATAATCGGTTCCGATATCTCCAATAATTCCGCGGGATCCTTGGGGGGAGGTATCTACGATTCTTCGGGAGGTACGCTGAGCATTTCCAATTCCGTGATCTCCGAAAACTCGGCCACCAACGATGGCGGTGGTATCTACCAGGGGGGGGGGAGTACGTTGATCATTTCCAGTTCCCTCGTTTCTAATAACACAGCCACCGGAGCCGGTGGCGGCATCTGCAGTTGGGGTGCATCGACAACGATTTCCGATTCGACCATCTCCAACAACTCAGCTAACGAAGGGTCGGGAGGCGGCGTATTTAACTCGGGTGCATCGACAACGATTTCTGATTCGACGATATCCGACAACTCAGCCAAATGGGGTGGTGGTATTCGCAATCAAGGCGACCTGGCCGTTACCAGTTCTAGGATCTCAAGCAACTCAGCTAACGAAGGATCAGGAGGCGGCGTGTCTAACTCTGGGGACATAACGCTGACTTCTTCTACAATTACCGGCAACACGAGTACCGGTGGATCGGCAGGCGGTATCTACAACAGCGGCACACTCACGATCGACAGGTCCATGATCGATAGCAACTCCGCCACAGAATTTGGAGGCGGAGGCATTTTCAACTCCAGCAGCGGCGAACTAGTGGTCAGCAATTCCACAATCTCCGACAATTCCGTGGACGGGCTCGGAGGGGGGATCCTTAACTGGAGTGGTGCCACGCTGATAGTTGCCAACTCCACCATCTCCGGCAACACTGCCACCTCAGCCACCCACGGTGGAGGTATCTTCAACTTTGGCGAGCCGACATTGACCAACTGCACGGTTTTCGGAAACTCCAGCGGCATTGAGAATGGCTCTGGTACCATCGCTACATTGCACAACACCATCGTGGCAGGTAACTCCAAGGACGTAGGCGGTACGTTCAGCGCTGCCAGTTCACACAATATCATCGGCGTTATTGATGGTTCCAGCAACTTTGACCTTGACGCGAGGACTCAATTCGGCACTGCAGGTTCACCGCTGGACCCAATGTTGGGGTCGCTGGATGACAACGGTGGTCCCACGCTTACTCATGCCCTACTGCCCGGCAGCCCAGCCATCGACGCCGGCAGCAACGATCGAGCCAACGACGCCGGGTTGACTAGCGACCAACGTGGTCCAGGTTTTGAGCGTTTCACGGACTGTGACGCTGACGGGACCTCCACTGTGAACATCGGTGCCTACGAAAATCAGGGAACCGTTCCGGCCGAGATTCGCGGTGGGATATGGAACGACCTGGACGGGGATGATGAGTGGGCCCCATGGGAATCGGGGCTGGAAAACTGGACAGTCTATTTGGATCTGAATAACGACGACACTGCAGATCCAACCGAGCCATCGACAAAGACCGATACTAACGGCAAGTACATGTTTGCGATCCTGGAAGCCGGCACCTACACGGTGGCCTCGGTGCAACAGGCCGGTTGGGCATTGGGTTGGCCAATTAGCGGTTCCTACGAGATTTCAGTGAGACCGAACCAACTTGTTACTGACGTCGACTTCGGCAACTATGAGCCAGCCGGGATTCGCGGCAACGCATGGAATGACCTAGACGCCAATGGTGAGTGGGATGACGGAGAGCCTGCGTTGGCAGGCTGGAAGGTCTACCTTGATCTGGACAACGATTCTTCACCGGATGCGGGTGAACCATTGGCTGTCACAAACCTCAGCGGCCAGTACGAATTCACGGACTTGGAGCCACGCACCTATACAATAGCCGCACTGCCCGAGGACGGTTGGGGACAGACATTTCCCAGTCCTACGGCTACCATGATACAGGCTCTTCAAAATCCAACACTGATAGAAGAAGAGCACTTCGGTTCCTCTGCTGTTGCATTTGGCGACAATATTCTCGTTGGTGCCCCTTACCATGATTCTGGCGCGACGGATGCGGGTGTAGTGTACCTGCTTGAGGGTTCGACCGGAGCTTTGATTCGTACTTTCCAGAATCCAACGCCGAGTCAAGAGGAGCACTTCGGTGCTTCCGTGGTGCCCGTTGGCGACAATGTTCTTATTGCCGCTCATGACGAATTCAACCCGTACTATTACAGTGGGTACACGGATACTGGTGCTGTCTATCTATTTGATGGTTCCACCGGAGCCTTGCTGCAGGCGTTCCAGAATCCGGCGCCAACCGCTAATGACCGTTTCGGTTACTCGGTGGCCGCATTTGGCGACAACGTTCTCGTCGGCGCTCCTTGGGCTTATTCCGGCGCCACGGCCGCGGGTGTCGTATATCTTTTCGATGGCTCGACCGGAGCCTTACTACGTACTTTCCGCGATCCGTCACCCTCTTCTCTTGGCTACTTTGGTGCGAGCGTTGTGGCGGCTGGCAAGACTGTCCTCGTCGGTGCTCCAGGTAGCGACATCGGAGCCTACAAGGCGGGCGCAGTGTATGCATTTGACGGCTCAACCGGCACCCTGCTGCAGAGGTTTCGCAGTCCGACACCGAGTGTATGGGATCTTTTTGGTGAATCCATTGCAGCGATAGGTGAGAATGTTGTCATCGGCAGTTCTAGTGGCTTGGACTTCGGAGCCGTTTGGTTGTTCAACCGCTCCACTGGAGTCGCCGCGCATACTTTTGAGAACCCGACGGCGAATTCGGGTGCGGATTTTGGCTTAGCTGTTGCGGGAATAGGTGATGACGTCCTGGTTGGTGCACCCGGCGACAGTGGGGGAGTCGCCTACTTGTTCGACAGTTCAACTGGGACGCTCCTGGAAACTTTCCAGAATCCGAACTCTTCGCCCAGTGGCAGTTTCGGCCACAGTGTTACGACAATCGGCAGCAACATTCTTATCGGTGCACCCTTCGACGACGTCGGTGCCAACAATGCAGGATCTGTCTATGTATTCGCCACCGGTGTCGGCACTCACGCGATTACAGTGGCCTCCGGTCAGGTCGTCGAGAACATCAGCTTTGGTAACTCGAAGCTTGACGCGTACGTTGATTTGTCCCTGGTACTCCAACCAACCGCTTTCGATAACGACGATACGGGCGAGGTGGGTGCCATTCCCGGCAATAAGGAATGGATCGACGAGTGGGATTCATTCTATGTCGAGGTCTGGGTTAGCACGCCCAACACGGCCGACACTGGTGTCGTGTCGGCCCAGGTCGATTTGACGTACAACACCGACTATTTCACGGCCACAGGCATCGAATATGGACCCGGGTTCGACCTGCTGCAGATCGGGATCATCGACGATGCCGCCGGCGTGGTGGACGACCTCGGGGCAGGGACGTTGGCAATCGACGTGGGTGACGACCAGCACGCCCTGCTGGCCCGGGTGCGGTTCGAGCCTACGGTCGACGACGCGGGTGTGCCGCTCGGCACCGATGGAAAGTACATTACCCCAGTCGATAACGGATTCGGTCTGGACAACACCCAGATCACCCTGGTTGGCAACATTGCGGCCGATGTGGAACTAGGCGACCTGCCCAAGACGGAACTGTGGCCAGTGATGTACGACATCGACGACAGCGGTCTCATCGATTTCGGCGATTTCACTTTCTTCGCCACTGCCTTTGCACAGGATGTGGAAGGCGGCAGTCCGTGGTACGTTTGGGCTTCGGACTTTGACCGGTCAGGCCTGGTCGATTTCGGGGATTTCACATTCTTTGCCACGAACTTTGCCGTGGGCAAGACCGACGGGATCGAAAGGCAATATCCTGGCAATTTCCCAGGTGATTGGCGCCCCAGCCCCCTGACGCTGGAAGTTCCCTTGGCTCCCTCGCAAGGTTCAGCCGCGCTGGTGACGGATAAGAAGCTGAATCCGATCGTTAGCGAGGCCATGCATCGCCTGGAGGTATCCGAAGGCTCCGAAGCGAAGGTGATCCTGGAGAATGCCACGGTCGAGGTCGTCGATCTGCCGGGCGATCAGCTAGGCCAGTCTGTGGACAACCGCGTGTGGATCGACCTAGATGCGGCCGGTTACGGCAGGTTCATTGATGCCACGCCCGGTGACGACGTGGAGTTCTCACAGCGCACCGGCACCGACGAACTGATGGCGACTTTGGACAGCCCCGCCCGGGGCCGGGTTGATCTCTTGACTACTCTGATGCACGAGTTTGGCCACGCGCTCGGCTACGAGCACACCGACAAGGACGACGCCACACTACCGCTGAGCACGCGGTGGTTGTTGAGCGAAGAGTCGTTGTTCTCGTCGTTCGCGTCGGACGAGGAAGACGCCGACGACTTCTGGGACGACCAGGAACTTAACGCTGAAGTACTCGATGAGGTTTTCGGCTGGTTGGGGGCTTGATTCGGCTTCGCTTCACCAAGAGATGACCCGGGATTTGCAGATCGTGGGACTGAGCGAGCGGATCCAGGAGGCTTACCTTCGCGTGGTACGGCAGTTGGTCGATCACCACGGTCAATGCCACCCTGTAGCGGGGCAGTATCGCGTGACGGGTTGTGCGTTTCCCGAGCAGAATTGGGCGTTTGGCTTGCCGCAATTCCGAAACGGCAACGTCATTTTGCCCGTGTTTTTCCCAGTCTCGCTGGCCGAGTTCCTTTGCCGTAGTTGCAGGTGCGCACGCACCCCAGTAGAATGAACGCCACCTTAGCCAGGCTGGTGCCTACATGATCGGACGGGTTTTGCCGCGGCAACATCGCGGCAAAGGGTTGACCATCTCCACGGCCAGCGGGTCGAAGGGCTCATCGGCGGAACAAACAATCTGCGTCTGAAGCAATCTCCGGACTGACTGGTAGTCGTCAAGGGTCATCGTCAAGGACCCATTCGCCGGACTTCCCTGTCGAGCTGTTCGCAACACACAGGCGCCGATCAGGAGACCCTGCAATATGTGGCGGTCTCGCAATCGCTGTAGCCCCTGTTCACGTGTGTTGCGCCCGGGGGACAGGATCGAGCCGACTGCAGGATCGGGCACGAAGCTCATGGACGCATCGATCTCTGCCAAATCAGGCGCGGCATGCTCTTCGGCCATCAGCCACTGCATGATCGCTGCGTGCTCTTGGGGGTTGGGCCTCAACACGAGAGTCGCGCCGGGATCTTCGTCCAGATCATCCGGCAGGAAGCGAGAAAACATGGCCGGACGTGACGTGCCCGCTGCACCGGCGGACATAGCCATCTGGACAGCCCAGGCGGCCGGATTATGAAGACGCGGGGCATGCACGAGAACGAGCCGCAACTCGCCAACCCGATCGGACAGCTTCTTGATGTCAGCCTGGCTACGGATGTGATAGACTTCGTTGGCACCCAGGGACCGGGCGTAGTACTTCCAAAATTCGCACAAAAGCGGTGCGGGGAAATCGTGGAAGCAAAGTGTCACGCTTTGCCCCGCCATCCCGGCTGCGAGAGCCAACTCGCCCAGAGCGACGGAAGCGGGCTTGCGTGGATGCCAATCAGCAGCAGGTAGACGTGTCATTACCGTACCCTCCTTCCTTGAGTTATGGACGCCGAAGGGCCGAAATGCGGCCGCTGGAGACGGCGGGATTGAGAAGATTCTCGCGAGTTATTCGTCCACCACCAGGCGAAACTGAGACTCACACCGGTCGCCAGATGAAGTTGTCGTGGGCGGAAGTCGTTGCCGCGACAGGACTTGCGGCATAGACACGCAATCAAGGCATGATCGCCATCCTCTTCCGACGGCGCGCACAATACCTTGTTCACGGACGTCGCCACTTATGCGAGTGCGGAGCGACCGACACGATCTCGCTGCAATATGGGCTCCGTGCCGTCGACGCAAGTGGCCGTCGCATCTTAATTAAGGCCGTTTTTGCGTCATTATACTATGGGGATAAAGTAGCTATTCCAGCCGCTTCCTCGCCCCTTCCTGATCGGCACAATCAGCCGCTGCGGTCCGGCTGCGGGGTCTTGTTCGTTGCGGTTAGCCAACGCCCGCCGGTGGCGACCTTCATGGTCCGTGTCGGCGGGTTCTTTTCGTTTTAGATTGATCCGCCATGGTTGGTGGGTTGACTGATGATAGTACGCCCCGTGTGGAGCGGGGCGGTCGTGTTCTCAAACATGACCGTCCCGCCGGGGACGGTCTCTGCACGGGGAGATCAGTATGATCGCACCTAACAAGAGTTTAGACCGAGCCGCAGCCGAGGGCGGCTGGCAGGAGACGTTCCTTGAATTACTGCCCGAAATCGAGCAGTCCTTGTCTTACGCTTTCCGTTACCTGCGAGGAGACAACCGAGACGAAGCGATCCAGGAGGGCATCGCCAATAGCGCTGTGGCGTATGCCAGGCTTTTTGATCAAGGTCGCGCCGATGTCTGTTCTGCCGCGTCGCTGGCGTCGTTCGCTGCCCGCCATGTGAAGACGGGACGGCAAGTGGGATGCCGTCTGAACGTGGACGATCCCATGTCCCGCCATGCCCAACTCAATAAGGGCATTCAAGTCGACAGGCTCGATCAATACATCTCGAAGACCGACGAGTGGATCCAGGTGATGGTTGAGGACCGCCGCACGTCCGTCCCAGATCGGGTGGCCTTCCGCATCGACGTACCGGCATGGCTAACCACACTTTCCCGAAAGGCACGAAGCGTTGCCGAGGACTTGGCCATGGGGCACTTGACCGGCGAAACTGCGAAGAAACATAACCTGTCACCCAGCCGGATCAGTCAGCTCCGACGCGAGTTGTACGAATCCTGGAACACGTTCTGCGAAGATGCTCGGACGAGCCCCGTTGGATCTTCATGAGATCAGAAAACGCGGGCCCGGTCGGCTTTGGGGTACTCCGAGTACGTCAAAAGGTAAACTGACACGCCGTGCGGAAGTGGGTGGCGAGCCGCTGCCAATTGTGATAGACTCACGAGTGGACGCATTGCCATGTGCCATGCCCGCATGCCACAAGATCGAGGACGAGATCATGTCTCACGATTCCCCGGCGGGGAAAGATGCCATCACGGACTCGCGGGGGCGGCGTATCTCTCGTGAGGTAGCCGGCGAATTGGAAATCGCTCGATGCCGCGTCCAATCGGCCGTAGTTGCCGACCGTATGTGGCGGCGTTTGTTCACAGAGGAAGACCGTCAACGGCTCGGCGGTGACCTCCAGGCGTGCTGGTCGGGTCTGGGAACGATCCACATGTGGATGCAGGCTCGCAAGGTTGCGGTCGAACAGGCCGTCATCGACGTCGCTCACGGCCTGGGCATGATGAGCAAAGAGACGGTCGATTTTCTGCGCAAAGAGCTTGACCTGGAGTCTGCCGACGCCACGCCTCCATCCGACCGGCCGATCTGGCGAGAAGACACCGGTGAGTTGTGGTTCGATGGTCGTGTCATCCGCCGCATCCGTGTGATGCGGGAGCCCTCAAATATCCAACTGCTTCTCGATGCATTCGAGGCCGCCGGCTGGCCAGTTCGCATCGACAACATCCTGCCAGAAGGGCAGGAACAGCTCCACCAGACTCTGCGGTCTCTTCATCGTTCCTTGGAAGAGATCCGATTTCGGTCGCAGGAGGGCGGCGCCGCGATCCTTTGGGAACGTCTCTGAGTTCCCAGTCAACTCCCAGTCTATTCCGTTAGAGCCGATCCGGCATTTCTGAGAAACTGCGGGTAGACCGCAGTGGCCACGCGTGTTGACGCCGCTGCGAAACGCCCTAATTCTCGAAATATGCGGACGGACTCGCTTTGGAACTCAGTAACAGAAAATCGTCGAACGCCGAAACCGCTCTGGCTCATGCCGATGACGGACACCCCGGCGAACGTGCCTACCTTACACCCCAGGAGTTCGTGAAACAAAGCGGGCTCTCGCTGTCAACGGTCCGACGATATCTCGCCGATGGCCGGCTGCCAAAGATCCAGCCGGGCGGACAGCGTTGCCGGGTGCTCATCCCTTGCGATGCGCTGGGGCCTAGCCGCGACCAAACAGCCGAGCCTGACGACACGGCCAGGACGCGAGCCCCGATCGCCACGGAGGCGGTCGATTTATCTTCTCCAAAAGATTCGCTCAACCACTGCGGCCCAGTGCCGCGTTGGATGGGGCGACGCTAATACAAGGACAACATTCATGCCAAAACCACGCAAATTCGAACAAGTGCGTTGCTCGCACTTCAACTGGCGATTGACCAACCGCGGCGGCAAATGGTACGCCGACGGAAGGTCCAATACGCCGAACGCCGGGCGACATTCGCTCGGAACCAGGGACAAAAGCGAAGCCCTCAAACGGCTTCCCGAGTTGGATCGTGTTCGCGCCGAGGATCTAGGCCTTGTGCCTCGTTCCGCAGAGGGCAACAGTCGCGGTCGGCCGTTGCCGTTGGCCGAAGGCCGTAAACTGTACGAAACACACATCGCTCGTCCCCGGGTGACCGGCGGCGTCCGCAAGTCGACGAAAAGGAGTTACCGAAGCGTCTTCGACAAGTTTATCCCCTTCGCCACCGCCCAAGGCGCGACCGTGTGGAACGGTGTCACGGCCGATCTGTTGAACAGATATGCCGAGCACTTGGAGCGTAAAGATTATGCCCACAAAACGCTCGTCAACGAGTTGACAACGCTCAAGCAGGCGGTCAAGTGGATGATCCAAGCCGGGCACCTAAAGGGCGTAAAGCCCATCGAATTGAAGCTCCGCAAAGCTGACAGCCTGCCGGCATACTGCTATCGCCCCAAGGAAGTTACGGAGATGCTCAACCGCTGCCGCACGAATAAGAAGCTCGGATGGGTCGCTGATGTGATCACCACACTGGCCTGCACGGGCCTGCGGATCGCCGAGCTGGTCTCGCTCCGCTGGGCCGATATCGATCTAGACTCAAAGCAACTAATGTTGACCGACGAGACCGGGCGGTCCGTGAAGTCGGGCAGCACACGGCGCAAGCTGAAGAGCGGTCGTAGCCGTTCATTCCCAATTCACCCCGACCTGCTGGACGTACTCGAACGTTTACCGCGAAAAGACGCATACGTCTTTCACGGCCCTAACGGCGGCCGGCTCAATCCGAACACGGTGCGTTGCTTTCTGGTGCGGGATGTCATCGAGCCGCTGACCGAGAAGTTCCCAACGCCGGATGGCCAGCAGGGATTCAAGGACGGAAGGCTGCATTCCTTCCGGCATTATTTCTGTTCGACCTGCGCAAACAACGGGGTCCCCGAGCGGATCGTCATGACTTGGCTCGGGCACGCCGACAGCGAAATGATCCGGAACTATTACCATCTCCACGATGAGGAGGCACAACGCCGGATGAAACAGTTGGATTTCCTCGGCGACGCTAGCGGGCGGTCCGCCGGCGACAACGAGGACAAACTTAATAAGGAGGATGTCGAGCCGCCATCGAATGAGAGAAGTGACCATGCTTAGACGCCGCGATTGCCCCAGTTTTGACACAGTCAACTGTGTCAATCAGAAACGCCTCCGTAAGTGCCTTACAACAAAGCACTTGCGGCAGCGGGGTCAAGCAAGGTGGTGGGCATGGCACCCGATGCCTCACCCATCAATTACGCTCTTGTGAAGTACTGGTTGCTTTCGGCTCGGCCCCGTGGTACCTTGCTGGCAGCCGCTTGCGGCTTTGCAACGAACCGCCAACAACTCAGGAACCCCGCCATGACACCAAGCAAACTCGCCCTGTCGCTGATCCTACTCTGCACCACGGCCGCGGTGGCCGACGATCCGGCGGCACTGAAAATCACTGAAGACGCCTCGACCGTCTCGATCCTTGCCGCCGATCAGCCGATTGTGCACTACCAGCGCTCAATGAATCCGAACAAGGTTTATCTTCGAGAGCTATTCACCCCTTCGGGCGCCAACATCCTGCGGGACTCGCCGTTCGACCATGTCCACCACCACAGTCTGATGTATGCCATCGCGGCCGACGGGATCGATTTCTGGGGGCAACACGACACGTGCGGTCGGCAGCAACCCATCTCGCTCGGCGAGGTGAAGATCACCTCCGGCCAAGGCGTTTCTCGGGCAGGGTTCACGCAACAAATCGACTGGATCGCACCGGACGGTGACAAGAAGCTGGTCGAACGCCGCACGATCGAAGTCGTGCAGCTCGACGATGTGGACGTCTCGCTGGTCACCTGGCGATCTCATTTACAAACGCCGGCCGGCAAGCAGGAAGTGGCCCTTTCCGGCTCGCACTATTTCGGCCTCGGCTTGCGATTCGTGCAATCGATGGACCGCGTGGGCCGGCACTTCAACGCCGACGGGAAAGACGGACCGATCGTGCAGGGTGATGAACGGGTCACGCCGACCAAGTGGAGCGCCTACACGGCCCCGCTCGACGGCAAGACGGTGACCGTGGCCATGTTCGACCACCCGGACAACGCTCGGAAGGCCCATTTCTTCACCATGCTCAACCCCTTCAGCTACCTGTCGGCCACCTTAAATCTCTCGAAGGAACCGATGACGCTTCAAGCCGGCACGCCGCTGAACCTATGCTACGGCGTGGCCGTCTGGGACGGCGAGGTCGAAGCGGCCCAAATCGAGAAGATCTATCAGCGGTGGAACGAGATTGCGTCCGCCGACGCCAAGTAGGAAAGAACTTAAGTACCCCTGTCCGGTTCTTCGTTGAGTATCAGGGCGATGATCTCGCGGCTGACTTCTTCGACCGACTTGCCGGTCACGGCGATGCGGCGCCAGTTGTGCTTCAGGCATGTCAATTGGGCATACTGGAGTTCCTTGTGCACATGGGCCGGCGAGGCGTACGGTTCGGGTGGGATGGCTTCGTTCTCGGCCCGCACGAGCCGTAGCTCGGCCAATCGCGTGGGAGTCATGTCGAGGCAGAACACGCGCTCTCTCGGGAAAGAAATCAGCGCCGGCGGCGGATCGATCTCCGGAATCAGCGGCACGTTGGCGGCAAACCAACCGCGATAGGCCAGATAGAGCATCGTGGGAGTCTTCATCGTTCGCGACACGCCGACCAACACCACCTCGGCCCGATCCAGTTCCGCAACGTTTTGTCCATCGTCGTGCCGAAAAGCGAAGTCGACGGCCTCGATTTCTCGCGATCGGGCCTCGATCAATTGCTTGAACAGACCGGGCTTCTCTCGCGGAGTCAGCTCGAGGTGCGTAGCCAGACGCTCCATGATCGGGCCGAGCAAGTCGAGCGCATCGACGTTGTGCAGCCGCGCTTGGGAAATCATCAACCGCCGCAGCCGGTCGGATACCAAGGTGTGCAACACAAGCGCGTTGCTCGCGGCCGCCTCTTCCACCACGCCTTGGATATGTTCCGCGGTGCGGATATCCCGCCGCCGGATCACTTTCACCTGGGCTTCGTCAAACTGGGCCAACGCCGCGCGGGCCACGCGTTCGGCCGTCCCGCCGGTGCCGTCGGAAACGACAAAGATCGTGAGCATGGTTCTTCCTCGATGTTACCCACTCAACTATAGCACCATTGCCGCAATCGCTACCACCACCATCAGCACACCGATGGCCGTCTTGGCCATCGAGCCGAGCACACGTCCCCAGAAGGCGGCCTTGCCGACCTGCCAGCTTTTGTCGAGTTTTCGTCCCTTCCAGATTTCACCCAGCAGGGCCCCACCGAAGGCACCGAGCCCTGCGAACAACAACGCCGCGATGATCGGCCCGACCACCGGAACGGGAATGCCGATGAATACCCCGACCAACGCACCGACCATCGAGCCGGCCATGGCCAACATGGCGCCACGCTTGCTCCCGCCGGCCTTGGCGGCTCCCAGGGCACTGGCCAAAAACTCCAACGCTTCGCCCACGACGGCCAGGGCGACTAACACCCCGACAACCTCCCAGCCGATCGCCAGTCGACCTTCTCCCGGCACCAGCCACGCATAGACGGCCACGGCCGCCACCATCAGCCAATTGCCCGGCATCGCCAGCAGCGTCAACACGCAGCCGGAGAGTAACACGACGATCAATAGTGCGGCGTAGAGGAATTCCATGAGCTTGTCTTCTTTTTCGGCCAAACTACTGGATCACTGCCAGGGCCCTTTCGATTCTACACAGCGGCGTGCCTGGTGCCACTGGTCGAAAAAGGGGACAGGTCTGCTCTGTAGAAAACCTCTGGTTGCCAGAGAATCATAATGTTCAGGGTCAACGATCGCAAGGTGATTTCACGCCATTGACTCCAGTAGGTTCTTGCACGAAGGGCGGAGCCGAGCAATCGCTTTAGCATACTATTGACTGTTTCCACTTGCCAATCATAATGCCTCCCAAGAAGATTGCTCTTATCGAGCTAGCGATGCTATCGCCAGCTCTTGGGTGAAAGTACAGTTTATCCGGTTTTCGGCTTGGGTGTAATGAGGTCCTGGGGATACGGTTCATCCGCCCAGCCGCGGCGGGCGGTTCTTGATGCCGCATCAGATCCGAATGGCCGACTTGGCGCGGTCATACGGCGTGCATGTAATGTACCACACCGACGGCGCGGCCCGGGTGTTCCTGCCCGACTTGATCGACAAGGTAGGCATCGAGATCCTCAACCCCATCCAATGGCGCTGCCCCGGCATGGAGCGCGAGCAATTGGTAGCCGATTTCGCCGATAAGATCATCTTCCACGGCTCGATCGACAACCAGCAGACGCTAGCCTTCGACACGGTCGACGACGTGGTGCAAGAGGTTCGCGAGAGCATCGACATCTACAAAAACGCCCGCTGGATCTGCGCCCCCTGCCACAACATCCAGCCAGTCAGCCCCACCGAAAACATCGTGGCCATGTACGAAACGATCCACGAGCAACACCCTTGACGCGTAGTAGGTCAGGGCTCGCCCTGACGAAACTTCCGGGTGGCTGGCGGCCCAGCGCAGCGAAGCCCCAGAATTCCACAACTGGGGCACCGCTGCGCTATGCCCCAGCCACCCGCCGCAAAACCCGCTCGTAGTGCCCCGATTCATCGGGGCTGGCAAGCCGAATCCCGGAAAAGACCGCATGAATGCGGTCACTACGAACAGCCTTGACAAGTGCCCACCAACCGTTAAGATCTCAAGAGGCCGGAGATCCGCTCTGCGTGCCGCGTTCTCACAGGCAAATCCCTCTCTGGAGGGGACGAGCGGAGAAGGAATCGCATGTCAAGAACCTCGCCCGCCACGGCTTAACGGGGTTTTGAATTCGAGATGGCGATCTCGGACACCTTGGACAGAACTTACGTGCTAGAAAGGGGTTGCGTCGCTTGCGTCGCAAAACGAAGGTTTCTTCGGACACGCTACTCCTCGACCACAGAAGGCCCAGGCGGAAGCGTCGCGTGAGTTGCAGTTGGTGCTCGATCCCGAGTTCCTGTGAGGGCGGCGATGACGCCCGTTTCTTGCCACCGGCACCTCCGGAATTGCTGGCGGTGCGCGCCGACGGGCCGGTGTGAAGGCCGTGGACGATTTGGGTCTGAGGCATGATCGAAGTAGGTTTGACGCGAAAAACTGCGCAAAGGCCCCTCTGGAGAGATGCACGAGGCCGTTTTTCGCGGCCCTCCCCGGATGAAAGCTTGCTCCAGCGGCTTGAAAATGACCGCGATTGCCGCTATACTCCTCAAAATGGAGCGATTCAAATCGCTATCACTCTGTAGTCGATTGCCAGCTATTCGCACCGTTGGAGGCGAGGAGACGTGATGCGTAAAGGTGCTTTGCACATGGAGGCACAACCTGTCGTGGGTCCTGCCCTGCGCTATGGGTTATTGCTTCTGATACTCGCGACAGTGAACCAGTTTTCGGTCGCACATGAGTCCGCTGCGGAAGCAAGGAAAGATGAATTACTTCGATGGTTTAGCGGTCTGGAGTTCCCTGACGTAAAAGGCTTGCGTTTTGTTCGTTTCAGTAGCGAGACACAGTCATTGGAGGGCACGAAGGTAACGCAGCACTCCTTTGGGTTTGTCACGCAAGAAACCGAAGAAACGCTTGCAGTCTTTGGCCTGAACTTGGACGAAGATGAATGCGAAAAGGGCGCACAACTGACTCGCTGGTCGTACCCAGTCGAGATGCGAACGGCTGAGCTTGGCCAGTATGCCCGGTCCTATCTCATGTTTTCGGATCGCCGTGTGCGCATCAAAATGTCCGATTACAACATCATGGACTTTGGTCGGATATCGCCATGTACTGAAGCTGTCGTGCTGAGTTGGGCCTGCGAGCGGCGAGGATTGCACGACTTGGCCGCCAAACTGTTCGCCAGGGCTGAGGTCGAAGCCCGTGAACCGGAATCGCTGTACTTTGCTCGTCATCTGCCGACGTGGGGCTCACTCGAACGACTCATCGAACGTGAGCGGAAGAAGTACACCAAGGACCCGACTCTGCGTCAGATCGTGGAGCGAGATGTGTCACAACTGCGTGCCGAGAACTTGCTTAGCGATTTGGCATTCACGCCCCCAACACGACCGCAGTTGCTTGCGCGACTTGAAGCCTTCCAACGTCTGTTTCCCAATAGTAAGCAAGCAGAACCCCTTCCACGGACGATTGTGCTCCTACGCCAGATGATTGAAGAGGACAAGCGGGCCGCACATCTGCGACGAGATGCCGTGCCGTTTAGTCAGCTCGGTCGTGAAGAACAAGTCGCCGAACTGATCTTTCAACTGCGCGATCAGCGTGGAGGCACGATCGATACACCGTCCTGCTTCGTCTTCTACGATGACGACAACTCCCCGGCTCGGCAACTGGCGCTGCACGGTTTCGATGCAATACCACAACTGATTGAGGCGTTAGGCGACACGAGGCTCACGCGAGCAGTGGGAGGCGGCGACGAGTACGTATTCACTGATAAGGTATTGCGAGTAGGTGACTGTGCGGAGCAAATCCTGGCTCGGATCGCAGGGATACGGTCGTTCGCGAAACATACTTCTCGTGGTGCCGAGCTGATGAGTGGTGACAACGCAGCTCGCGCACGAACAGCCGCTCAGACTTGGTTTGACGAAGCGAAGGAGAATGGAGAGTTGCGTACACTTTGCGCGGGTGTCGCAAAGGGTGGACGGCTCTGCGAAGGTCAAGCCGAGATCTTAGTTGCAAAGCACGCGGAGTCGGCACTGCCTTCACTCCTCGCTGGCATCCAGGCGCGCGGTGTTTCAGGTGCCGCGGACACTCAGTGGCGACTAGTTCGATTCGTCCATCAAACTCCCGGGGACGAGGCAACAGCTTACTTGACCGAACGGGCTCGAAACGCCCCCTCAATTGTCGACCGATACGTCGCGTCGTGGGGCCTTCACCAACGAGGTCGGCCCGAGGGGGTTGAGACCATGCTAGGGCTGTGGAATGGCGGTGGACTCGATCCTCCGAAAGATCAGAATCCAGGCGACTCATTCAACTCATTCGATACTTCCGAAGTGATCTGGTTCCTTCTGCATTGTGGGAGAGTGGCCGCAGTTGATGCAGTTGCGAAGCGGGTTCAGCGATACGACGTAAACGTAATTGAACAGGCGATTCTTGACGTCGCGTTTCGGCGTAACACCTTTCATGGAGGACCGGATTGCGTTCCTGATGCCGCGCCAGAGGCGGTTCGAGATGATCCCGCCGTAGTGCGTGAGGCACAAGTGAAACTGTTAGCAGAACTCCTGAATAACAAGTCCGCGATCGCACCGTCCAACTACGGCCGCGCCGGCCCTTTGGAAAGGTGGCGAGGCCACTCGCGGATCTGTGATTTCGCAGCCGCTGCACTCGCGTGGCTAGATGCTGACCGGTTTCAGTTCGACATCGGAGCTTCAGAACCTGAGCGAGATGAGCAGATCGCGCGCCTCAAGTTGCTGAGATAACGTCAACGAGTTTTCTGCGGTTTACCTTTCCAAGCATGGAAGGAGTTCGCCATGTCGACACATCGGTCACAGACGCCCTGGTGAGTAGCCATGAGAAGCTATGCACTAGTGATCGCCAACTCCGCAATTCGTCTGGTCGCCGGACAGAGCGAAGACAGGAGCGACAGCCTCTCGGGATGTCGCTAGCTGGTCCGGATTCCGAGAAAGTCATGCCTACTATGGGATGCGTCAAATAACGACCGTATTTCGGCACTCCAGCTTCCAACGGCAACGTTCCATGCGGACTTCACTTGCGATGGCAGAGGCAGCGGGTGTGTGAGTGGGTGATGTGCGGCACGTCGGCAGATATCCGCAAGCGCAGAACTCCGGCGGCAGTTGGGATCGGGTGGGGGCCAGAGATGAAAGTGGAGAGTGGAGAGTTGAGAGTTGAGAGCTGAGAGCTGAAAGCTGACGGCTGATGGCTTTCCGTCTTGAGCCTTGGCGCGGCGTTAGCTCGGGTCCGTGGCGCTGCCGTTGGTGATTATCGAGACTACGATTAGGGTTAGGAAGCCGAGTGGGATCGTTACGATGCCGGGTTGGCTGAAGGGGACGAGCGCTTGGTCGGCCGAGAGGCCGTAGACGTTGGTGAAGGTGTCTGCGCTGAGGAGGATCCAGGCGAGTGAACTGGTCATGCCGACCACAATCGCGGCGACGATGCCTTGTCGGGTGACACCTTTCCAAAACAGCACCATGACCAGCGAGGGTAAGTTGGCCGAGGCCGCCACACTGAACGCCCAGCCTACCAAGTAGCTGACGTTGAGTTCTTTGAACAAGATTCCCAACACGATCGCGATTGCTCCGACCACAATGGACGTGATCTTCGCAGATCTCACTTTCTCGTGATCGGTCAGTTTGATTCCCATGAAGCTGGAGATCAAATCGTGGGTGACCGCGCCCGCCGAGGCGAGGATCAAGCCGCTGACGGTACCCAGCACGGTCGTAAAGGCGATTGCCGAGATCATAGCGAACAGCCACTCGCTCATGCTGCGTGCCAGTAGTGGTGCGGCCATGTTGCTGTTGGTCACGTCCAGCGCACCGCTGGTCATCGCTCCGAGGCCCATGTAAAGCGTCAAAACGTAGAAGAAGCCGATACTGGCAATGCCCACGATCGTACTCTTGCGAGCGGCGCTTACGTCTTTGACGGTGTAATAGCGGATCAGGATGTGAGGCAGCGAAGCGGTTCCGCAAAACAAGGCCAGCATCAGCGACAAGAAGTTCAGTTTATCGAGGGGGTTGTCGCTGCGGATTCCCTTGAAGCGAGGGTGTTCTCCGGGACGGAGGATGCGACGCCCGGGCGTGGGCTTCTGAAAGTAGACGGTGGTGACGGACCCATCGCTTTCGTTGATCTTTTGGTTTCCCCAAAGAACGACTTCGCTTTCTTGCAGCGTGCTGAAGAAGGAGAGCGGCCCCAGCGATCCCGTCTTCTTGACGTTCCCCGGAAGGCGGCTGATGTGACCAATGGGGTGTAACTCCGGCTCGCCCTTCACGGTTCCTTTCGGTTCGCCGTTGACGAGGACGGTGCCGTCGGGCCTGGTGGTCAGCAACTGCCCTTCCGACAAGAGAACGTGGCCGTCTTCCTGTTCGGCGACGGTCCAAACAGTAATCGCGCCGGTATCGTTGTGCGTCGTGCGAACGAAGTTCGTGCCTTGCCACGGCCCGTCAGCCGGAAGCACCTTGGCGTTGGAAAGACCGGCGGCACGGCTGAGCTCCGCTTGAAGATTCTGCGGATCGAACGGGCCAAGAGTGCGGAACACATGACCATCCGCACCACCGCCGCTGGTCTCGAATCCTCGACTGAGAATCATCAACGTCAGCACGGCACTGAAGACGATCAGCAGCGAGCCTTTGAGAAACTGAACCCAAGTCGTCGAGACCATACCCGCGGTGACGACGATAATGATGACCGTTGTCCCCACCAACACCACGCCGGCCCAATGCGGGAAGCCCAGCAGCGGTTGGACGAGGACGCCGGCCCCGACCATCTGCGGTATGAGATAGAAGATGCTGACGGCCAGCGTGCTGATCCCGGCGGCGAGCTTGATGCCTCGCGATTGAAACTTGGCGTCCAGTGCGTCTGCAAAGGTGAACTTGCCAAGCCGCTTCATGGGCTCGGCGATGATGAACAACGCCACAATCCAACCCGCCAGGTACCCGATCGAGTACAAGAACCCATCGTAACCGTGAAAGGCGATCATCCCACAAATGCCAAGGAACGAGGCGGCCGAGAGATAGTCGCCGGCGAAGGCGACCCCGTTGACGAACCACGGGATCTGGCCGTGAGCCGCGAAATAGCCTTGCGGCGATTTGGCTTTGCTGCCGAGATAGAAGCTGATCGCAAGCGTGATTGCGACAAACAGGAAGAAGATCGCAACCGCGATCAACGAGGGCTCGTAGATCACT
>SDBV01002993.1_pt1 | contig 25198 bp, 22 predicted proteins | sample 2277081 | NCBI WGS metagenome assembly SDBV01 (sample SAMN10402039, study PRJNA504765) | marine sediment metagenome | isolation source: marine sediment core GS10_PC15, 223 cmbsf | place: Arctic Ocean: Southern Knipovich Ridge | collected 2010 | reverse complement strand
AAATTTAAATATGCAAATCCTGCTATTTGCAGGATGCTTGGTTATACCGAAGAAGAGATGACAAACATGGGCTTAGTTGATATTCACCCAAAAGAAAGCATTGAATATATAATATCAGTATTTAAAGCACAGGCATCAGGGGCGAAACCACTGGCGGAAAATATTCCATGCTTAAGAAAAGATGGAAGAATAGTATATGCTGATTTTAATTCAGTACCTGCTATTATTGATGGAACAAAATGCAACATTGGCCTCGTAAGAGACATCACTGAGCGCATGAAAGCTGCTGAAGAATTACAGAAGATGCAAAAACTGGAATCCATTGGCATACTGGCAGGCGGTATTGCTCACGACTTTAACAATCTCCTTGGCGGGATACTGGGAAACATCGATCTGGCACGGAAATTCGGAGGAGGGAATCAGGAGACCATCAAATATCTCGACAGGGCCATGGCGGCATTCACTCGTGCCAGAGACCTTACCGGACAGCTTCTTACATTCTCGAAAGGAGGAGCACCAAACAAGAAAACCATTACATTGGGGGCGGTTTTAAAAGAATCAAAGGCTCTTGCCCTGGGTGGATCGAATATCCGGTGCTCGATAAGCATAAGCAGGGAGCTTCCTTGTGTTCTGGCCGATGAGAACCAATTGAGCCAGGTAATAAACAATGTGCTCTTAAATGCCCGTCAGGCAATGCCGGAAGGCGGCGTAATAAGAGTGACAGCAAAGTGCAGAAACCTTATCTCGAACCAAATACCCGGTCTTGTGGAAGGACAGTATGCAGAGATATCCATCAAAGACAAAGGCATCGGAATACCGGAATCACTGCTCTCGAAGGTGTTCGACCCGTTCTTCACTACCAGAGATACAGGCTCCGGACTGGGGCTTGCCACATGTTTCTCAATCATCCGCAAACACAATGGAATAATCAAGATCGATTCACGAATGGGAAAAGGAACAACAGTGTATATTTACCTTCCTGCATCCGAAAGTAAAATCTCCATTGTCCAGGAACAAGAAACAGCAGTTGCCAGAATGGGTGGACGTATCCTGGTTATGGATGATGAGGAATTGATGCGGGATGTTGCAGAGGGAATGCTCGAGCTGCTTGGTTTTGAAGTAGTTTGTACGAAAAACGGCAAAGAGGCCATCGCAGCTTTCAAAAACGCACAGAAGACAGGTAAATCTTTTGACCTGGTGTTCCTTGACCTTACAGTGCCCGGGGGAATTGGAGGAGAGCAGGCTATGTCAGAAATCCTGAGGCTGGACCCGGAAGCTACCGGTATTGTGGCAAGCGGATATTCAGACAGTCCAGTACTGGTTCACCCGGAGAAGTTTGGGTTTGCCGGGAAGATAGAGAAGCCCTATCAGCAGAATGAGCTGGCAATTGTGTTAGAAGCGGTTCTAAGTAAAAAATAACAGAATTAATTTGATTAGCAGATATATTCAAGAACATTTAGAACATAAAAGTACTAAAACAAGTGGAAATTATGAGTTAATAATTTTAATTAAAGCAGAGGAACATTAGGGAATGGAAATACTGGAATTAAATAAGTATCCTGAGATTATCAGAGATGTGACATTTCTAATGGAGAAGATTTCACCCAAAGGGCACCTTGTATTGCCGCTCTTACACAGCATATACCACCAGCCAGAGTTCATCTTGTACGATATTATGGTTTGTACTCATCTCGTTGCCGGGGTGTTTGGAAGGATATGCCTTATATAGTTCGGCTTGCACCGGAAGGCTGGATTAAAAAACAGGAGGAACAGGTTGCTGTTAAAGAAGATGATGATAATATTGATGTAGAGAGGCATGGGATTAAAGACGGAGCAAAGTGTTCTGCCTGGGCTCGTCTTATAAATAAAGTCTATCGAATTAATTCCCTTATCTGTGAGAAATGTGGATCAGATATGAGCATAGTAGCTTTCATTCTGGAGCCTGAACAGATAAACAGAATAATGAAGTATTTTTTGAATAATGGTAGAGCGCCTTTTTGTATATTTATTTGCCATATCATCAATAACATAGGGTTCTTTAGCATCTGTGTCAGGACTACACGGTTTAAAATGAGTTATATATCCCATCAATTCTGATATGATGTGATTATATTGATTAATTTGCTATATCTCAGTTTCAAAGCACAATTTTGCGATTCTCATACTATATTATTATAGTCAATTGCGCTGTAAATAACTTTAATCAGAACAATGAAATAATTAATCTTAGAAAATAAGTTTACCCCATAAATATAACAGAATTCTAATCGCAATTGACTACATAAAAACTTACATCTTCGCTGGATACAGTTATAAAACCAAAAATAATAAATATTAATATTGTATTGACAAGAAGGTAATAAACTTATTATAATATACCACAGGGGGGTATAGTGTTGCTATACCTAAAATAATTTTAATTATTACTTATTACAGGAGGGAGTTATGAAAAAGTTTATGATTCCAAGAGTTGCTCATTGCAATGATGGATGCTAGATTTTGTCCTGGGCATGACATTAAACTGCCTGTTGCATTATTTTATAACGAAAAAATTTGATAAATTTAAATGAAAGGTTATAATATAAAACAACCAGATAATTATTTTATATGAATATCAGGAGGAATTATAAAAATGTCATATATTTGTCCCATGAAATGCGAAGGAGATAAAACATATCCGGAACCCGGGAAGTGTCCTGAGTGTGGAATGGTTTTAAAAGAGACAGAGGCTGAACCTCAACAAAAAAAAAATTAGATAATTCAATACATAATCATAAAAAATGTATATGCGGTGATGAGAATTGCGAAGGTAGTTGTATATTAAATTGTCAATGTACATTTCAGGAGATCTCTTTAAAAGAAACAATCTCTAGCAGTCTAGATCCTTCTAAAAACGGACAATTTATTTGCCCTATGCGTTGCGAAGGAGATAAAACATATCCTAAAGCAGGAGATTGTCCTGTTTGCGGAATGCATTTAGAAAAGGTTATTGTCTTTGGAGCTCCCCAGCCGGATAAAGAGAGTGAAGATTTAAAAGCATATAAAAAGATGCTTCTTCGTTTGATTCTTGCAACTATTTTTACTATCCCTGTTTTTATTCTTTCTATGGGAGAATTAATTCCTGGTTTTAACCAGTTATTAAAAAACCTTTTTACAAAACAGATTAACTTATTTATTCAATTAGGGCTTACTGTTCCTGTTGTTTTTTTTGCATCAGGTTTTATTTTTAAAAAGGGATTTATCAGTATTATTACCCGTAATCTTAATATGTTTACTCTAATTTCCATAGGTGCCGGTGTAGCCTGGGTATATAGTGTTATTGCTGTCATATTTCCGGAAATCTTTCCTGCAGGATTCCATGGAGAGCAAGGTTATGTTGCTGTTTATTTTGAGGCGGCCGCAGTTATTCTTACACTGGTTATTCTGGGACAGATGCTGGAGCTGCGTGCTCATGCCAAGACGAATAGCGCTATAAAAGAGTTGTTGAATCTCGTTCCTGCCAAAGTTTTAGTTATACGCGATAGTGAAGAAATGGAAGTTTCACTGCAGGATGTTTTTGTTAATGATAAAATCCGTGTTAAACCAGGTGAAAAAGTGCCGGTTGATGGAGTTCTCGTAGAAGGTAATAGTATTGTAGATGAATCTATGATAACCGGTGAACCAATTCCAACTGAAAAAAATATTGGCGATAAAGTTACTGGCGGCACCATTAATACAACTGGAAGTTTTATTTTTAATGCAGAAAAAGTTGGCAAAGACACTCTATTAGCACGAATAATTGAAATGGTGAATGAAGCAGCTCGTTCAAAAGCGCCTATTCAAAAACTGGCCGATAGTGTGGCAAAATATTTTGTTCCGGCTGTTGTCTTAATTTCTGTTACAACATTTGTACTATGGGGAATATTATTTGTTAAGTGGGATGAAGGTTTTTTATACGCTATTGCCGTATTAATTATTGCATGTCCCTGCGCCTTAGGATTGGCCACACCTGTTTCTATAATGATAGGTACTGGAAAAGGTGCTAAGAGTGGTATTCTTATTAAGAATGCAAAAGCTCTGGAACAAATGAGAAAAGTAGATACTGTTTTAGTAGATAAAACAGGTACGCTTACTCTGGGGAAACCTGAACTTAAAATTTATAGAGGTTTTAAAGATTTTAGTGATACGGAAATATTACAATTAGCTGCTTCTGTAGATAATAGCAGTGAACATCCACTTGCAGCGGCTATTGTAAAGGCAACAAAAGAAAAAGAAATTGAATTGTTAGAAATAAAAGATTTTTTATCATTAACAGGTATGGGAGTTTCTGCCAGGATTGACGGCAAAGAGGTTGCAATAGGAAACGACAAACTAATTAATCATTATTCTATAAATCATGATTATGATAAAAAGTATGTATTGGATTTACAAACAAAAGGACAGACAGTAATGTTTGTCATTATTAATAAGGAAGTGGCGGGAATAGTAAGTGTTGCAGATCCAATAAAAGAGAGTACACCTAAAGCTGTTAAAGAACTTCATGAAAAGAATGTAAAGCTAATAATGCTTACAGGAGATAATATGGTAACTGCCAGGGCTGTTGCAGATGAATTAAAATTGGATGAGTTTAAAGCTGAATGTCTTCCGGAGGATAAATTTAATAAGATTAAAGCTTTACAAAAGGAGCAGGCATTTGTTGCCATGGCTGGTGATGGAATAAATGATGCGCCTGCCCTTGCACAGGCAGATGTTGGTATAGCCATGGGCACAGGAACTGATGTAGCTATGGAAAGCGCAGATATAACTTTAGTAAAGGGAGATTTAATAGGAATTGCACGGGCAAAGAATTTGAGTGTTTTAGTAATGCGGAATATTAAGCAAAATCTTGTTTTTGCCTTTATTTATAATGGATTAGGTATTCCTATAGCAGCATTAGGGCTGTTAAATCCTATGATTGCAGGCCTGGCTATGGCATTTAGCTCAATATCTGTTTTACTAAATGCCTTAAGAATACAGAGAGCGAGCATAGAATCGATTTAAAGAGTCCTTTTTTATCAATTAGCCTGAAAATAGAATTTAGGACTTGCATTTTAAAAGATATTTTTGTATAATGAGTATACCCCACCAAGGTAGGGTAAGCAATTTAATGGGTGAAATAACAGAATAAAAATAGGAGGTTTTAAAAAATATGGCTAATATTAACAATATTGATAATAATATTGAACAAGGTCTAAAGAAGAAAATTATCAGGAATGGAATAATAGGATCACTTTCTCTTATGTTTGTAACTTTAATAATTTTCTACCTGAGCAATCTTAACGAACCTAAGAATGCTCTTGCATCCTTTCTGCAAATTTGGTATTGGGTATTAATACTCACAATTGGATTTGGAACTCAAGTCGGATTATATAGTTATATAAAAATAAAATTAAAAAAATCCAGGGCTATAAAAGCAGAACTTGTAACTTCTAGTGCTGTTTCAACAGGTTCTATGGTTGCCTGCTGTGCACATAATTTAGTAAACTTATTGCCCATAATCGGTATATCAGCACTAGGAATATTTTTAGTACAATTTCAAATTCCTTTTATTTTGTTGGGATTATTTTTTAATCTTTTTGGGTTAACTATGATGCTTTCCATTATTAAGAAACATGAATTATTTAGTGAAGGAACTGTTTTTCAAAAAATATCCCGAATAAACTTAAAAAGATTAAGAATGGTAATAACTGTAACTGGTTTAGTTGTTATAGGTGTTTCTTCATTTATTATTTTAAAAACAGTAACAGTAGAAAATCAAATAGCTGCTAATTCTGATGAAAAATTATTAAATGAATATTCAGTAGATGAAGTGCAGAATATGAATACAGAAAGATTTATAATTTATAATGAAGAAAGAATAAAATATGAATCAGCCGGAGGGGATGAAATAACAAACGAAACAGCAGAACAAATTGCCGGTAATTTTGAAAAACAAGTTTTATTGTTATCTCCGAAGGAATTAACGGATGATAGAAATTTTATTTCTGCATCTGTAAGGCCTGAAGATTTTATCGAGAATGAAAATATTTCATTTCATATTGCTTTTAATACGCATACAGTTGATCTTGGATTTAAGCTAAATGATATAGCAGAAGTAATAGATGATTCAGGATATAAATATAATTTTATTAATTGGGAAGGTGATCCTGCCGGAGGACACCATAGAAGCGGTATTTTAATATTTGAACCATTAAGAGCCGGTGCAAAATCTTTAAAGTTAACACTATTTAATGTGAATAATTTAGATCGAGTATTCGAATGGAATTTCTTTTAATTGCAGGATCTTTTAAAAACTATATTAATATTAGGAGTAAATTTTGGATAAAAATAAAAATACAGAATTAATTGTAACAAGTAATGAAGAAAAGAAAGAAAGTGTTAAGAAGAAGGGCATTTTTAATAAACATATGTTGATGATGATAATTTGCTGCGGTCTTCCAATTATAATAATAGCAGTCATATCAATATTAAATATAAGCACATCGGGTATTGTAAATCAATTTATATGGCTTCTTTGCCCTTTGCTTATGATACCAATGATGTTTTTCATGTTTAGAAAAGATAAAAAAGGTAAAAGCTGTTGCAACGGAAATGATGAATCAATAGAAAATGAAAGAAAGTAAAAAAATTATTGTAAAATGGTTCTATAGCAGCTTGTTCTAATGTTATTAGGGACAGGATACAACCTGTTTCATTCTTTACGGATATTTATGTTTCTCTTTTTTAGAATTATTACTTATCCATATTACATACAACAGAATAAAATATGTTAAAAACTGTTAATATTATATTGACGAATTAAGAATAATTAATTATTCTGTTCCCACCCTACATAGGAGGGGTAATACAAGGAGAACATTCATGAAATGTGAAAAATGTGGTGCAAATAATTCTGATAAAAATAGATTCTGCCGAGATTGCGGGAAACCTTTTAATTTAAAAATATTATGTAGTCAATGTGGAAAAAAGATAGAACCTGGAATCAAATTTTGCGGATCCTGTGGCAAAAAAACAAATAGTTTATTTAAGAATAAAAAAAACAAAATTAGTCAGAAAGTATATTCTCGTAAACGCAATAAATCTAAAAATAATACAAAAATAATCGTCATTTCTATTATATCAGCCTTTATTGTAAGTATAGTAATTTTGAATTTCAATTCATTTATTTCGAATTTTTCATCTGGAAATAATTATAGCGATGATAATATTTTTAATAATTTAAATTCCGGGGCAGGTGAAAATATAATTTGGTCTGATGAAGTGCAAAAAATAGCCGCAAATTTCAACTGTCCTTGTGAGAAATGTGGAATAATCAGTCTGGATAAATGTACATGTGATATAGAAAAAGGATCTATAGAAGTTAAAAGTTTTATTAAAAATCTCTTAGATCAGGGATTTTCTGAAGATGAAGTCATCCAGAAAGTAGATGAAGAATATGGACATCGGATATAAAAAGAATTCAACTTAATATAAGGGAGGTCCGGATGAAAATTAGTATTAGGCCAAAAAAGGTTAAATTAATAATTGCTGGTTTTATAATTATTGGTATTTTAGGATATTTACTATTTACAGGAACATTGGATAACCAGGTTTATTATCTGACTCCAAGTGAAATTATCAATCTAAAAGATGAAATTACCGGCAGTAACATGAGGCTTGGCGGGATAGTTAAAGATGGTTCGATAGAATGGGATGCAAAGAATTTAATTTTAGAATTCGAAGTTATAGATGCTGAGAATTCGATTCAAGTTACATACAAAGGTGTGATTCCGGATTCATTTCAAAATGGAGTAGAAGTTGTTATTGAAGGTTCATATGTTGCAGATAGAAAGTTTAATGCTGTTGCTATATTTCCAAAATGTGCTTCAAAGTATGAACCAGCATAGAAGCTATTATAAATTTAAAGTTAAGGAAATATTTAGTAAAATATTATTTATAAATATAGTTTATAGAAATATAAGTATTTAGAAGTTTTCTTATAGGTTATACAAATAGGTTGTTTTGTTAATTATTAGTATTTAAAGGCACCTATAAATGATTAGTTCTAATGGAGATATATATGGTAGATATTGGTGTGTTTTCAATTTTTTTATCTGTTTTAGTTATTTCATATACTATTATAGCAGCATTGGCGGGCGCGAAAACAAAGAACTATAAACTTATAAAAAGTGCTGAAACATCAATTTTTGCAATAGCAGGTTTAATGACAATTGCAATGGCAGCACTTATGTATTCTTTTCTAACCCGGGATTTTAAAGTAGCTTATGTAGCATATTACTCTAACAAAAGCCTTCCGCTCTTATATACAATATCAGCAGTTTGGGCTGGACAGGAAGGTTCGCTTTTATTATGGGCATGGCTTTTATCTATTTTTTCTGCTATTGTTGTTATACAGAATCGTAAACAAAACAGAATTCTAGTTCCATACTTAATTGTTATTTTAATCGGAGTAGAGCTCTTTTTTGTTGTACTGTTAACATTTGTTTCTTCACCATTTTTACTACTCGAAACTATACCAGCAGACGGATTTGGCCTTAATCCTATGCTCCAGAATCCCGGAATGGTTGTTCATCCTCCTTTACTCTTTTTGGGTTATGTAGGTTTTACAGTTCCATTTGCTTTTGCTTTATCAGCTTTAATTACCGGTCAATTGGGAGATGTATGGATTAGAAGTACGAGACGCTGGACTATTGTATCATGGTTCTTTTTGGGTGCAGGAATTCTTATTGGTGCTCAATGGGCTTACGTGGAATTGGGTTGGGGCGGTTATTGGGCCTGGGACCCGGTAGAGAATGCATCTTTGATGCCCTGGCTTATTGCAACTGCATATCTTCATTCTGTGATGATCCAGGAGCGGAAGAATATGCTGAAAACATGGAATATCCTTCTAATTATCTTTACCTTTCTTCTCTGTATTTTCGGTACATTTATTACCAGGAGCGGAATAATATCATCTGTACATTCTTTTGGACAATCATCTCTTGGTTCAATCTTTTTAATTTTTTTAATTATGGTATTAATTGGATCCCTTCTTTTGCTAATTAAGAGATTGCAGCTTCTTAAAAGCACAAATGCTATAGATTCGCTTGTTTGCAGGGAGAGTAGTTTTCTTTTTAATAATCTTATTTTAGTTGGTGCAGCTTTTTCAATTTTCTGGGGTACTATGTTTCCAATAATTTCCGAAGCAATTCGAGGAGTAAAAATCACAGTTGGCCCTCCTTTTTTTAACCAGGTTAATATTCCAATTGGGCTGGCCCTTCTTTTTCTTACAGGTGTATGTCCATTAATTGCCTGGCATAAAGCAACTTTAAAAAATTTCCGGCGAAACCTTCTTGTGCCTTTAATTGTTACTATTTTTGGTGGTATTGTGCTTTTAATGGCAGGGATAAATTTTGGGTACACATGGATTTCATTTACTCTGTGTATATTTGTCCTTATTACTATTTTCTTTGAATTTTTAAGGGGTGTAAGAGCACGTAATAAGATGAATTCGGAAAATTATTTTACTTCTTTTGGAAAACTTATATGGCGAAATAAACGACGCTATGGAGGATATGTTATCCATATTGGTATAGTTCTTATTTTCCTGGGCATAACAGGTTCGGCAGCTTTCAAGATTGAACGAGAGGTTTACCTGTATCAAGGAGATAGTGTTGAAATTTTAAATTATAAAATTACTTATGAAGAACTTGTACAATATCCAACAGAAAATAAAGAAGTCACATCAGCTACTTTATCTATATTCAAAGATCATAAAAAAATTGGTTCACTTAATCCGGCTGTAGAAAATTATAAATATATAAATGAACAAACTGTTTCTGAAGTGGCAATACGATCCACTCTTAGAGAAGATCTCTATATTATTCTTGCAGGATATGAACCGGATGGGAGTGCTGCTACATTTAAAATAATAATAAATCCACTTATTTCCTGGATCTGGATTGGGGGCCTGGTTATCTTTTTTGGTACTATATTTGTAATATTACCGGATAAACGGGAAAAAGGTAAACTCCGGATTAAATATTCTAAAAAGGTGCTTAGTAATGAGATTTTATAGTAAAAGAATTATTATTGGTATTGTTTTTTTATTGATAGGGTGGACTGTTTCTGCAATAACGCTGGAAAGTGTTTCTAGCGGGCTTGTATGCCAGTGTGGATGTGGTTTAGTACTGAATAACTGTAACCATATTGATTGCGGTGTTGCAGTTCCTATGAGAAATACTATTAGCGAAATGATAGATGCCGGTGAAACAGATGAGCAGATTGCTGCTTATTTTGTTAGTCAATATGGAGAGGTAGTACTTGCAGCACCAACAAAACAGGGATTTAATCTTACTGCATGGCTTTTCCCATTTATTGGAATTCTAATAGGCGCGGTTGTAATAGTTTTAACTGTTCTGACATGGGTAAGACGCCGCAATAATACAATTATTGATAATGAAGAGACAATTGAGATTTCAATTTCCTCTTCGGGTAAAAAAAATAAATACGAGAGTATTTTTGAACGCGAATTTAAGGATTTTGATTGAGGAGGACTTAAATGATATTTTTTACAATGTTGATAGTGTTATTTGTTATTATTGTTATTGCCTATCCTTTCTTTTCTAATAATCCAAAACCGGAAAGGGTTTTAGAAGATATTGAAGACGATAAAACAATACTTGTAAAACAAAAAGAATATAGTTATACAGCAATAAAAGAGCTCGAATTCGATTATAATATGGGAAAAATATCTGAGGATGATTTCCAGAATCTTCGTAAACGATATAAAGCAGAGGCAATAAATGCTATTTTGAAGCTGGAGTCAGAGCAGAATACAAAAAGGTCACCTAGCTCGTATTGTACTGAATGCGGCCAAAAGTTTAAAAAAGATCTACGGTTTTGTACCAACTGCGGTAAACCGAATAAATTATAGAAAGCGTAGAAAATTGGACATGAAACAAGCTGATAAAGATATTATTTTACATGCTAGAGGCCTTAAAAAATCATTTGGAGATAAATTTGTACTTAAAGGCCTGGATTTTTCAATTAGGGCAGGCGAAGCATGGACTTTTTTTGGGCCAAATGGAGCAGGAAAAACTACATTGATAAAAATCCTGGCAATGTTGTTAAAGCCAACAGCCGGAAAACTGACTATAGATAAAGTACCTGTGGAAAGAGTATATAAAAAATTATGTTATAAGATTGGGATGGTGTCGCATGAAACATTTCTATATGGCAATCTGACAACTTTAGAAAATCTTTTATTTTATGGCAGGTTATATGAGGTTGAAAATTTAAATAAACGTGTAGATCTTATGCTTAATAAAGTGGGGTTAACAAAATGGGCCCACGAAAGGGTGAGACATTTTTCCAGAGGTATGAAACAACGGCTTTCAATTGCCAGGGCTATTTTGCATAACCCGTCAATTCTACTTTTGGACGAACCTTTTACAGGTCTGGATCTACATGCTATTAAAAGCTTTCAAAAGCTAATTGCTTCTTTGCATGAAGAAGATCGTACAATCATTCTAACTTCACATAACTTAAACCTTGGGCTGGAGATATGCAATAATGTGGCTATTCTTGCAAATGGCAGGATTGTCTATACTGCATCTAAAGAAAAAATAAAGAATAATAATTTTGAAAAAATTTATTTTAAATATTGTAAAAGTCTATGAGATATCTAAAAAAAATATTAGCAATTGCCATTAAAGATATAAAATCAGAAGCTCGTGCTAAGGAACTTCTGCCTGCCATGATATTGTTTTCACTTATTGTTATTATTATTTTTAGTTTTACATTTGAGCCGGGTCTTAAAAATAGAGATGTTTTAGTTCCGGGTATTTTATGGGTGGCATTTATATTTTCAGGAATGCTGGGACTAACTCGATCGTTCAGTTCGGAAATGGAAGAAGGCGCAATTAAGGGATTATTAATGTCACCGGTTGCTCCAAGTGCGATTTATCTGGGAAAAGTATTAAGTAATCTGTTATTTTTAGTTGTTACAGAAGCCATTAGTCTATTTGCTTTTAGTATTTTCTTTAATATAGATATTATCCCGGTTTTATACGGCCTTACTGTTGTTATAGGTTTAGCCACTTTCGGTTTTGTAGTTGTTGGAACTCTATATACAGCGATGATGTCAAATGTCCAGCTAAGAGAATTACTGCTGCCTATTTTATTTCTACCGCTTCTTGTGCCTATTCTTATTGCTGCAGTATCAGCTACCAGAGGAGTGCTTCAGGGTGAAACTCTGCTATCATTAAAATCCTGGTTAAGCTTATTGTTGGCTTATGATGGAATATTTTTAATAATCGGAATATTTACTTTTGAATATGCTATAGATGAATAAATAAGGAAGAAAATATGCGAAAAATTAATATAGTAGAAACAATATTGGGAATTACCTGTTTTCCTGCAGTAATTCTGGGATTTTATATGACTTTTATTTATGCGCCCACAGAACGGACTATGGGAGATGTCCAGAGAATATTTTATATTCATCTGCCGCTTGCCTGGATTAGTTTTCTGGCTTTTTTTATAGTTTTTATTGCAGGTGTTATATATCTAATTACAAGATCCTTGCGCTGGGATATTATTGCACATGCTTCTGCTGAAATCGGTGTAATTTTTAATATACTTGTAATTGTATCCGGTTCAATATGGGCAAGATCAACATGGAATACATGGTGGACATGGGATCCCAGGCTAACAACAATGCTTATCTTGTTGTTGATTTATCTGGGATATCTAATGATACGTGGTACAAATATTAATACTGAAAAAAAAGCAAGAATATCAGCTGTTATTGGAATTGTTGGTTTTGTAAATGTGCCTATATCTTTTATGGCTATTAGGTGGTGGAGATCTATGCATCCGGTTATAATTACAAATAATAGCATGGGACTTGCACCGCCGATGTTCATTACTCTAATGGTTTGTCTTGGTGTTATTACATTACTATTTGCTTATCTTCTTGTTTTTCGCATAAAACTTGGAATCTTAGAACAGGAATTAAAATTTATTAACAATTCTATAGAAGAATGATTAATATATAACGGAGGGAAAAATGGATAAATTATGGTATATGCTCGCTGCTTTTTCAATTGTCTGGTCAGTGGTCTGGGGTTATACTTTCTTTATGTCCAGAAAACAATCAAAACTGATTAAAGAGCTTGAACAATTAAAAAACAAGATTGGAAATATAGAATAAAGTACGCTTACTTTAAACTCTAGATTATTAACAAAGTTATTTAAGAATGTTGCCATGAAAATATAAAGCATTTTTTAAGAAATACTTTAAAATTAAAATTATGTATTGACAAAAGAACGGCAATTAAATAACATATGGATACCCCACATAGGTAGGGTAATCTAATTTTGGTAAAACCATATATTTTTTAAGGATATATAGCTTTATCAATTGGAGAAGTAATTGAAGCTAAAGTTTTTTAAATTAAGCACATTTTTAAAGATACTAATCTTAGCATTTATACTTTTAATGTTTAGCTGCGAACCATATCCTGAAGTATTTGAAGATGACAATGTTGTTGCTCAGTTTAAAAATGGAATTATAACCAGAGATCAGCTTTTAGCATATATTAACAAGATAGGTCCAAAATGCCACACACCCAATATGGGATGCCATAGTAGTTCTACAGACTCTGGTTGTGCAACAGATAAATCCTGTGACATGCATGACAGTGAGATGACAGATGGCCAAAATGAATTAACACAAAACATGGACTCGATGGGTTCGGATTGTTGCGGTGGAGAACATGGAGGAGAACATTCAGGTTGTTGTGGCGGAACAGAAACTTCGTTAAAAGAACAATCCTGCGATGAGCATGATGATTGCTGTATGCAGCATTATAATTTAACAGAAATGGATTATGAAGAACTGGTTAAAACAATGGTATTGGAAGAAATGCTAATAGAATATATCAGCGAGAATGATATAGGGCAGGAAAAAAACACTCAGGAAATAATTAAATATGTAAGTGAAGAAATATTAGTTACAGATATGCATATAGAAATGGAAGAAAGTATGAAACCTGCAGAAATTGATATAAGAAATTATTATGAAGAAAATAAAGGTCAATTCGGATTAAAAACAATAAATGAAGTTAGAGATGAAATTATAAATATTTTAAAAAATACGATGCACCGGGAATATATGCCAAATTATTTTGAAGAGTTAAAAAGAAATGCTCTAATTATTAAGTATATGGAATACATAACACCCCAACATCCGTCTGAATATGAATTACAGAATTATTACAGGGAGCATCTAAATGAATATGAGGAACCGGAAAAAATAAGAATACGACAGATTTTAACTGATACTCGTGAAAAAATAGAGCAGGCTCAAAGCAGGCTGCGATTTGGTTCCGATTTTGAAGATATAGCTTTAGAATATTCAGAAGGTTTATATGCGGATTCCGGGGGCGAACTTCCTTTTTATATTAAAATAGGAGATAGAACTGATATTTTTAAAGAAAATGTCTTCTATCTAAGAGAAGGTGATGTTAGTTATGTTTTTGAAGATAATGGAGAGTTCTATATTGTTCAAGTTATAGAAAAGTTTGATGAAAGGGTGAAGAGTTTTGATGAAGTTCGAGATTCTATTAAACAAGTACTTATTCGACAGAATGAAGAAGATATTTTTATGGATAATGCAAATAGAACCCTTGCAATTATAAATGATCAGAATATTACCGTGGAAGAATTTAAACAATTATATGACAATATACTTTTTGGATTAAATGAAGAAAGTAAAGATCTTTCCGGCAAAGAAAAAATATTAGATAGTATGATTGAATACAGACTGTTAGTTGATGATGCGAGTTATAAAATGTTTGATCCGGAAAATAAAGACACAATACAGGATATTACGAATTCAATATTACAGAATACACTCATAAAAAAAGAGATTATAGCGAAAATAGGGATTAACGATGTTACAAAAGAAGAGACAATCGAATATTATAATGAAAATAAAGATTATTTTACACAGCCTGCAAAAGCTGTAATTAGTTATATCCGCATTCCTCAGTCGGAGAATTGGGAAATGAATGCAATACCTACGGAATATGAAAGAGATACAGCAGAAAATAAGGCTAATGAGGTTTATGATTTACTTAAAAACGATTCGGATTTTAGCATTCTCGCTAATAAATATTCTGCAGATGAATGGAGTTTTCAAAAAGCACATGTTTTTGAGGAAATTGAAAATCCGAATGCTTCTTTAAATGAGCAAGAAATTCATCCGCTCCATGAAAGAATATTTGCACTAAATCCTGGAGAAATAAGTAAACCTTTTGAATATATGGGTAACTTTTATATTTTTAAATTGTGGGAAAAAGAGGAAAAATCTTATATAAATTTCAACGTTGTAGAAGATGTTATAAAACAGATTCTAGTTGAATATAAACGAAATGAAATGGCAGAGACTTTAGTAACGGAGTTAATGGAGAAGTCTCAATTAATAATAAACAATCGGGTGCTAAAAGATTTGGTAGAAAATGATTAGAAAGAGCGGTACTTAAATCGTTCTATACAAAATTTGATAATAAGAAAAGATTATATTATCTCGAGAAAAATTTTGTTTAAGAATAATATATTAAAAGGAGAATATTATGGCAGGAAATTATAAATTACAAGCAAACGGAATAATCGATATTTTAAAGAAGACACTTGAATTTTATAAAGAAAATTACCAGCATTATTTAAAAATTGCTTTTATTTTGATTATTCCATCTGTAATTTTATTTATTTTACCGATTAAGCAATTTTCTATAATTTCATTGCTTATTAATTTTATTTTAGTGGTAGTTTTTTCATTTGTAGCTGGGATTCTCACTAAAGCAATTTGCTTTAATATTCTTGGTAAGCAATTTGCTTATAAGGAATTATTTATCTGGAAAAAACAAAATTCAAATTATTCTTTACTATTAGCTTCATCAGTGATTTCGTTTTTAGTTGTAGGTTCTGAAATACTTTTCGAACTGGTTCTAAAGATAGAAATATTAAAATTTATGTTTCTTATTCCTCTTGTGGTTTTATTCCTGTGGTTTGTAATACGCTTAATCTTTTTTGTTCAATGTATAGTAGTGGAAAAATGCAATGTTGCTGATTCTTTTAAAAGAAGCAGGAAATTAACCAGGCAAGATTGGTGGAAAGTATTTATTTTATCAACTTTATTTATGTTACCATTAGGAATATTACTTGTATTTACTCATGTTATTGGCTTTGGTATTATTAATATTAACGTTGTAATATTATTATTATCAATTATAGGTTTAGTATTATTAACTCCATTATCGATAATTGGTATTACCTTCCTATATTTTGATTTGCGAACACGTAAAGAAAATTATTCCATAAAAGTTTTAAAAAAAGAATTAAAGAAAGTAAATGTACAGCCTAAGAAACTGGTGTTAGGTGAAAACTATATAAGAAAGAGAAATGCTTTATTTATAGTAATTGGTGCAAACATATTTTTAATTGTTTTAAAGTTTTTACTTGCAGATATATCCGGCAGTGTAGCTATCGCAGCCAGCGCCTGGATGTCGGTAGAAAATATTTTTTTAACAGGAGCAGTACTTGTAAGCATTTTAATATCCATTCGTTCGGATGCTGTTACAAAAAAACTCGGAATTATAGAGAATATACTCGCTATTATTATTTCTATTGCAGTTTTAATTATTGCGGGTAATATGTTTGTTAAAATGTTTGTAGGCGAAGGCATGAAAAAAATGACTGGACAGGGGATGGCTATGAACAATTTAATGAATATTCCATTTGTAACCATAGCAGCGATATTCGGAGCCGGTATATGTTATTTTATGTCTCAATATAAAATATATATTGGAAAGAGCTGTAAATCTACAAGCATAGAAGCTGCAGGCCGTCATTGCAGGTTACATATTTTTATGGAGTTGGCTGTAATTATAGGCCTTTTTGGGGCCTGGATTGGATTGCCAAAATTAAATTTACTTGCAGCGGCATTTGTACTTGCTTATGTAATTTATACAGGATTCAATATCCTGTGGAAAGGGTTTAAAGGGTTAACTTCAGGATATCCGATGGAACATGCCTGTCATGTTGAGCGTAATTACAAACTAATTGGAATATTTACAACACTTATGCTGGTCCTATATTTTAGCACTGGTATATATATCATTAAATGGAATGAAAATGGTGTTTTAAAACGATTTGGGGTAGAGATTAATGAGAAGGTCCTGCCTGGTTTACATTATCGTCTTCCGTGGCCAATAGAGACAGTAGAAACTGTCTTGATGGATGAAATACAGGAATTTGAGGTTGGCCCAATTCTGCTTGTTGCAGGGGATGAGAATATTGTGAAACTGAATATTGGTGTGCACTACAATGTAAAAAATGCATCGGACTACATTTTTAATACAAAAGAACCAATAAAATTGTTAAAAACCAATGCTGAAACTGTTGCAAGAGATATTATTGGGAGCCGCATAATTATTGGTGAAGATGAGAACAGAAATTATCTTCTTACCAATGGAAAATCTGAAGTAGAAGAACAGGTAATAAGTTCCTTGCAGGATTTAATGGATAAAGATACGACTGGTATTAATATTGTTGATGTTCAAATCCTTGCACTTGATGTACCGGATGAAGTTGCAGAATCATTTAGAGATATTGCCTCTGCAATGACAGAAAAAGAAACATATATACTGGAAGCTGAAGAATATAGGAACCAGATTGTGACTGAAGCCTGGGGAACAGCAGAAGCTATGATTAATTTTTCCAGAGGCTACAAAATAGGCAAGATAAATAATGCTTATGGAGAAGCATCAGCCTATTTAATGAAGCTTGCAGAATATGTGAAGAACAGAGAAATAACTGATATACGGCTCTATTTAGAAACCATGGAAAAAATACTTCCCGGAGTAAGAAAAATATTTCTAGATGAAAGTGTAAATAAAGATATTATTGATCTATTGTTTATAGATGAAAATATTAATAGCAGGGTAATTGGGATTGATTAACCAAAAGAAATTAATCACTAAATATATTAGGGGGAATCATTGTGAAAGCAAAGAAAATTATATTAGGTTTTGTTTTTATTGTTCTTGTTTCATTAATTTCGATAGCAGGCAGTATGATATTTTTTACAGTTGACGAAACGGAATTTGTTATAGTAACACGTTTTGGAAAAATTGTGATGTCGTACACAGAACCGGGATTATTTATGAAATGGCCGGAACCAATAGAAACACTTTATCGTTTTGATAATCGATTGCTTATTTTTGAAACAGGTGAAGTTGAATTTCTTCCAAAGGATAAAAAGAATATTATTATTGATAGTTATGCAATCTGGAGGATAGAAGATCCAGTTAAATATTTAATGACTATAAAAGATGAGATGAATGCAGAAGACAAACTACGGGATATAATACTTTCTGAACTTGGAATAGCAATTGGAAATTATGAGCTTTCTTCTCTTGTATCTATGAATCCGGAAGAAATACAGATTGATTTGATGATAGAATCAATTGCATCTAATATTGATGAAAAGTTAAATGAATATGGAATGATGGTGGAAGATGTAAGAATTAAAGTCTTAAATTTTCCACAGCAGAACAGGGAAACAGTATTTGACAGGATGCGGGCCGAAAGAGAACGAATAGCCAGAACATATCGATCAGAAGGAAATGCAGAAGCAGAGAAAATACGGGCACAGGCAGATGAAGAAAGAGAAAGAATCATATCAGAAGCATATAGAGAAGCTGAGGTTATAAAGGGGGAAGGCGATGCAGAAGCAATAAGAATATATGCAGAAGCTTTTAGCAGGGATCGGGAATTTTATCAGCTTGTGAGAACTCTTGAAGCTTATGAAAAGCTTATAGATGAGGATACGACAATTATTATGCCGGCGGATGCTGAACTATTAAAATATTTAAACAATTCAAATTTTTATGATTAAAAATTGTAACTATCTGATTTTTATTGAATATTCTATATTGAATTTTTATGTATTTAAGGAGAATTAGCAATGCAAAAAGAAAAGAAAATAACACCGATTGAGGATATAAAGCAAGCTTTTATTCATATTAAACTTAAATCAATACTTATTTTTATTCCATTTTTTGGTTTGTTATTATATTTCCTTTCGGGAATTTATATTGTAAAACCTGGAGAAGAAGCTGTAATCCGGCGATTTGGCGAATGGACTGGAGAACGTATTGTAGAAGGAATACATTATCGCCTTCCCTGGCCAGTAGACAGAGTGGATATAGTAAATGTGCAGGAAATTAAAAAGCATTCTATCGGGATTCCATTTGAAACCCATTCATTAAGTATGTGCCCCACGGATGTTGCAGAAACATTAACCGGTGATGAAAATATTATTGATGTGAAATTAATGGTGCATTACAGAGTTAAAGATCCTGTGCAATATTTGTTTAATCTTAGATCTGAGGATATGCATACTTCTGTACATCGGATTGTTAAAGATGTGAGTCGTACTGCTATAGCAGAATTTATTGCTGAAATATCTATGGATAGAGCTCTTACAACAGCAAAAGGCATTTTTGCAGAGCAGATAAAATTAAGGAGCCAGGAATTACTCGATAAATATGAAGTTGGAATACAAATCGTAAATATGAACCTGGAAGGTGCTTCTCCAAATCCGCCGTCTGAAGTAATTGATGCTTTTATAGATGTTCAGGATGCAAGAGAAGAGAAAGAAGAAAAAATATATCAGGCAGATGCTTATTACAATACAGTTATTCCGGATGCAAGAGGTCTGGCATCAAGATTATTAGCAGAGGCAAGAGGATATAAAACGCGCGTTGTCAATGAAGCTATGGGTGATGCGGAAAAATTTGTAATTATGCTGGCAGAATATAATAATAATATAAATAGTTTTTCAAAATCTGTAACAAATTATAGGCTTTATATTGAAACGATGGAAAAAGTTCTCGCAAGAGCTAAGAAGTATATAGTTGATATTGATGAGAATGGAGAAATAAATTTAAGATTCTTTGATGAACAGTAAAATTTAAATTAACATTAAAAAAAGCAATTTAATATTGATTTTTTATGATGGTTATATTATATTTACATATATACCTTAGGGGGGTGGGGTATAAAACTTAAAGGAGTTTGACAATGTCTGATAACGAAATTAACTTTACATTTAAGGAATTGGAAGTAGAGGGCCTTATTTCACTACAAAAAGAAAATGAAATTGCCCGGGTTTTATCAAAATTGGACGGTATTAAGACTTTTGATATAGGTAACAATAAAATAAAATTATCTTTTATTAGCTATATTATAAGTATAAACATTATTAAGGAAGAAATTGAAAAGAATGGTTTAAAAATCATTTCAAACAAAAAAAGCCTTAATCCCTTTACAAGGTTAATAAACAGACTTATTAAAAGTAATGAAAAAACCTTTGGTTCAAAAACCCTCGATTGTTGTAATCTTAATAAAAAGAATTTATATAATAAATCTTAAATAACATGCTGGGTTAGAGTTTTAGTAGTAAAATATTTTTTTAATAATTTATATGAGGAGAGCGATTTGATAGCCTTAAAAAATAAGGTCCTTTTTTTTGTTGGTATAATCACTTATTTAATTTTAATAAGTGTTTTATGGACGATAGTTTTCAAAATTACAAGTATTTCCTTTTTGTCTTCTACAAATCTTTTAGAGGAAAGAATTAATACCCCCCTAGTGCCGGAATTAATTCTACCAAATACGGACAATATAGATCTTGCTCGAGAGATAAGTAGATTAACCGGAAGTGAGCTAAATTCTTTAACTGGTTTTAACGAACAGATAGAAAGTGAATATAACATTAACGACAATACATTAAATATAGAAAAAGACTTATTACTAAGCGACCTGGGGCTTAATGAAATAATCTGTAGCTGTGGATGCGAAGAAACTTTAGTCGGATGCCAGGGAGGCAATCCCTGTGCTGCGGCTTTGAATCAAATAAAAGCATTGGAGTTAGATATATAATGAGTAAAGAAAAAACAATAAAAATTACTTTTCCCAGATTTAGTGAAATTGAGTTTACTCTTAAAGCAAATATCCTTTTTATTATAGGTATTTTTGTCATTAGCACAACTGTTCTTATGTTTGAAGTAACACTTACAAGAATATTTTCTTTAGTCCTCTTGAATCATTTTGTTGTCTTAATAATATCACTTGCAATATTTGGTCTGGGAATAGGAGCATTTTTAATATATATATTTAGATATCGTTCTAAGTACGATAATCCTTTAAAAATTATTGTATTTCTTTCGTTTCTTCTATCTTTAATGTATATTTGTTCAACATTATTTATCATACATTATTCCTTTCTTGATTTATTCGTCTACGTAATTTTTGCTTCTATTCCCTTTATTTTTGCAGGTGCAATTCTATCATTATCATATATATATTATCATAAGCATTATGGGAAAATATATTTTGCAGATCTTTCCGGGGCATCAATAGGATGTATTCTGGTTATAATTGTACTGCAATTTTTTGGAGCAATAAATACAGGAATATTATTAGGTGCTATAGTTTCTCTGAGTGCAATTCTGTTTTCTATAATTACTAAATTAAAAAAATGGATTTTATCTTCTATACTATTATTTTTAATTACTTCTACATTTTTTGTTTTAGTAGTTAACGCCAGTGATTTCTTTGAAGCTCAACTATTAAATAAAGAAACTAACGGACAAAATATAGGTAAAGAACTTAATAGTTTTATAAGCCGAGGAGGTGAAATTGTATATACTGAATGGAATGCATTTGCGCGGACAGATGTTGTTGAAGACCCTAACCAGATGGATGGATCAAAAATGATATTTACAGATGGTGGTGCGGGTACGAAAATGGTTGAGTTTGATGGAGATTTTAATAAAATATCTTTCTTAAAAAATATGCTTGGCTTTTTTCCTTTTTATTTTGGAAATAATGATAATACGCTAATTATTGGTCCGGGCGGAGGGTTAGATATTTTATTTGCTTTATTAGGCGGGGCAAAGAAAATAACTGCTGTAGAAATAAATTCTTCTATAATGAGGGCAGTTCAGAAATTCTCTGATTATAATGGAAATATTTATAATCTTAGTAATGTTGACATAATAATTGATGATGGACGGAGTTTTATAAACCGTGATAAGGAAAAATATGATGTTATTTATCTTTCCATGATTTATACCGGTATTGCGGATATTTCCGGTCTATCAATGGCAGAGAATTATATTTTTACAAAAGATGCTTTTCAAGAATATATAAATCATCTGGAAGAGGATGGCAAATTGATATTTATGTTCCATCATTATGAGGACCTAACACGAGGAATTCTTACAGCAGTAGAAGTACTTATGGATAATGGAATATCACAAAGTACGGCATTTAAACATATTGCTATAATAAATAATTCTATGTCGCATGGAAATGGTAATGATGACATATTTATGCCAGTATTTATTTTTAAAGAATCACCATTTTCACAGGAAGAAGCAGAAGAGATAGCCAAGACTTCATTCGTACTGGGATTTAAACCAATTTTCCTGCCATCTGTTTTTGAAGAGGATAGTATTTATGCTTCATTAGCATCAGGAGAAACAACATACCGTAATTTTATAAAATATAATATTTATAATATAGAGCCAACAACAGATAACAGCCCGTTTTTTTATAATTTTGAGAAAGGAATTCCAGAGAATCTTTTAATCTTATTTATTATATCATTAATATTAATAGCTATTTTTATAAGTATTTATTTTATTCATAAAAAGACTGAGCAGAATAAAAAAAAGAAACAGAAAATAAAAGGAATTTATTATTTTACCTTATATTTTATGTTATTGGGAATTGGATTTATGCTTGTAGAATTGCCATTAATTCAGAAATTTATACTTTTTTTAGGTTATCCCGTATTATCCATTTCCGTTTTATTATTTTCGTTACTTTTATCTGCCGGTTTAGGTAGTTTGACTATTACTTCAATAAAATCTAAAAGGTTAAATCAATTAATTCCATTAATTATAAGTATTGTAGTTGTTTTTTATATAATATTTTTACCTATTCTTTTTGATTGGTTCATATCAAAAAATATCTTTTTACGTTCTGTTATAGCCATGTTTATTATTTTTCCATTAGGTTTCTTATTGGGTTTTCCATTTCCAAAAGGAATTAAGATGATAAAGAAGATATTACCAAATGATATTCCCTGGGCATGGGGAATAAATGCGACAACTTCTATATTAGGTTCCATACTTGCTATGATCCTTGCTATAATTTTTGGCTATAATTGGGTTCTTTTAGCTGGCTCTATTATATATGCTCTTTTATTTTTTATTCCAAAGCCAGATGAATTAAAGGAAGTATAAATAAAATAAATAGATTTAATTCATTAACAATTTTCACAGTTATAATGTATATATTAGTTATACGTAAAGTTATAAAGGAAAAACATAAAGGAAAAATATTAAAAAGCTATGGATAAAAAAAAAATAATTTTAAATATAATCTCGCTATTTGTTGTAATAATAATATCCCTTGTTATTTATTTTGGATTAGGAAATAATTTAAGCGTTTTTGCTCAGGGATCAAAAACTTATAATGATGAAGATCCAATTATTAAAGTTGAACCTGAGTCTCATGATTTTTTAGATATTATAAAGGGTACAATTGTTGAATCTTCATTTGTTGTATGGAATAATGGTAACAGTAATCTTGAGATTTTATCTGTGACTACTTCATGCGGATGTACTAAGGCCTGGATAGATAGTGAAATTATAGAGCCAGGCAACTCTACTTTATTGCATGTTAGTTTTGATCCTAACGCTCATAATAGTGTAGGGGAACTTAAGAGAACAGTATATATTAAAAGTAATGATCCTGTAAAATCGGAACTGGAAATTCCTATTTATGTGAACGTTCTTGAGTAATTGTATGATAAATTCAATAAAGGAAAATATATTTTTGTATTCTAAAATTGGAAATATAGAAAAGAGATCCGGACTGTTTATTAAGATTATAAGAATATTCGTTATTATTGTATTAATAATGTTATGGTTTTTTAGTTCTATTAACAGAGTGCAGGCTGATGAAGGACAAAATATTCTTGGGCCTGATAAGGTTATTATTTATTACAATGAGGCATGCTCAGGCTGTTTGGATTACATAAATGTCTTAAAAGATTACTTTATTAAAACAGGCTATTCAGTTGAGTTAAAAGACTATATAAACAGAAAAGAGAATAGGGTAGAACTAAATATTATAAGTGATGAATTGTGCATACCTCCAAAACTTCAGGGGCATATTGTAACATTTGTAGAGGATAGAATAATACTTGAAGGGCATGTTCCTATCGATATTTTAAAAGATCTTGAAATTGTAAAAAATGATGCCTGGTATGAAAGGGTTCTTATTTTTCAGGATGAAATGTCGGACCCGGAATGGTATAAGATATGGGCATTTAAAGGTAAGCCAGTTCAATATGATATAAATGAACCAATTAGTACTTATACGGAATGGTTTGTAAATAATAAAGAAAGTTTAAATAAACTGAAATGCGATACATCTATTAAAGAAGATGATAACCTTTTGTTGCTTGTAATTGTTACTGGTTTCTTAGATGGATTAAATCCATGTGCTTTTGCTGTTTTATTATTTTTTATTGCTTTTCTTTTTACTACTAAAAAACTTAGAGCAAGTATTATCAGCATGGGTATATTATATATAATTTCAATATATTTTACATATTTTATGATTGGAATAGGACTCTGGCAGGCTTTTGTTATTAGTAATATTCCGCATCTAATGGCATTGATTGGATCATGGTTGGTAATTACGTTAGGAGTAATAAATATTATTGGTTATTTTTTTCCAGAGTTCCCGATTAAGCTAAATATCACTATTATAAAAAAAGAAGTTTTATCAAAAATACTGGAAAAAGCAACACTTTTAACCTCAATTATAGCAGGCATATTAGTCGGATTATGTACATTCCCCTGTTCCGGCGGCCCTTATATTGCAGTTCTTGGTCTATTATCCAGTAAAGAAAACTTTTTTAATGGGCTTGGGTATTTATTGTTATATAATCTGATGTTCGTTGTACCATTAATAATAATCCTTATTTTAGCCAGTAATCCAAAATTGAATGAAACTTTGATAGTTATTCAACAAAAATCAAAAAAAG
>SDBV01002992.1_pt1 | contig 25199 bp, 24 predicted proteins | sample 2277081 | NCBI WGS metagenome assembly SDBV01 (sample SAMN10402039, study PRJNA504765) | marine sediment metagenome | isolation source: marine sediment core GS10_PC15, 223 cmbsf | place: Arctic Ocean: Southern Knipovich Ridge | collected 2010 | reverse complement strand
GGTTCAGAGCAAGGCTTGAGCGATTTTGAAACCGCAGGCATAGCGGGCTATGTCGAGGATTTCAAAAGAGCGAAAACGCCGCTCCGGGCCAAAAGATGCCGTTTGTGGATGGACACTAACTATAATAAGACCTGTATCAAGGTACAGGTCAAGGGAAAAAAAGCATATTTTTTATTTTTTTCAACAATTTGGCAAAAAAGTTGGATCATAATCGGTTTGTTTGACCTTGGAAAACCTCGTCCTTCGGGCAAGATCAGAGTAATTCAGCGAAGGCGAAAAGCTTAAAAGTGCCTATAATTTAAAGTGACCTATAAGGATCTAAAGATACGGAATATACATGAGAAACGATCGTCAAAATGTCAATCAGAATGATGAACCGGCATCAGTGCAGTACATTGTGAAAGCTGCAGTATTGTAATTACAGTCTGTCTTGACAGTTTGCAGACAAAGCCAAATGTTATGTTGAATATCGATTTTTATCTTTAAAAAGGATAGAAAATACGACCGGTAATTGCTTTTATTATATTCCATATAGCCGACAGTATCGGTAACTTCGAAATTCTGAAAGTAGATGGCATGGTCTGCTGAGAAACCGACTTCCCTCATAGGTAAGAACAGCCCGAATCCAGAAAAAAACATGTGTGATAGAGGAAAGCGTTTATGCCCTCATTCTCCTATGCCAGAAAATGAACAGAGATTTCTTTTAAATCGGGAAACAATGACGCCAAATGATCTGCTTTCGCTTTAACTGATCGAGAAGAACTTTGCACCTTATAATAGAAAAGGAGGCAAAAGATGAAGAAACTAATGATAGGTCTGGCCGTTGTTGTTGTTCTGGTGGTGGTGGCAGTGGTCTTGCTGCTTGGGAATTTGGACAAGATCGTTAAGGGGGCATTGGAAGGGATCGGCACGGAGTTGCTGGGAGTACCGGTGAGGGTGAGTGCTGTGGAAATCAAGCTTACCAGCGGTGCCGGGGAGATATCCGGTCTGACCATTTCCAACCCTTCCGGGTATGTTTCTAAAAATGCTTTTCAGATGGATATGATACGGCTGGGAATCAATCTCGGCTCGCTTGGGAAACAGCCGCTGGTCATAGATGAACTGAACATCAATAATCCGGTTTTATGGCTCGAGCTGCAAGATGACGGTGGTTCCAATCTACAGGAACTGATGGACAATATGGAAAAAAACAGTGCAAATGCGGATAAGAAGGCTGCCGAACAACAACCGGATTCTGAAGCCGTCCCGGAAGGTGAACCGGCTCGTATAGCCTTTGGCAAGCTCGCCATAACCGGTGTAACCGTGCATGTCATGAAGGCGTCCCAGAAGCTTGAGACCGTTGTTATCCCTGATATAGTGCTGCAAAACGTTGGCAAGGGGACCGGACTCACCCCCGGGGAGATCGGCAAGGTGATTTTTGGAGAGATTATTACCAGTAGCCTAAAAACGATCCTCAAGAAAAAAGTCAATGAAAAGGTTGAAGAAGCCACTAAGGGGTTTCTGAATGACCTGAAAAACAAACTCATTCCAAAAAAGAGTGAGTAGTTGCTCATAGCAACGGTGGAAACGATAATTTTCCGGGAGTGACCCCCATGCAATGCCCCGGTTTCATTTTGTAATATCAGGATCATTTCCCGATTTGTTATCGTTAGCGCCTGAATAATAACAAGATGGCCAGGTCCGGTATTTTGGATTAAACAAAATGCAAAGCCCGATGAATCATGAGAATTATCAAAATCATCAGGGGCCGGATGGTCGAGATGGAAAGTCATAAACAATCATCGTTGTCTCACTCTCCACTTTTGTAATAAGCCATCGCCTGGCGGCATACAGGTATCCGTATTCATTTCCGTTTATCCCTACAATGTTGTACACACCCGGCTGATAGCCGCGACGATCCATTTTATTGATAATATTTAAAAGGGTTTTTGGGTCCCCAATTCGGGTCCATTGACGTGCGACCAGGGTTCGGCCGTTATCCTTGGGGTCAAAAAGGAGAGCCACATTCCCATATTTTGTTCCACCCGTGTGGGTATAGTAAATCGTATACGCTTCCCAGTTTTTTTCCAGGGTGCGAATGCTCAACCTCTCGCTGGTTTCATCCGACCTGATAAGATTGGTATCGCTCGTGCAACCCAGGGTAAAAAGTAATAAGGCGGCTGCCAAGGTGAACTTGTATATTTTCATTTTAGACTCCTTTTCTCTCTCATACGATTACTTGATCCCAAATTCAATTCCCTGAGCCAAAGGCAATTTTCCGGACCAGTTGATGGTTGAAGTCTGCCGCCGCATATAGGTCTTCCATGCATCAGATCCGGCTTCCCGTCCCCCTCCTGTATCCTTTTCGCCGCCGAAAGCCCCGCCGATTTCCGCTCCGGAAGTACCGATATTAATATTGGCGATACCGCAATCGCTTCCACGATGGCTCAAGAAAATTTCAGACTCTCGTAAATCCGTGGTAAAAATAGCCGAAGAAAGACCTTGAGGCACTGAATTTTGGTAACGCAAGGCCTCATCGATGGTACTGTAGCGGGTTAAATAAAGAATGGGGGCAAAGGTTTCTTTTTTTAAAATCGGCAGATCCGGATCTGCTTCAACGAGACACGGTGTAACATAAGTTCCAGTATCAAAGATTCCCCCGGATAGGACCTGTCCTCCATAAAGAATTCGTCCGCCCTGTTCTTTAATTCGTTTCATCGCGGTCTGCATGATTTGCACGGCCTGAGCATCGATTAAAGGTCCCATGTGCACCTCTTTCTCGAAGGGGTTGCCGATTTTAATCTGCTGATATGCCACAATCAATGACTGGCAAAAGATCTCATACATATCCCGGTGTACGATGACTCTTCGAGTGGTTGTGCAGCGTTGACCGGAAGTTCCGAGAGCGCCAAACAGAATTCCCCGGATGGCCAGTTCCAGGTCTGCGCTGGGGGTGACAATAATGGCGTTATTCCCTCCCAGTTCCAGGATTGTCCTTCCTAGTCGCGAAGCTACGATGCGTGAAACATGCCGCCCCATGGAAACGCTGCCGGTTGCCGAAATCAAGGGAAGGCGCGGGTCATGGATCAGGGCTTCACCGAGTGAGTTTCGATCCCCGATCACCAAATTTAAAATCCCGTCAGGGAGATCATTATCTTTTAGAATCGGCCATATGATCTTCATGACGGCAATTGCAGTAAGGGCGGCTTTGGAAGATGGTTTCCAAATCACCGTATCGCCACAAACCATTGCAATAAAGGCATTCCAGGACCATACAGCGACCGGAAAATTAAAGGCGGTAATAACACCGATTGGCCCTAATGGATGCCACTGCTCAAACATTTTGTGTCCCAAACGCTCGCTCGGCATTGTCAACCCGTAAAGCATTCGGGACTGGCCCACAGCAAAATCGGCCATGTCGATCATTTCCTGAACTTCACCTTCAGCCTCGGCCCGAATTTTGCCGACTTCGAGGCTGATTATATCAGCCAGAGAATTTTTCTGATCGCGCAACCTCTCTCCTATTTGCCGGACAATTTCACCCCTTTTTGGAGCCGGGACCCTTTTCCAGGTTTGGAACGCTTGGGTCGCGCGGGAAGTGATTCTTTCGTAATCACTTTTAGATGCGCACCGTATTTTCCCGATCGGTTTTAGATCAATGGGAGAGATTGATTGAAGGATATCTCCACTGCAGGCTAGATTTTTGCCTGAACCGGCACCCGCTTGCTCGGTTGTCAGGTCATATTTTTCAAGCATCGATTTCATCAGACGTCACGCTTTTGGAAGGGAGATCATAAATAAATCGAATTTATGAGTCTATATCAAAATAGGTAATGTCACTTTGAAACATGTCAAGTGTTGAAAAAATACCAGGACCGGGAAGGGGTATAAATCCAAGATGACAGCTACCCAGCGCCTGGACGATAATTGTTTTTATTACCCATATCGGCGCTGGATATGAAATTGTAATTCTTAAAATTCTGGCGTATGCGTGGGGCTAGCTTTTTAACTCGACTTGATCTGAACCAAAAACCCTTGTGTTCGTCAGACACTATCTAAAGAATAATATTGATAATATTGATTCCAAAAGCGATGTGTGATAAGGTACTTATAAAGAGTATTAAACTAATAGTTTGATAAAACTTTATAACCAGCCAATATTTATAGCATTATTGATCATCAATAATAGTCAGCCAGATCCGGAATCGATACCCGATATATTTCATCACCATCGATTAACGTCCATGCAAAGAGTCCTTTTTACCTGGATGTAGGGATTACGAATTATGATTGGTAGCTGATGATTAAATCCTTGGAAAACAAAAACTTGAATTCCAGGCTCCTTGAACCTCTTTTTCCGATCCATTGGGAGAAGCGCCTATAAAATTAACCGGGACCCAAAAACTGCTGCCTTTGAAAATATAGAATAGATATCAACCGATCGAATCTGATAACATCGGTGACCCAATGCTCATTTCTTATCTGCCCGTTCTCATTATGGTCGGTCTAGTGACCCTTGCAGTGGTTGCAGTGCTTTTTATCAGTTCATTACTCCGCCCGAAAAATCCATATAAAGAAAAATTAAAACCCTGGGAGTGTGGCCTCGAGCCGATTGGCGAGGCCAATGTTGGACATTTTCGTATCCACTATTTTATCATTGCGATACTTTTTATCGTATTTGATGTGGAAACAATCTTTCTTTTCCCGTGGGCAGTCATACTGAACGATAAGAGCATCTCCATGTTTGTATTTATTGAGATGCTCATTTTTGTTGGAATTTTAGCGATCGGCTTAATCTATGCATGGGTAAAGGGGGCGCTTGAGTGGATATAGCTTTTCATCAGGATAATCGATTAGAAGAAGTATTGCAGTTTACAACCCTTGAAAAAATTTCCGACCTGTTGCGCAACAATCCGGTTATAGAGAAGGTCAAAGAAAATTCCGTTGTAAAGCAAGTCGTTAATTGGGGCCGAGCGTCATCGCTTTGGCCAATGACCTTTGGCTTGGCCTGTTGCGCATTGGAAATGATCGCATCGGCCTGTTCTCGTTACGACACGGATCGTATGGGAATTGTGTATCGATCATCTCCCAGGCAATCCGACGTTATGGTGATTTCGGGAACCATGACCAAAAAAATGGCTCCTCTCGTGAAAAGGCTCTATGACCAAATTTCCGAGCCCAGATGGGTCATTGCCCATGGTGGTTGTGCATCATGTGGGGGGCCATACAACACCTATGCGGTTGTCCAGGGCACCCATCAAGTTATTCCGGTGGATATTTATATACCCGGCTGCCCGCCACGGCCGGAAGCGCTGCTTTTCGGTTTTTTGCAGCTGATGGAGAAAATAAAACGAGAAAACCCCTTTATACTCGAGGAAAGAAAGATAACGGTTTAACAAAATGGTGACCCATATTAATGAAGCCCTCCTGGTGGAAATGGTACACAAGACCTTTCCGGATGCTATTCTTCAAACGGTTATCTATAAGGATGCAGTGACTCATTTAGTGAGAAAAAAGGCTCTTTTGAGCCTATGTGATTATTTTAAAAAAGAGTCTCAACTTCAGATGAACTATTTGGTGGATGTGATCGGCATCGATTTCATGCCTGCCAAACCCCGTTTTGAGGTTGTGTATCACCTTTACTCCATACCCAAACGGCATCGAATCCGTTTAAAGGTAAAACTGGGCGAAGAAGAATCCATCCCAACGGTAACAGGCATCTGGCCGGCCGCTGACTGGCCTGAAAGAGAGGCTTACGACATGTTTGGAATCATATTCGCCGGACACCCTAACTTAAAGCGTATATACATGGACCCGGATTGGGAAGGATTCCCATTAAGAAAAGATTATCCGCTGAGAGGCTATAAAGACCAGTATAATCCCTTTGGTGAAGAGAAAGAAGATATTTAATGCCGGAACAAACAGCGAAAAAAGAGATCGTTTCCACACGTCAATTAACGCTGCATCTTGGACCCCAACGCCCTTCGGCCCACGGGTTGCTTCATCTGATCATTGAGTTGCAGGGTGAAAGGGTCGTGAATATCGAATCGGATATCGGATATCTTCACCGGGGGACTGAAAAGATTGCCGAAAATCTATTGTACCATCAGTTTGTACCGTATACCGACCGGCTCGATTATTTATGCGCCATGAGTAATAACCTGGCCTATGTGACGGCAGTGGAAAAACTTCTTGATGTCAAGATTCCCGAAAGAACCCAGTATATCAGGGTTGTCGCTGCAGAGCTATCAAGAATCGCGGGGCATCTGCTGTGTGTCGGGGCCTGGGGCCTGGATCTCGGCGCCATGACCATTCTTTTGTATGCCATGAGAGAAAGAGAGATGGTCCTCGATATTTTCGAGATGCTTTGCGGTGCGAGGATGACTCTCAGTTACATGCGAATCGGGGGCGTTCGGTATGACTTTACCAAAGACTGCAAAGCGGCGTGCCTTAATTTGGTAAAGTTGATGCCTGAAAGATTTGATGAATACGAACGGATTCTTACCGGCAACCGGATCTGGCTCAAAAGAAATAAAGGAGTGGGCGTCATCTCTTCAAAAGAAGCCGTTCGATCCGGATTAAGCGGGCCGGCGTTAAGAGCCAGCAACGTTAATTGGGATATTCGAAAACATGAACCATACCTGGTTTATGATCGGCTCGATTTCAACGTACCCACCGGCGTCAATGGGGACTGTTTCGATCGATACATGGTTCGAATTGAGGAAATGCGACAGGCACTCCGGATCATCGAACAGGCCGTGAATCAGATGCCGGATGGACCTTTTTGTGTGGATGACCCGCAACTTGTGCCACCATCACACAAGGCAATCAATGATAACATGGAGAATTTAATTCACCATTTTAAATACGTTTCTCACGGATTCAAAGTCCCGGCCGGCGAAGTTTATGTTGCTATTGAATCACCCAAGGGTGAGATCGGTGTGTACATCGTCAGCGATGGATCTGAAAAACCGTTTAGACTTAAACTGAGAATGCCGACATTTATGAATCTCCAGTCACTCAAATTATTGACAAAAGGGGCTTATCTGGCAGATGTTGTTGCGACGTTATCAAGCCTGGATCCGGTGTTCGGTGAGTGTGACAAGTAAGAAAATATCTAACGTCGTTTCCGATGAGTTGTTGTTACTAAGTGTTTGAATGAAAAAGAGAGGTTTCATTCAGATACCAGTTAGTGTCCGTCCACAAATGGTAGATTTTGGTTCAGAGCAAGGCTTGAGCAATTTTGAAACCGGAGGCATAGCGGGCTATGTCGAGGATTTCAAAAGAGCGAAAACGCCGCTCTGGGCCAAAAGATGCCGTTTGTGGATGGGCACTAGTTAGTGAGAATCAGTGCTATCAGCAGACGCCATAGAGAAAATACGTGCCATTGAAAATCTGTATCCCGATAAACGATCTCTGGTCATGAGTGCGCTGTGGATGGTGCAGCGTAAAAGCGGTGACAGTTTAACCAAAGAAGACCTAAAAGATATCGCTATGTTGCTTGACATGAGCCCCGTTGAAGTGCAGGCGGCCGCAACATTTTATACCATGTATCATGTGGTTGAACCGGTGGGAACCTATCATATTCAGGTGTGCCGTAATATATCCTGTTGGCTCCTTGGGGCGGAAACCATCATCGAGCATCTTGAAAAAACATTTAATATTAAAACCGGAGCGATTACCGACGATCAGAAATATTCCCTGGTCACTGTGGAATGTCTGGGTTCATGCGGCACAGCCCCGATGATGCAGATTAATGATCATTACTATGAGAACCTGACCCTGGAAAAGGTTGATAAAATTTTAAAGGGTTTAAGGTAACAACCCGTATGGAAAAGATTCTTTTAAAAAATGTAGATACGCCTGAGTCATACAAACTTGAAAACTATGAAAGGACCGGCGGCTACAGAGCCATACAGGCCGCCCTCAAACTCAAACCCGATAATATTATTCAAATGGTCAAAGATTCGGGCTTAAGGGGAAGGGGAGGGGCCGGATTTTCCACGGGATTGAAATGGAGCTTTGTACCCAAAGATGCCACGCTTTCAAAGTACATTATATGTAATGCGGATGAAAGCGAACCCGGTACTTTTAAGGACCGGCTGATTGTAGAAAAGGACCCTCATCTTCTATTGGAAGGGATCATGATCACCAGTTACGCCATCGGTGCGGCAACATGTTACATCTACATCAGAGGGGAGTATGAACTCGGTGCAAAAAAGTTGGAGACGGCTATTGGGGAAGCCTATGCAAAAGGGTATCTGGGCATAAACATTTTCGGCTCCGAACATTGTCTGGATATGGTTGTACATCGGGGAGCCGGCGCTTATATATGCGGGGAGGAGACAGCGCTTCTAGACTCCATCGAGGGCCTCAGAGGGCAACCCAGGAGTCGGCCGCCTTTTCCGGCATTGGCAGGGTTGTATCATTTACCCACAGTGATAAATAGTGTTGAAACTTTGGCCTGTATCGCACCGATTATTGAACGCGGTCCTGAATGGTTCGCCTCCATCGGGCCGGAAAAGAGTCCCGGTCCCAAACTATTTGCTGTCAGCGGACATGTTAAGAATCCGGGGGTTTACGAATTTCCCATGGGGTTGACCATCCGGGAATTGATATTTGACCACTGCGGCGGGATGCGCGGAAAAAAGCCGATTAAGGCCGTCATACCCGGAGGCGTCAGCGCGCCAATGCTTTCAGAAAAAGATCTGGACACGCCATTGGATTTTGAGTCTCTCGCCGCTAAAGGGTCCATGCTCGGCTCGGCCGGAGTGGTTGTTATGGATGAATCCACCTGTATGGTAAAGACCGCTCTGGTCATCAACCGGTTTTTCAGCCACGAATCTTGCGGGAAATGCACCCCCTGCAGAGATGGTACACCCTGGATGACACAGGTATTAAACCGTTTGGAATACGGACAGGGTAGGGAAGGGGATATTGAACTTTTAGACAGTTTGTGCACCGGTATTTTCGGAAGATGTTTTTGCGCCCTGGGTGACGCAGCGGTGATGGCGTTAAGGGGAGCTCTGGAAAATTTTAGAGAAGAATTTGAATATCACATCACCCACAAAAAATGCATGGTCACCGATTCGGGGAACGTTGAAATTGTTTCAAGCGCTTAAGGAGTAGACTCTTTCCAACTATTTTCAGCCACCATGTCAAATTTGAACCCATGGAAGAAGGTCTCGATTGAAATGGCAGCGGTCAGTATAAACGGAGTAGATATCATTGTTGAGGACGGAACCCTTATCCTTGACGCCGCAAGGGAGGCCGGTTTTTACATCCCCACATTCTGCTATCAAGCCGATCTCATTGGTATCGGTTCATGCCGGATGTGCATCGTTGAGATCGAGGGCCAACAAAAGCTTCATCCGTCGTGTATCACGCCGGTAATGGACGGTATGAATATACTTACCGAGACGGAACTGGTGAATCAAGCCAGAGCCGACATGCTCGAATTTTTGCTGACCAACCACGGGCTGGACTGTCCGGTGTGTGATAAGGGTGGTGAGTGTGAACTGCAAGATATGGTTTATACCTTTGGGCCGCACAAAGGCAGGTATGCTGAAAAAAAATACCGATGGCACGAAAAGGATTACATCCTAAGTCCGGTCATCATAAAAAACTCAAACCGGTGTGTCCAATGTATGAAATGCGTTCGGGTGTGCAATGAAATAGTGGGGCAAAATGTTCTTGCCGGGATCAACAGGGGGGAACGTCAGGAAGAAACGACGTTTTTCAAAGGCCTGTTGGATTGCGACCAGGACGGCAATTGCATAGAGGTCTGTCCGGTGGGTTGTTTCATGAGGCTCCCTTTCAGGTATAAAACAAGACCATGGGATCTAAACTCTGCCGACACGGTATGTCCATACTGTGGGACCGGATGCCGGATGGTCATCGAAGAGAGAGATGGGACGGTCATCCGTTCCAGGGCCCAACTCGGAGTGGGTATAAACAGCGAAACGCTTTGTGCCAGGGGAAGATTCGGATACGATTTTATCCATCACTCAGAACGGATTACAACACCGCTTTTGAGAAAAAACGGAAACCTTCAGCCTGCCTCATGGGACGAAGCGCTGGAGGTGATAAAAAAAAATTTGAAAACATCCGATCCGCTGAAATCAGGCGGTGTGGCATCCGCACGGCTCACCAACGAAGAGCTGTATCTTTTCCAAAAACTGTTTAGAACAATTCTTAAAAATCCCAACATCGATTCAGGCACCAGATGGGATTCAGGGGCTGCAAAAGCATTTATTTTCGCCACCCGGATGACCCAAGGCGGGGTCTCCATTTTTGACTGCATGGAGGCCGATCACGTGTTGATTCTTGGAACCCGTCTTTCTGATGAAAACCCGGTTACAGACTATATGGTCAGACGATTGGCCAGAGAAAAAAGTACCCGCGTCACCATTGCATCGTCTATGGCCATGAAACTGGATCGTTCCGCAGACTTGACCATTAGGCACTTGCCCGGAACTGAAAAAGAACTCCTTTTTGCCGTTACCGCTTTAATGGGGATGAAAAACCGGGATCGGTTATGCGACCCCCCGGCTTCGGCGTCGATACGGAATGCAGATATTGAAAGTCTTTTGGATATATCCGGCGTTGATAGAAAGGATCTGGATCACCTGGTCCAATTGTTGAGCGAATCCGCTTCTGTGGGAATACTTGCGGGAATGGAGTTTTTACGGTTTCCACAGGGTACGGCATCACTTGAGGTTTTGGTGGATATCCTGGAGGCCATTGGGAAAAAAGTGTTGATCGTACCGATTCTGGATCGGTGCAACCAACGGGGCGCCTGGGAGATGGGTGTGCACCCCGGGTTTCTTCCCGGATACTGTGAGGCGAAGCAAACAGGACTCGGATATCGGGGAATTCTCGAAGCGGCAAAAAACGGGAACCTTGAATCGCTTTACCTCATAGGAGAAGATCCGGTTGCAACACATTCTGATAAAACATGGGTAAAAAAAGCACTCTCAAATATAAAGTTTCTGCTGGTTCAGGATATCTTTTATACCGCGACGGCGAAACTGGCGGATTGTGTGCTGCCGGGTGCCTGTTTTGCTGAGAAAGAGGGGACGTTCACCAACCAGGAAGGGCGGGTTCAATCCATTACACGGCTCATGAAACCGCCGGACCGGGCTAAAAGTGACCTGGTCATCATCGGTGAAATCGGCCGGCGGTTTGAATCTCAGTTTGCACCGAAAACAAGGCGGTTTTCCCCGGTTTTTGAAAAGATCAGAAAAAGAGTCGGGATGTATTCCAAGGTATCTCTCGATTTTGTTAATCAAAGAAATGAAAATAACGATCTTGATACCCGCGCCGCCCTAATTTCAGACTCAGGGGTGAGGGGAAAAGCAGATTCTTACATTCAAAGCCCAATCCCGCCAGGGGATTATGCCGATGCCGACACCATGGCATTTTTGTTGATAACCGGGAATCACCTTTTTTATTCAGGACGGCTTTCAAACAAATCGGCGATTTTAAACAGCCTGCTCAAAGAGCCGATTGTGGAGATTGGAGAGAAAGATGCCGAAAGACTGGGCATTTCAAGTGGGGAGAAGGTCAAAGTTGCCGGGACTCGTCATCAGGTGGCGCTGACTTTAAAAATATCATCTGGAACAAAAGAGGGTGTGGCTTTTATCGCTGAAAACTTTTTGAACATATCTGTAAATCGGTTTTTTAAAGAGGGTGGTTTCACGGCTAAAGTAAACATAACAAAAGTGTAGTGCCGCCTGTCCTCGTATTGGAGAATGGGGACATTGTATCCACGGGAGAGAAAAGATGATCGATTATCAATTATTAAAAGATCACCGTATATTCGTTGGCCTGGCCGATGAAGGGCTTTCCGTCATTTCAAAGATAACAAAAAAAATGGAGTTTAAACTCGGGGAGATAATTTTCAAAATATCGGATTCCGGCCAATCCATGTATATCATCAGAAGTGGAGAAGTAAAAGTCTGTGTGGCCGCCCCGGATGGTGAACTCTTCACACTGACCATATTAAAAGGTGGGGATACGTTTGGTGAGATGAGTTTTATTGACGCAACAACCCGGGCTGCCACCGTTGTCGCTATTTCAGATGTAAAAGCGTTTGTTATCGATGGCGCCGACTTTGAAACAATCGGTGATGCTCACCTTGGAATCATACAACCGTTTATGCGTAATATAATTCATAACATCCATTCGATCGTCCGCAATATGAACTATAGATATATCGAGATGGTTAACTACATGTGGGGGAGAAAGCGATTTTGTTAGGGCTGGAAGTCATATTGATCATTATAAAGGTTCTGCTCATGACGGTCCTGTTGTTTTTACTGCCCCTTCCCATGACATGGATCGAAAGAAAAGTGGCCGGGCATATACAAGGAAGACTCGGTCCGTATAGAGTTGGTCCTCATGGGTTGCTGCAGCCGCTTGCAGACCTTGTAAAACTCCATTTAAAAGAAGATATCGTTCCGGATTTGGCGGACAAACGACTTTTTAAACTGGCGCCCCTTATTTCATTGATCCCGGCTTTTACCGTTTTTGTAGCGATTCCTTTTGGGGATAAATTAATTATTCCGATTATCAACAAAGAGATTACCCTGTATATTGCCGATATGAACATCGGATTGCTCTTTGTTCTATCCATCGCAAGCTGCAGTATTTATGGTATCATATTAGGCGGTTGGTCGGCGAACAGCAAATATGCCCTTTTGGGTGGATTGCGATCTGCGGCTCAAATGATCAGCTACGAAGTGGCCTTGAGCTTCTCTGTAATCGGCGTTGTAATGATGAGCAATTCATTGAGTTTAATTGAGGTGGTCAGCAGACAAAGCGGCGGTTTATGGAATTGGAATGTCGCTGCGCTGCCGGTCGGCCCGGTCTGGTTTATCATATTTTTTATCGCCTCAATGGCGGAAATCAACCGCACCCCCTTCGACCTGCCGGAGGATGAGGGCACACTGGCAGCCGGGTATCATACCGAGTACAGCGGCTTGAGGTTCGCTTTTTTTATGCTGTCTGAATATATCGCTATGTTTACTGTCGCCATACTTAACGTGATACTGTTTTTCGGCGGCTGGAACGCACCATTTGATATGCCCATATATATTCCTCCGTTTCTCTGGTTTTTTGGGAAAGTCGCTTTCTTTATATACTTATTTATATGGATACGTTTCACGCTTCCACGGTATCGATACGATCAATTGATGACCATTGGATGGAAGGTCTTGATACCGGTGTCGCTCCTTAATATCATGATCACCGGGTTTTTGCTGATATAACGTAAAAAGAGATTCTTTGGATATGACGCAAAATAGCTATTCTGACACATTACTAATGTGGATTAAAAAACTCTTATTTGTGGATTTTGTCAAGGGATTGGGTGTAACGCTAGGCTACAACGTATCAAAGAGCATCACCGAAAAGTATCCTGACCAGGAGAAATGGATTCCGTACCAAAGATTCAGAGGGGTGCACGTTCTTTGCCGGGATGAGGACGGCAGAGAGCTCTGTGTGGCATGCGAACTTTGCTCTAAGATTTGTCCCACCGATTGTATTACTGTTATACCCGAGGAGGATGATACCGGCCGCGGAATCGCGGACCGGGTGCCTAAAGTCTGGGATGTGGACCTTGGAAGATGTCTTTTCTGCGGGTATTGTGAGGATGCATGCCCGACGACCGCCATAAGGCTCGGCCGAGAGTACGAGTATGCGTGCATAGACTTGAACGCTACCGTATTGCACATTGATGAGTTACTGGAGCCCCAACCGGTTCCGGAATCCTTTAAGGGTGGTGTTCACGCAAAAGCAACGTTTGTCATGGATAAAGATGGAATCAAAGTTGTGGCTGATTTAAGCCGAACTAAGAAAAGAAGGCTGTAAATAAAGAATGGAAACCGTATTCTTTTATATCTTTTCGGTAATCGCAATACTTTCCGCTTTGGGTGTTATTATTTTAAAAAATCCGGTTCATAGTGCGGTATGCCTCATTAGTTGTCTTCTTCAAGTCGCGGCACTGTATGTTCTTTTGCGAGTTCCGTTTCTTGCAGCCGTGCAGGTTTTTATATACGTCGGCGCCGTCATGGTCCTTTTTTTATTTGCGGTTTTGATCCTTGATATCGGTAAGGAACGACTAAAAAAGCAAATCCACAGCCAAAGAATCCTTGCTGTCCCGGCCGTGGCGGTTTTTTTTGTAATTGCCGTTTATCTGATCGTTAAAAGCGGACCCATTACCCCCCTTGGAAAATACTCTGAAGAGATGCTTGAAAAAAATATAGAAGTCATCGGTAAGCTTCTTTATACAAAATATGTCTTTCCGTTTGAGGTTGTTTCCGTGCTGTTGCTGGTTGCCCTAATCGGCGCCATCTCACTTGTCATGAGAGAAAAATGGAAATAAAGAGGTTTTGGGAATGCTGACACTGACCCATTTTTTGATATTGAGTGTTATCCTCTTCTCCATCGGTATATCCGGTGTTCTCCTAAGGCGAAATATTATCATTGTTTTGATGTCTTTGGAGCTCATTTTTAACTCTGTAAATATTAGTTTTGCAGCATTTTCATACTATTTACATTCCTTAAATGGAACAATTTTCGTTTTATTCAGCATAACCATTGCAGCTGCCGAGGTGGCAATCGGCCTTGCGATACTGGTTGTGGTCTATAGACAAAGAAAAACGGGTTATGTGGATGATTTAAGCGAGTTGAGAGGATAGGGCATTTTATGCAAAAAACTGTTTGGTTGATTCCCTTCTTTCCTTTATTCGGTTCAATCATTAACGGTCTCTTTGGAAGCCGTCTCAGCAAAAAGGGAGTCGGCAGAATCGGATGCGCGAGTGTGGCCGTATCGTTATTTGTGACCCTGTCCATATTTATTCAGTTGCTCTCCCTTCCCCCTGAAAAACGTTCTTTGGTAGTTGTACTCTTCAACTGGATCACCAGCGGTTCATTTAAAATAGATTTTGCAATTCTTATCGACCCTTTGTCTATTTTGATGGCTCTGGTGGTTTCGGGTGTCGGATTTCTCATTCACATCTATTCTGTTGAATACATGCGCGACGACAAAGCGTATTGGAGATATTTTAGCTTTCTAAACCTCTTTGTTTTCTTTATGCTCATTTTGGTCCTGAGTGCCGACTATGTGGTTATGTATCTGGGTTGGGAAGGGGTCGGCTTGTGTTCCTATCTGTTAATCGGGTTCTGGTATGAGAAAAAAGCTGCGAGCGATGCAGGTAAAAAAGCATTCATCGTTAACCGAATCGGCGATTTCGGATTCATTCTTGGTATTTTCCTACTCTTTTGGAGTCTCGCTTCAGAAGGAGTATACTCGCTTCGGTATACCGATGTTTTTGAACACGCATACCGTTTGGAACCCTCCGTACTGATCGCAATAACACTGCTTCTTTTTATTGGAGCCATTGGAAAATCAGCCCAGTTCCCGCTACATGTTTGGCTTCCTGACGCCATGGAAGGTCCAACACCTGTCAGTGCTCTGATCCATGCGGCAACCATGGTTACCGCCGGTGTTTATATTGTGGCAAGGAGCAACGTTTTGTTTGCCCTGGCTCCGTTTACCGGTGAAATTATTGCGACATTAGGTATATTCACTGCCCTGTTTGCAGCAACCATCGGTCTTGTTCAAAACGACATCAAACGGGTTTTAGCGTACTCCACCATCAGTCAGCTGGGATTCATGTTCGCTGCCATGGGAATCGGTGCGTACGCGGCCGGAATCTTTCATCTGATGACTCATGCGTTTTTTAAGGGACTCCTTTTTCTAGGTGCCGGCAGCGTCATACACGGTATGTCCGGCGACCAGGACATGCGAAACATGGGCGGTCTTTATCACCGAATGAAAATTACCTCAACTACCTTTATTCTCGGCGCCATCGCCATTGCCGGCATCCCACCCACCAGCGGATTTTGGTCCAAGGATGGGATACTATGGGAAGCATTTAAAAACGGCCATTATTTGATATGGGGAGTGGGGCTGTTTACTGCATTTCTAACCGCCTTTTATATCTTCAGACAGGTCTTTATGGTCTTTTTTGGAAAATCCGGAGCCGAGCCCCAAATCCGATCACATCTTCATGAGTCTCCAAAGTTCATGATCATACCGCTTATTATCCTAGCCGCTCTTGCCATTGGTGGCGGATGGATCGGTATTCCTTTTTTTTCAAAAGGTTCCCCTTTGCATAACTTCTTAATGCCTGTATTTTCTGGGGGTAGCCATATCCTGTCGAATGCGCAAGCGGCTTCACATGCCGGGCAAGCATGGCTTGAGATCATTTTGATGGGGCTTTCGGTAGCAGCCGGTTTATTGGGCATCCTATTGGCAGGCTTGATGTATTTTAAACCCTTAACCCAATATGCCCCTCTGTTTTTAACCCCGACTAAACTTTCTAAAAAATTTAATCGGATCTACCGGCTTCTTTGCAATAAATACTATATTGATGAAATCTACGATACAATAATTGTCAATCCACTGAAACGGTTCAGCACAAACTGCCTTTCTTTCGATCTTTCGGTTATCGACGGCCTTGTGAATGGATCCGGATGGTTGACCCGATGGATCGCCTGGCTGACACACAAAATTGATATTTATCTGGTGGATGGCCTGATTAATTCAATAGCTACCTTCATAAACATCAATAGCTCCTTATGGAGACGGATACAAACCGGATATCTGCAGAACTACGCTCTTTTCTTTCTTTTGGCCCTTATTTTATTTGCAGGTGGAATGCTCCTGATTTCTTAAAAAAGATGTAAATGATGTTGGAAAATCCAAATCATATACCGATTCTCACAATATTGCTTTTTCTCCCTGTTGTGGGTGTGTTTGTGCTTTTTCTGATTCCCAAAAAAAATAAGTTGGCTCTCCGCACATTCACTTTGGGAATAACCGGTATGGAGTTTATTATTTCCATTTTGCTTGTTTTCGGATTTGATACCTCAACCCATAAAATGCAATTTGTCGAAAGAATCTCCTGGATACCCGAATTAGGGATAACATACATTTTAGGTGTAGACGGCATCAGTCTTTTACTTTTGATGCTCACCACATTTGTTGCCGTGATAAGCGTCCTCTGTTCTTGGTCGGCCGTAGAGGACCGGATGCAATCCTACTTGGCCTGCATTTTGACCATGGAAGCCTGCATGATCGGTGTTTTTGTATCTCTGGATATGATTCTCTTTTTTCTTTTCTGGGAAATCGGACTTGTTCCCATGTACCTTTTGATCGGAATCTGGGGAGGAGACCGGAAGCTCTATGCCGCCATAAAGTTTTTCCTCTATACGATTTTCGGCAGTATTTTTATGCTGGTCGGAATTTTAGCAATTTTCTATGCCCATGGAACTGCTACAGGAATATTTACATTTGACCTGCTCCAAATCTATGAAATTACCTATCCTTACAACCTTCAATGGTGGGTATTTTTAGCCTTCTTTTTGGGATTCGCCATTAAAGTGCCCATCTTCCCGTTTCATACCTGGCTTCCGGACGCCCATGTGGAAGCCCCGACAGCTGGAAGCGTCATCCTGGCCGGAGTTTTGTTGAAGATGGGGATCTATGCTTTTCTAAGGTTCAATTTGCCGATACTGCCCAGTGCCAGCATTGCTTTTGCTCCTTTTATATTTATCCTGGCAGTCATCGGGATCATATACGGCGCTTTTCTGGCTATGGCCCAAACGGATTTAAAAAAGCTTGTCGCCTATTCGAGTATCAGCCATCTGGGTTTTGTTATGGCGGGTATTTTTGCCATGAACCAACAGGGCATCGACGGAGGTGTTCTCCAGATGGTCAATCACGGAATCTCAACAGGAGCGTTATTTGTGATCGTGGGAATAATGTATGAAAGGAGGCATAGCCGTCTGATTGAAGATTTTGGGGGGCTTGCCAAAGTCATGCCCATCTTTTCCGCGTTTTTCATGGTAATTGTTATTTCATCCATCGGTCTGCCGGGAACCCATGGCTTTATCGGCGAAGTGCTGATTCTTATCGGCCTTTTTAAATCCAGCATGCCGACAGCCATTCTGGGTACCACCGGAATAGTTCTTGGGGCTGTTTATATGCTCCGAATGTATCAACGCGTTATCTTTGGTGAGATCAAACATCATGAAAACAATGCCCTTCGGGATCTTAATATACGAGAGATCTTAACTCTGGTTCCGATTATAATATTGATCTTATGGATCGGCCTTTATCCCAAACCGTTTCTGAAGCTGACATCGGCCAGTACCACCCACCTTCTTGAAGTCGTTAAGAACAAACATTTACAATTGATGACACACCGGGAAGCTTCGGTATTAAGGGAGCAAGCGGATTCAGACTTAAATCTATTTTATGCTCAGGGAGTCTTAAATGTCGGCAGCCGGTAACATTTCGAGTTTCCCTATCCTTTCGATCATCATTTTTCTTCCGTCTCTGGGAGCCCTGTTTATTATTTTCTGTTTAAAAAATGACCGGGAAGAGAGCATTAAATGGTCTGCCCTCAGTATCGCTTCAGCAACATTTCTGCTCTCCCTCTATTTACCGCTATCGTTTGATTTGGAAACATCATCCGGGCAATGGGTGGAAAAGCGGATCTGGATTGAGGGTTTTGGTATTCAATACTACCTGTCCGTAGATGGAATTAGTATTCTGATGGTTCTGATGACCACCTTTATCACCGTCATTTGCATTCTTGCGTCCTGGTCTGAAATTAAAATCAAATGGAAGGCCTACGCCGCCTTATTTTTATTCTCAGAGACGGGTGCATTAGGGGTCTTTATGTCGATGGATCTCTTTTTGTTTTATGTTTTTTGGGAGATTGTACTCATACCCATGGTATTTATTATCGGAATTTGGGGGGGGCAGCGAAGGCTATACGCTGCCATCAAGTTTTTCCTTTTCACATTTGCAGGGAGCCTGTTTATGTTGTTAGGCATTCTTGCCGTCTATTTCTACCACGGAAAGTACACCGGCCATTACACATTCGATGCGACTCTGCTGATCGAAAATCCGGTTCCTCCCAACATTCAGATATGGATTTTTATGGCTCTGTTTTTGGGATTTGCTGTAAAAGTTCCCATGTTTCTTTTGCATACCTGGCTTCCGGATGCCCACACAGAGGCTCCCACCGCCGGAAGCATCTTTTTGGCAGCGGTATTGCTTAAACTGGGAACCTACGGATTTCTCAGGTTCAGCGTGCCGATGTTGCCGGCGGCCAGCACGTATTTTTCACCGTTGATGATCGCCCTGTCACTGATCGCCATCCTCTACGGCGCCTGGGTAACCATCGCACAAAAAGATATTAAAAAACTGATCGCTTATTCCAGTGTCAGTCATATGGGTTTTGTGATGCTAGGTATATTTGTCTTCAACATTGAGGGGCTTAAGGGGGGGCTTCTTCAAATGGCCAACCACGGTATTAGCACCGGCGCACTATTTTTTCTGGTTGGAATCATACACAAACAGACCCATAGTCGAACGATCGGGGACTACACCGGACTTATCCATGCCCTCCCTCTGTATGGTTTTTTCTTTTTGATTGTCCTTCTTTCTTCCATGGGGATGCCGGTGACAAACGGGTTTATCGGAGAGCTCTTTATTCTGATCGGTGCCTATAAGGCACACTGGAGTTACACGATTCCGGCGGTTATCGGTATTTTGATGGGGGCTGTTTATCTGTTGTGGATGTTTCAAAGGGTTTTTTTGGGTAATTTTTCCTACTCCGGCCGCAATCCACTGAAAGACTTAGGATTCAGAGAGAAAGTGGTAATGGTGCCTGTTGTCATCATAATTTTCTGGGTGGGAATATATCCAAAGCCGTTTCTCAATATGATGGATGCTTCTCTAAACCATCTTGTAGACCTAATGGAAAAAAATACAATAAAAAGTGATTCTTATGACAGTACTTTTGAAAAGGGATCTCAAAAATCGGCGGACTTGACTTTAACGTTGCAAAAGTGGAGAACGCACCGAATTCGTCCCGTCCAGATGGAAGTTTCAACTAAAGACAGGGAACCCCTTCCGACAAAGGCCATCGGATATAATCGAGTTTCCCGGAGGGTAAATATCACAGTGATAAAAACCACCATCACCGGAGGCAACCATAAATTGGATTTTGATCAAAATCAATGAGTTACGGCAAAGCCTTTTTTTAAATCTGCTTTACGGTTAACTTATAATATAGTTTATACAACGATGAGGTTAAGATCAAAAACCGGATGTTCAATATAAAAAAAAAGCCGAGTAAGTATGCTGCTTGAGAGTTTAAATATTAATTTTACCGCCGTAATGCCGCAAGTTCTCATAACCGGTCTGGCGATATCGGTTTTGATTCTGGATTTATTTCTAAACGAGCGCAATAAATCGATTTTGGGATATGTCAGCATTATCGGCCTGTTGATTATCTTGCCTTTTGTGAGGATAGCTGTGGTTACCAAACCGTCATTTGGAGGCCTCGTTGTATCTGATAACTTAGCGGCATTTTTTAACACGTTATTCCTCATCGCCGGTATTTTGACGCTCATCATTTCATTAGACTATTTGAAAAAACAAAATATCCGGGGAGGGGAATATTATTATATTGTTCTTTTTGCCATTCTCGGGATGATGGTGATGGCATCTTCCAACGATCTATTGAGTTTCTATGTCGGGCTTGAGCTGATGTCGTTATCTTTTTATGTTCTCGTGGCTTTTGGGCCGAAAAAAATGCGATCTGTGGAAGCAGCGCTAAAGTATTTCATACTGGGCACCCTGTCATCCGGGATTCTGCTTTATGGTATGTCCTTTGCCTATGGATTCGGCGGTACAACCAATTTGGTGGGGATTGCCCAACATGCGATGCGTCCGGCCGGGCTGAAACCCTTTTTTATACTGTCAATTGTTTTAATGGCAGCCGGTTTTTCTTTTAAAGTGGCGCTTTTCCCGTTTCACTTCTGGGCGCCCGATGTATATGAAGGGGCTCCCACTCCTGTTGCGGCCCTTCTTTCCGTAGGCTCAAAGGCAGCCGCGTTTGCAATGTTTTTAAGAATTTTCATTGTTGCTTTCCCGGCATTTCAACCGGATTGGTCGAAACTATTATGGTTGCTCTCTGCCGTCACGATGGTGTTTGGAAGTGTTGTGGCGATTTCTCAAAAAAATATCATCAGGATGATGGCATACAGCAGCATCGCCCATGCCGGAATTATTTTGATAGGATTGCTGGTATACAGTGAAACGGGACTGTCTGCCGTACTCTTTTATCTGCTCGTGTATGCTTTTATGAATATGGGGGTCTTTGCGATTATTACGGTTTTTTCAAAAAGCAACGGAAGGGGAGAAAATGTGGGTGACTATAGAGGATTTGCTTTACACCATCCTTTATTTGCGTTTTATATGGCTCTCTTTTTATTATCTTTGGCCGGGGTGCCCCCGACGGGCGGATTTGCAGCAAAATTTTTTATCCTTGCCTCGGCCATGAATGCCCAATACTATTGGCTGGCTTCCATCGGTGTCGTTGCCTCGGCAATTGCATTGTTCTTTTATGCGAAGGTTATCTTTTATATGTATATGAAAACGCCTGAAAACGTGTTTGAGATGCCCCAGGCAAGTCTTTCCTCTAAAATCGGACTTTTGATTGCAGCAATCGGAACCGTAATTCCCGGTGTATACCCGGGGCCGTTTATTGAAATGGCCGTAAATGCGATTAAACCGTTACTGATGCAAACGTATTAAGATGGAAGAAAAAAAAGAAAATAAACCTCCTGACACCCAAGACGCGCCACCCCCTTTTGACGCCACAACAAACTTTTCTATCCTTGGATGGGTGTTGGATAAATTAGGCTACCGGAAGCGGTCGCAGAAGAGAGTCGATTTCATGCCGGAAGAATAATCGGTTTAAACAGCGTTTGAAGGAAAACGATGATTTTTCGTTCAGGCACTAAATATTTTGAAACTGTGGCAAATGTTCCAATTTTTCGAATCAAAGCCGATTCATTCTGTTTTTAAGCATAAACCCTTTAAGCGTGGGGAAATTCCGTTCCCCTTGATACTGAATCATTACTTGATGGGATTCTCCCATATCGAACAGAAGATTTTTAATTTTAAGTAGCTCTTTGTGAAAATGAGGATCGATTTCTAATTCCTTTGAAATAATTTTATCAATACCCAGTGAGGCCAAGAATGTTCCCTGGGGACAATATCCAAGGGTTCTTAATCCTAACTCATTGCCCCAGTCCCTGAGAGAAGTGAAGTTTACATGGGCGGTCATGTCCTGATTTCCAATGTTTATGTAAGGATTTTCATTTGTCATATGTTTGGAGTAGCAAAGGAGTGTCCCTTGATATCTTTCCTCAGAATAGTATTCAGATGCCGAATAACCATAGTCTATGGATATGATAAATCCTTCTAAAAGTTTATGATGCAATCTTTTTAGATATTCAAATATCCTCAGATTGATCTCCGTTCGATAACCTTTGATGTTGGGAAAATCATATCGTTTGATATAAGTTGATAATTGCGGGCGGCTCAAGTCACCATAAACTTCTGTAAATCTCCCTTTGTTGCTTTCAACATAGACTTCCTGAAATTGATCCGACATGACAACCTGGTGGACAGGAAAAGCATCCAGTACCTCGTTTGCCACAACACAACCTGAAAAACGCTCGACTTCTTCAAGAGATGTTTTCCATACAACCCGATCTTTATAAGCATCCAACCGCTTTTTTTGGTTTATCGCGGTGTGCGGATTCTTCTCAACGATGATATATCGCCAGTTGTCTTTCCATTCCAGCCTGTTCTTGATAAAGTCGATAACTCCATTTGCAAAATATCCTCTGCCGGCGCCGATCTCTAAAATAACAAATTCTTCCGTATCTTTCGTGATTCCTTTCAATTCATCCAGTTGAACTGCAAGGAGCCAGCTGAAAATGGGATGCAGATGGGATGATGTGTAGAAATCTCCTTCCAAACCTATTCTAGCATTCGGGGTCATATAATAACCCAGTTCCGGATAATAAAGCCCCTTGTTCATAAAGGCTTCAAACGTAATGGGGCCGTCGCTGAGAATCTGTTTTCTGATGATTCGATGAAGAGTATCGGAGGGCAAAAAACTACTTTTTCTTTTTCCGTCCCCATTTCCAGTTTTCATAGTATTCCCAGCTGCAAAAAGAATTTAACGCTTTAAATTGCTGGTCCTTATCAAGCAGGCTTGCCCGGAGCGCATCTCCAATAGAGATAATGCCGATAAAGTCTCCTTCTTTTTCAACGAGTAAATGTCGCACGAACAACCCTAAAAACATATCTTGGAGTTTGGGCAGGATGGTATCGTAGGAAACGGTTTGGAGCGGAGTGGTCATGTATTCTCCGACCCGTAAATTTCGAGGATTAAAATCTCCGATAGTCATGTTTCGAAGGAGGTCTCGCTCAGACCAAATGCCGACATATTCATCATTTTGCGTTACCAAAATCGCACCGATTTTATGGCTCACCATAATTTCGCATGCATGTTGAACTGTTTGATCGTGTGGGACGGAAATGATATCGTATTTATTATCTTTGACAATGTCTTCTGCGGTTTTCATGAGTTCCTCCCCGGCCTGTAGGAGTTAATAGTTTGATATTATACATTAATTTTTGTCACAAAACAACATCATTTTACACATTCCTATTTTGGGTTCCGTTTTTACCCATCTAATGAACCCCTAGGGCATGAGGCCAAGGGCATCGTATACTTTGTTAACCATGATTTGTGACCGTCGATGGGCCTCTTTTGCCCCCTTTTTCAACATGGCGGTCAATTCGGCTCGATCGGTGAGTATGGAGCGGTAGCGCTTCTGAAGGGGATTCAAAAAATCGATGATGATTTCAGCCAGATCGTCTTTGAAGATATTATATCCTTTACCCTCATACCGTCTCTGAATCGATGCCATCGATAAGTCGGCCAGGCATGAGTAGATGATCATTAGATTCGCTATTCCGGGACGGGATGGATTATAACGGATTTCTTTTTCGGAGTCGGTTACCGCTTGCCTTATTTTGCTTAGAATCGCCTGGGGTGTATCTAGCAGCGCAAGGTAGTTTTTGGAGTTTTCGCCTGATTTTGACATCTTTGCCAAGGGTTCCTGAAGCCCCATGATTCTTTTCCCTGCAGGAGGAATGTAATATTTCGGAATTTGAAAAATATCGCCGTACCGATGATTGAATCTGAGGGCAATACGCCTGGTAAACTCTAAATGCTGTTGTTGGTCATCTCCAACCGGCACCAGATCGGTTTTGTAGAGAAGAATATCGGCTGCCATCAAAACCGGATAGTCAAAAAGCCCCACATTGATTTTGCGCTCATGACGACCGGTTTTGTCTTTAAACTGAGTCATGCGATAAAGTTCGCCCATATGGACGAAACAGTTGAGAGCCCAAAGAAGCTGCGTATGCCCCGGAACGTGAGATTGAACGAAAATGATGTTTTTTTTGGAATCGATTCCGCACGCCAGGAGGAGGGCGGCAAATTCATGGCACCGCCGAAGCAGTTCAGCCGGATCCTGTTGTACGGTTATGGCGTGAAGATCTGCCAGTACAAAAAGACAATCATGGGTTTCCTGCAAAAGGTCCCAGTGTTTCAATGCACCTATATAATTGCCGATCGTTAGATTTCCGGTCGGCTGAATACCACTGAGGAGAACCGGTTTTATACTGTTTCTCTTCATTTCCAGCACGGATCTTGCCGATTGTTTCGAATTTTAGCGGCGCTTAGAGAATATTGTCTATATCAGTCAAAGCCGCCGGAATCGACAAGCCGGATCAATTAGACCGGGCACGGATATTCTTCTTGTCGGTTTCCGCAAACAATGCCGGTTCTTCCATCATCACAAGGGTCGTCGTCCCTGTCAAATCGGGCATGTTCGGCCCACTCCGGTGCAAAGGAACAATAAAAAGTTCGACGGTCCTGGATTTTTTCTTTTTGGACGCGGGCTTTTGTTCTCATATTGGATACCTTCCGATGGTCGGTTTTTTTAAATTACAATCCTTCAGAGGCGAAACTCCCTCGAAATGCTCAATGAATTTCTAAGTGCGCCAGGATTCAAACCTATCACCAAAGAGAATTTGACTCTCTCTTAATTTAAAATAAGCAGCCATTATAAACGGTCAATTTATTTTTGGATGATCTCCCGATTAGGTGTCGTTAACGCCCGAACAAATGCCGGATGGATTAGGGCAATTTGATTTATGAATCAAATAGTTTAACAATAGCGGAAACAAGCGTGGGCTTGCC